>Ga0307967_1001291_pt1 | contig 15392 bp, 12 predicted proteins | sample OrgLakmetagen648_FD_201828 | JGI IMG/M metagenome (GOLD analysis project Ga0307967, IMG submission 201828) | Saline water microbial communities from Organic Lake, Antarctica - #648 | ecosystem: Environmental > Aquatic > Non-marine Saline and Alkaline > Saline | place: Antarctica: Organic Lake... | reverse complement strand
CCTTGACCTGCGCGAAGCGCTCGACCGCGTACTGCATCTGCCGGCAGTGGCGTCCAAAAGTTTTTTGATCACCATTGGCGATCGCTCCATCACCGGCCAGGTGGCGCGCGACCAGATGGTTGGCCCGTGGCAGGTGCCGGTGGCCGATGCCGCCGTGACCACGGCCAGTTTTGACACCCACGCCGGCGAAGCCATGGCCATGGGCGAGCGTCCGCCGGTGGCGCTAATTGACCCCGCCGCCAGCGCACGGCTGGCCGTGGCCGAGGCCATTACCAACCTGGCCTGCGCGCCGATTGCCAGGCTGTCTGACATCAAGCTGTCGGCCAACTGGATGAGTGCGGCGGATCACCCGGGCGAAAATCAGGCACTTTACGATGCCGTTTACGCGGTGGGCATGGAGCTGTGCCCGGCGCTGGGCATCGCCATCCCGGTGGGCAAGGACTCAATGTCCATGCGTACCGCCTGGCAGGAAGCCGATGATAACGGCGAGACCCAGGACAAAAGTGTGACCTCGCCGCTGTCGCTGACGGTAACGGGCTTTGCCCCGGTAACCGACGCGTTGGCTACGCTGACCCCGCAGATCAACCTCGAGCAGGACGAATCCGATCTGATCCTTATCGACTTGGGCGACGGGCAGAACCGCCTCGGCGGCTCGGCGCTGGCGCAGGTGTACGGCCAGCTGGGCAACGAATGCCCCGACGTCGACGATGCCGAAGACATCAAGGCGTTTTTCGAGGTGATCCAGGGGCTCAACCGCGACGGCAAACTGCTGGCCTACCACGACCGCAGCGACGGCGGGTTAATCGTCACGCTGTTGGAAATGGCCTTTGCCGCCCACGCCGGGCTTGAGATCAAGCTCGACTGGCTGGTCGATCAGCCGGTGGATGCGGTCAACGCGCTGTTTACCGAAGAGCTCGGCGCGGTGATTCAGGTCAGCCGCGAGCACACCGCGGAAGTGCTGACCCAGTTCGCCATGGCCGGGATTGAAACCTGCGGCGTTATCGCCCGCCCACGCTACGACGATCAGGTGCGGGTCACGCTGTTTGAAGAGCCGTTGTTGGAAACCACTCGCCAGCTTACCCAGCGCACTTGGGCCGAGACCAGCTACCGCCTGCAGGCGCTGCGCGATAACCCCGAGTGCGCCAAAAACGAGTTTGATAATTTGCTGGATGCCCGCGATCCGGGGCTTTTCGCCGCGCCGTCGTTTGACGTTGACGAAGACATCACCGCGCCGTTCATCAACACGGCCAAACCCGCTGTAGCGGTGCTGCGCGAGCAGGGTGTTAACGGTCAGGTGGAAATGGCCTGGGCCTTTGACAAGGCCGGCTTCGACGCCGTTGACGTGCACATGAGCGACATCCTTGAAGGCCGCGTGGCGCTTGATGAATTCAAGGGGCTGGCGGCCTGTGGCGGCTTCTCCTACGGCGACGTGCTGGGCGCCGGCGGCGGCTGGGCGAAGTCGATTCTGTTCAATCCGCGTGCCCGCGAGCAGTTTGCCGATTTCTTCCAGCGTGAAGACACCTTCTCGCTCGGGGTGTGTAACGGCTGCCAGCTGCTCTCGCAGCTGAAAACGCTGATTCCCGGCGCGGAAAGCTGGCCGGGCTTTGTGCGTAACGAATCCGAGCAATTTGAAGCGCGCGTGGCCATGGTGCGGGTGGAAGACACGCCCTCGGTGCTGCTCAAGGGCATGGAAGGTTCGCTGTTGCCGATTGCGGTGGCCCACGGCGAAGGCCGCACGCAGTTTGGCGACAGCGCGCACCTGCGCCAGATGCAGTCCAGCGGGCAAATTGCGCTGCGCTACGTGGATCACTACGGGCAGGCCACCACGCGCTACCCGGCTAACCCCAACGGCTCGGCCTCGGGGGTGACGGGGCTGACCACGCCGGACGGGCGCGCCACCCTCATGATGCCGCACCCGGAGCGCGTAGCACGCGCCATCACCAACTCCTGGCGCCCGCCGGAGTGGCGCGAAGACGGCGCCTGGCTGCGGATGTTCCGTAATGCCCGAGTGTGGCTTGGGTAAACGCCGAGGCACAAGCCTTTTCAGCACGTACAAAGCGCCTGCGATAGCAGGCGCTTTTCTTTGTCAGAAAGAATTAACCGGCCTCGTTGAGGCCGCTAATCAAGCTGATGAAAATAGATCGCCTACATAACACTGGCGAATAAATAGCCCCCTTATGACACTTTTGCCGTCAGCTTTTTCATATTGATGGTGTCGGTTCACGGCCTTGAAGTGTTGGGTGCTGTGGCTCATGGGTGTCCTTGCAAAATAGGGCTATCAATCGGCAAAAAATATTTGCTGAAAGCGCTCTTCAAGCTCTAGGGCTTCCGTATCCGTGAGCGCTTCAAATTCCTTGTTTCGGGCACGTCTGGAAAAGCGGCCGTTGTTTTGCTGCAGGAAGCGAACCAGCAAGTCCGTCAGCCGTGACGGCATGTCGAAGCGTGATTCAACAAAAGTGACAAAGGCATCGCGCTTTTGCAGGTAATTGACTTCGTCGGGGAGGGTGTGTTCCACGGTGTAGGCAACGCAGTCGTACAAAAATTCTGCCTGGCGGGTGGCATCAAAATAGCGGTACAGGTCGAGTGTCTGGTTGGTCACTTCGACGTTATTATCAGCCGTGGGCTGCCATTCGATACAGCTCAATCGGGGCTCTGAATAGGCGCGCAGGGTTTCCCTATACTGCTCGATCTGCTCGAGAATTACCGCAGATACGGGAAACACGAGCCCCTTGGGCACAAACCCGGTTTCGGCCAGCACATGGTGAAAGAGATAGCGGTGCAGCCGGCCGTTGCCGTCTTCAAAAGGGTGGATAAACACAAACCCGAAGGCAATGCTGGCGGCCAGCAGCACCGGGGGGAAATCGGCATCGCGCAGCAGTTCGCACGTATCGATCAGCCCCTGAACGAGGCGTGGCACATCGTCGGCGCGGGCAGAGATATGCTCGGGCAGTGGCAGGCCGGTGGTCCGGTCATGCTGACCGATAAACCCGCCTGCAAGGCGTAGCCCGGACAGGACGAAACGCTTATCAGACAGCACCTGATCCTGCAGCTGTTCCAGCAGCTCCACGGAGAGGCGCTGTTGCCCGGCCTGGCCGAGCAGTCGGCCCCAGCGTTCAATGCGCGTGTGGGGTGGATGTTCGTCCTCGATGACGTAAGACGCCTTCGAGTCGGAAAGCAGCAAAAATGACGCGGCACGCGCGAGCAAGTCAGGGTGGCATTGCCGGGTCGTATTGCGGGCCTGCGCGGAAAGATCTTTCTCAAGCCACTGCTGCAACAGGGGCGTTTTTCTCATCAGCGGGCAGAAGTCGCGCACACCGGGCAGGTTGTTGTTGATACGCTGGCGCCTGGCTTTCCGGGTCGGACCGGTGAATTGCAACGTGTCGTTGACCAGATCGGCGTAGTTACCGGAGGTCACAGCCGCCAGCGGCAGTTCCTGTTCCAGCAACCATTCGTATAAAAACCAGATTCGGCGACTGTATGCACCAACGGGATTGGCGCGGATCATAGCGATGATCTCGTCATCCTGGATGACCCCAAACAAGGCGTGAAGAATATCGAGCTGGATACCTTCATGCTTGAGCGCGAAGACCAGGTGGCCATACAGGGTGTCTGCAGGGGCATGCCGTGGCGTCAATAACACCCATGCCTGCTCGTGATGGATACTATGCCGCTTGCCAATGGCGAACAGCCGTTCCGGAAGGGGCACGGTGAGCGGGTAACGCTCGATCAAAGCGCTGTATCCCGCCAACGATGCAGTGTGTGGAGCTATCAGCCGAGCCATGAAAAATACTTACCGCCCATGAAATATGATTACAATACCACTTTTTTGTGAAAAACGCTTACTTTTTAATGCAGCCGCCAACGAATCCGGAACAGAAGGTGGGTGCTGCTTTTCCGGCAGCTTGTCGAGGGCACTCATTTTGCAGCTGGCGGAAGGCGTGTTCGATTTCCTCCGCCGTGCGGCAGGTGTCGTAGGAAAGCTGAAGTTCAGTTTGCCGTGATCGTGATACACCGCACCTCTATCGGAAGTGCGACGAACCACCTTGATGCCGTTGTCCTCAATATATTTTTGGTTAATTTCTTCGACTCTTCCAAGGTGCTCTGGCTGCGGATGTTTAGAAACGCTCGCGCCTGGCTTGGTTAACATTACGCCGCGCTGAGCCCGGATCAGCGAAGCGTAATGTGACCGGCTTTGCCGCGTTTCACCCCACCGCCCGACAGCACCGCTGTTGGGCGGTTTTTGTGTTTAGGTCAGCGTGGAAACCAGGGCTTAAGCCGAAAGGCACGTTGCGCAAGTGGCAAAGGCATATAAAAAGGCTTGCCTGGCGGGATGGGGCGGCTTATAAGAGCCGCTTGCGGCGCCGGCACGTGCGCGGGTGCCGGCATAGGGAGCTTGTGCCATGCATGAAGGACTCAGCCTGTTTTACGTCGGCGCGGTATTGATTTTGAACGGCCTGTGGATGGCCGGGCGAATTGAAGACCGTGAAATTCAGGTGATCAACTATTTTACCGGCGGTGTCAGCCTGGCGGTGGCCGCCTATGCGGCCTTTGGCCCGAAAGCCGACGCTATTAGCGTGCGCAACGCCGCGCTGACGCTGCTATTTGCCTTTACCTACCTGTGGATCGCCTTTAACCGGCGAAACGGCTGCAACGGCCGGGGGTTGGGGTATTTCTGCCTGTTTGTGGCGTTGACCGCGCTGCCCACGGGGATTTTGCAGTGGACCCATGCAGATAGCCTCTGGGGCTGGTGGTCCACGATCAACTGGCTGGCCTGGACGGTGCTGTGGCTGGGCTTTTATCTGATGCTGTGCCACTGGCCGCGGATGCAGCCATGGATGGCCAGGCTCTCCTTGGTGCTGGGCGTATGCACCGGCTGGGTGCCAGGGTATTTACTGCTCAACGGCCTGCTGCCGCTGGGCACCTGATCTCCCGCTTGCGCTTTCCTTGCTCATTTAGGCGCCCCGGCCTATGTTGAAATAACGACGCTACTGATAAGCGTATTGATTTACGGTCGTTATGGGTCGTTTTGCTGGCGTTAAAGAATTAAGTACAAAACAATTACAAGGGATTCTGCGCATATGACAATCAAGACGTTTTCACGTATTGCCACGCTGGCTGCTTTGCCGCTGGCCATGGCTGCGGTACAGGCTCAGGCCAATGAAATGGCGATTGCCACCATCCTGCCCGAAAATATGAGTAATAACTCGGTCTACCCCGCGCTGATACGCTTCAAGGATCTGGTCGAGATGCGCACCGATGGAGAGGTGACGGTCAATATCTTCGGCAACAGCCAGTTGGGCTCGGAGGTAGACACCGCCAAGGAAGTCCAGGGCGGGCGCACCCTGCAGTCCACCATTATCACTACGGGCGCCATGTCGTCCTATTATGAAGATTACCAGTTGATGACAGCCCCCTTCGTGTTCGATAACTGGCGTCAGGCCTGGGCTTTTCTCGACGGCGACTGGTTCGCCGATTTTATGTCCGGCACCGTTGAAGAAACCAATATGCGTTATCTGGGTACCTTCGATGACGGCGGCGGTTTTGTGGCTTTTACCAACAACGAGCATCTCATCAAAACGGTGGAAGACCTTGAAGGGCTTAATATCCGCACCGAGGAGAATCCCGGGCACGTGGCGATCATGAAGGCGCTGGGTGCGTCCGCCACGCCGTTGCCCTGGGGTGAAGTGATCACCGCACTTGAAACCGGTCTAGCTGATGGTCAGTTCAATGCGCCGGTGCTCAACACGACCTTCAACTTCCACGAGGTGACCGATTACACCACCCTGACCGGCCACGTTTACAACAGCGCCGCCTGGCTGGTTAGCGAGGACTGGTACCAGAGCCTGACTGATGGGCAGCAGGAAGCGGTTGTGACCTCGGCGCGCGAAGCCATCGCGATAGGGCACGGCATGTCCGCAGCGCTGGCGACAGCTAGCTGGCAGGAGTCCTGCGAGACCTTCAAGGACTGCTACAACATGCCCGCCGAAGAACGCGAGCGCATGGCTGATATTGCGCGTCCGGCCTGGAAGGACTGGATCGTCAATGACTTTGGTATCGAGGCTGAAAAGGTTGATGCTTTCCTGGCAGAGGTAAAGCGTGTCGGTGAAGAAGTGAAGACAGCGGACATGGCTAACTATGGTTCAGTAAAAACGGGCCAGTAAAAACGGGCCAGTAAGAACGGGTCAGTAATGCTGGGTAACAACCTTGGCCAGTGACGACTGACATCGCTCGCTCATCCATCGGCCGCCCGAGTGCTTCGGGTCGGCCGATGTTGCTTGTGAGGTGCATTGATGCAACTCCTTCAGCCTCTCCGCCGCCTGAGTGACTGGGTTAACCAGGCGGCGATTGTGACCTGTGTGGCCTGTGTGCTGGTCATGCTGGGCATCTCCTTCACGGCTTTTATCTATAAACTGGTCACCGGTAGCAGCCTGAGCTGGACCTACTCATTAGCGAGACTTTTCCTACCCTGGATCGGCTTTCTGTCGATGACCATCTCGCTGCGCTACGGCGAGCATGTGGCCATGACGCTGCTGGTTCGTAGTCTGCCCAGGGCGCTGCTCACCCTTGCCGCTGTCTTCTGTTTGGTCATGATCGCGCTGTTCGGGGCGCTGCTGCTCTGGTACGGCTGGAGCTACTTCGCGAGTGCACGCCAAGTTTACATGGTCTCTGACCAGATCCAGATTTCCGCCAAATTTACCGCCATCGTAGTGCCGATCAGCGGCGCCATTATTTTGCTGCATCTGGTACAGGGTTTCGCTCTGCTCGAGCACTTCATCGATGACGATGCGCTGGTTGACGAGCTTATTGGAACCCAAGATAGGGAGACGCGCTCATGATGCCCGCGATTATCGCTTTTGTGGTGCTTCTGCTGATTGGTATGCCGGTGGCCATCGTGATGGCTCTTTCCGGTCTGGCCGGTGGTTTTTCCATGGGTGGCGAGCGCATGCTCAGCATCATTGCCGACCGCATGTTTGCCGGCGTCTCGGGTTTTATGCTCATCGCGGTGCCTTATTTCATCTTCACCGCCGAGCTGATGAACCAGGGCGGCCTGACCCAGAAGCTGATCGACTTCAATAATGCGCTTTTCGGCCGGGTACGCGGGGCGCTGTCGCACGTCAATATATCGGTGTCGGTCTTCTTCGCCGGACTGACCGGGGCGGCGATCACCGATACCGTGGCGATCGGTAAAATCATGATCCCCGAGATGAAAAAGCAGGGCTATGACGCCGAGTATGCCGCGGCGATCACCGCCTGCTCGTCGATCATCGGGCCGATTATTCCGCCCAGCGTAGTGATGGTGATTTATGCCACGCTGCTACGCGATATCTCGGTGATCGACCTGTTTGCCGGCGGCATTATTCCCGGCCTTTTGATGGCCTTTGCGCTGCTCGCGGTGAGCTTTTTTCTGGCCTGGAAGCGTGGCTATCCCAAACAGGCGCCCACGCCACTCAAGGTGGCAGGGGTCGCCTTTCTGGTGGCCTTGCCGGCCATGTTCGTGCCGGTGATCATTCTTGGCGGGATTCTGTCGGGGCTGACCACTATCACCGAGGCCTCGGGCTTTGCCGCCGTTTATGCCATCGTCATTGGCGTGGTTTTCTATCGCAACCTCACCTGGAAGAAGATCTGGCATGCACTGATGGTGACCGTGCGTTTCTCGGGAGTGGTGTTCTTCCTGCTGGCGACCTCGGCGGTGCTTGGCTGGTTTGTGACTCGCTCGGGCATCGCCCGGGACGCGGCGGAGCTGATTATCAGTCTCAGCGATTCGATGTTCATTCAGCTACTGCTGGTGTGTGCGCTACTGCTGCTGGTCGGTACCGTGATGGATGTGCTGCCGGCGCTTGTCGTGGTGGCACCGGTGCTGGTGCCAGCGATGATTCAGCTGGGCGTGGATCCGCTGCACTTTGCGATTCTGATGATCGTGGTGCTCAATATCGCCAACGTCACGCCACCCGTGGGGATGACGCTAATGACGGCGGCGCGAATCGCCAACGTGCCCTTTGAACGGGCGATTATTGCCTCGCTGCCGTTCTACTTCGCCTTCGCTGCGGTGATCCTGCTGCTGGTGGCGTTTCCGATACTGTCCACCTGGGTACCTTCGCTGCTCAAATGAGGGGCTGGTCTAAGACTTTTGTGAGGCTTGGGCATTGTTGTTAACCGCTATTATTACCAAATTGCCCGTAAAGCATCGCCCAATGCGGGCGGTGATATAAGGGCGCACCGCACTGCGGTGCTGGGGTGCTTGTGTTGATATGATCACCCATACCTGATAAACATACAGCATGACAAAGCGCGCCTACAAAGAGCGATTCTACCCGACTCCCGAACAGGCTTTGCTGCTAGCACAGTCGTTCGGTTGCGTGCGTTTTGTCTGGAATAATACCCTCGATTATCGCACCGAGGCCTATCAGCAGCGGGACGAATCAGTGTCGCATTCGGTCGCGGAAAAACGGCTGGTCACTTTGAAAGCCGAATACCCCTGGTTGAAAGATGTGTCCAGTGTGATCTTGCAACAAACCCTGCGCGATCAAAAAGCCGCGTTCGATAATTTCTTCAATCCCAAACTCAGGGCGCGATACCCGCGCTTTAAGTGCAAGGATGGCCGCCAGTCCATCCGGCTGACGAAAGCGGCCTTTCGCTATCGGGACGGCGACATTACCATTGCCAAGACAAAGGTGCCGCTACCGATCCGCTGGAGCCGTCCGCTAGCTAGCGCGCCCTCCAGCATCACCCTCTCGCGAGATCGCGCCGGTCGCTATTTCATCAGCTGCCTGTGTGAGTTCACGCCCAGAACGCTACCCATCACACCCAAAACCGTGGGTATTGATCTGGGTCTGACCGATCTGTTCATCACCCACGACGGCCAGAAGTCCGGCAATCCCCGCCACTTGAAGCGTTATGAGGCCAAGCTGGCGTACCTGCAACGCCGGTTGGCCAAGAAGAAAAAGGGCTCAAACAACCGCAACAAGCTGCGCCAAAAGGTGGCGCGGCTACATGCCAGAATTGCCGACTGCCGCCGCGATGCCATCCAAAAAGCGACCCGAACGCTTATTAACGAAAACCAAGTTATCTGCGTTGAGTCGCTGAATATCACTGGCATGATCAAAAACAGGTCGCTGGCCAAGGCCATCAGCGATGCGGGCTGGGGCGAGTTCGTGCGTCAGCTTGAATACAAAGCCCTCTGGGCGGGACGGCAATTGGTGCAAGTAAGCCAGTGGTTGCCTAGCAGCAAGATGTGCCACAGTTGCGGGCACAAGGTTGAAAGGCTACCGCTATCGCAGCGCCACTGGCACTGCGAGTGCTGTGGTCAAACCATCGACCGCGACATTAACGCGGCCAAAAATATTCGAACCGCCGGACTGGCGGGGGTAGCCTGTGGAGCGACTGAATCGGGGGCAGCGGCTTAGCCGCTGTCTAGTGAAGGCGTGTTGAAGCAGGAAGGTTCTCGGGGCGACCCAAGAACCCTCGCCCAAAGCGCTAAGCGCGGAGGGCGGGGAGTGTCAGCCGTTATTATCACTAACGCCCGTGATCAATCGGTCGTGATCAATAGAGCGTTATCCACAGGAGAAAACACAGCATGAGTCTGACTTACCACGACAGCAACGAACGCATGAGCAAGTACGTTATCCACAACGGCACGGTTTACCTGTCCGGGCAGGTACCACACGACGCCTCGGCCGATATGCGCGGGCAAACCGAGCAGGTGCTGGCGCGCATCGATGACCTGCTGGCGCGCGCCGGCACCGACAAGACACAGCTGATCTCAGCGCAGATTTGGGTCACCGACAGGGCTGAGGCCGCCGGCATGAATAGTGCTTGGGACGCTTGGGTTGCGCCGGGCCGTCCGCCGGTACGCGCCGCCATCGAAGCCCCGCTGATTAACCCCCAGTGGAAGGTCGAAATTATGGTGGTAGCGGCACTCCCAGAGGCCTAATAGTGGGTGTTATTAACGCCGCGCCGGCGCCCGTCTTGCGCCCTTATCAGCGCGAGGCGGTGTCGCGCGTGGTGGCACATTTTCGTACCACCAGCGACCCCGCCGTGGTGGTGTTGCCCACCGGCAGCGGTAAATCGCTGGTGATTGCAGAGCTGGCGCGCCTGGCCCGCGGCCGCGTGCTGGTGCTTGCCCACGTGCGCGAGCTGGTTGAGCAAAACCACGCCAAGTATCAGGCCTACGGACTCACCGCCGATATTTTCAGCGCCGGTCTGAAGCGCAAAGAGGCCGGCCGGCAGGTGGTGTTTGGTTCGGTGCAGTCGGTGGTGCGAAGCCCCGAGCGCTTTTGCGACGCCAACTTCACCCTGCTGGTGATCGACGAATGCCACCGCGTCTCGCCCGATGAAAACGCCAACTACCGTCAGGTTATCGACCATTTGCGCGCGCAAAACCCCGCGCTCAAGGTGCTCGGGCTGACCGCCACGCCGTATCGGCTGGGGCAGGGGTTTATTTATCACCGCCACTATCACGGCATGGTGCGCGGCGGTGACGATTGTTTTTTCCGCGACTGCGTGTTCGAGCAGCCGCTACGGCTGATGGTCAAGCAGGGGTATCTGGCTGCCCCCGAGCGGCGCGACATGGCGGTAGAACGTTACGATTTTGCCGCGCTTGCGCCCGCCGGCAGCGGCTATTTCAGCGACGATGCGCTCAACCGCGTGGTTGCCGGCAGCCGTGCTACGCCGGGCATCGTGGCCGACATCATCGAGCAGGCGCAGACGCGGGTGGGCGTGATGATTTTTGCCGCCACGGTGGCCCACGCCGAAGAAGTCCTGGGCTACCTGCCGACAAACGAGGCGGCGTTGATTACCGGCGCCACCGAAGCAGATGAGCGCGCGGCGCATATCGCCGCGTTCAAGGCGCGCGAGATTAAATATCTGGTCAACGTGGCGGTGCTGACCACCGGCTTTGATGCGCCCCGCGTGGACGTGATCGCCATTTTGCGCCCCACAGAATCCGCCAGCCTTTACCAGCAGATTATTGGCCGTGGGCTGCGACTGTCGCCGGAAAAGCGCGACTGTTTGATTCTTGACTACGCCGGCAACCCCTGGGATGTCTACGCGCCGGAAGTGGGCGAGCCGCGCCCGACAAGCGACAGCGAGCCGGTGCAGGTGATGTGTCCCGAATGCGAGCACGCCAACCTGTTCTGGGGCAAGCGCGACGGCGAGCTGATCATCGAGCACTACGGCCGGCGCTGTCATGGGCTTGTGGACGCCGCCGATGACCTTGGCGCGGCGTCGGGCGCTGGTAAACAGCATCAATGCACGTTCCGTTTTCGCTTCAAGGTGTGCGACAGCTGCGGCGCGGAAAACGACATTGCCGCGCGGCGCTGCCACGGCTGCGAGCGGCTTTTGGTCGATGCCGACGACAAGCTCAAGGACGCGCTTAGGCTCAAGGATGCTCGGGTGCTGCGCGTCAGCGGCATGCAGCTTGAGGCAACCACCAACGGGCGCGGCTTGCCACGGTTAAAGGTGACCTATCACGACGAAGATGGCGCCACGCTTGACGAATGGTTTGCGCTTGAAACCGCCGCCCAGCGTCGCGCCTTTTATGCCGTGTTTTTGCGCCGCCATCTGCGCGCGCCGGGCATTCCGTGGCAGCCGGCTACACCCGCTGATGTGGTGGCCGAAGGTGAGCGTCTGCGCGCCCCCGACTTCGTCGTTGGGCGTCAAACAGGGCGGCACTTTAAAATCCACGAAAAGCTGTTTGACTACCAAGGGCGCTACCGCCGGGCCGACGCGGCGCAGTAGTCGCGCGTCACGCGGGTCAAGTTTGCTAGACTGAGCGGCTATTCAGCCTTTATCCAGCCTCATCGACAGACGAAAGCTTCGTCGTTATCAATAGCTTCGTCGTTATCAATAGAGAGACGCCCGCGTGAGCGAGACGCCCGTAACTGTCACCCCCCCCAGTGCCGAGGCGCCAACCGAGCTCGCTGACGAGCCGGTTTCCCCGGCGCTGGCGCGGCTGTTTGACGAGCCGATCACCAAGCTTCCCGAAGACCTGTACATTCCGCCGGAGGCGCTGCGGGTGTTTCTGGAAACGTTTGAAGGGCCGCTGGATCTATTGCTGTACCTTATCCGTCGCCAGAATCTAGATATTCTTGGCATTGACGTCGCCGCCATTACCCACCAGTACATCGAGTACGTGGAGCTGATGAAAGCGATGCAGATTGAGCTTGCCGGCGAATACCTGCTAATGGCCGCCATGCTCGCCGAGATCAAGTCGCGCACGCTGCTGCCGCGCCCGCCCAAGGCCGAAGATGACGAGGAAGAAGACCCTCGCGCCGAGCTGATCCGCCGGCTGCAGGAATATGAACGGCTGAAAGACGCCGCTGAAACGCTGGATACCCTGCCGCGCATGGGGCGCGACTGGTTTAGCGCTCGAGTTGATGTGCCGGCGCTTGACGTCCGGGTAATTCACCCCGAGGTCGGGCTTGATCAGCTACTCGGCGCGATGGGCGATATTTTAAAACGCGCCGAACTGACCCAGCAGCACCAGATCAGCCGCGAAGTGCTGTCTACCCGCGAGCGCATGCTGCGCATCATGGAGGTGCTAAGTCACGCGCACTACACGCCGTTTGAGTCGCTGTTTACGCTGGAAGAAGGCCGCGCCGGCGTGGTGGTTACCTTTATGGCCATTCTGGAACTGGCCAAAGAAGCGATGATCGAAATCGTACAGAATGCGCTGCTCTCGCCGGTCCACGTGCGCGCCCGCGCCGCCGGCCCCGATGCGGGCGACGACTTCGACGACGTCGATAGCGACGAATCCGCTTTTGCCGACGAGGAAACGCCATGAATGAGGCGGCGACCGCCCTTGATGAGATCATTGAAGCTGCGCTGCTCGCGGCCGGCGAGCCGCTTTCCGTCGAGCGGCTGGAAACGCTGTTTGCCGACGCCGAGCGGCCCACCCGCGGCGAGCTGCGTCAGGTGCTGGCGCGGCTTCACAATCGCCACACCGACGGCGCGTTGGAGCTCCTGGAAAGCGTCTCGGGCCACCAGCTGCGTATTCGACCACGGCTGTCGCCTTGGGTATCGCGGCTGTGGGACGAACGCCCCCAGCGCTACTCCCGGGCGCTGCTGGAGACGCTGGCGCTGATTGCCTACCGTCAGCCGGTGACGCGCGGCGACATCGAAGAGGTGCGCGGGGTCAGCGTATCAAGCTCGATCATGCGCACACTAAGCGAGCGCGGCTGGATCCGCGTGGTAGGGCACCGCGACGTGCCTGGCCGTCCCGCGGTGTATGCCACCACGCGTGGCTTTCTGGATGATTTCGGCCTAAAAACCCTGGACGCGCTGCCGCCGATGCACGCGCTCCTTGCCGAGGATGAAAAAACGGTGCAGGATGCGCCACCCGAGACGGCACCGCCCCTCGAAAGCGATGCCGAAAACCACGCCGAGACGGCGTTAACCCAGCCGCTGAGCTTTGCCGATCTAGAGGCACGGCTTGCGGCGCGTGCCGAGCGCCCACGCGACGACGGCGAGCGCACGGACGAAAACGATGCGAGGTCAGACGACCATGAGTCAAACTAAAAACCCCAATACGACGCCCACGCCCCCCAGCGGTGAAAAGCTGCAAAAAGTACTCGCCCGCGCCGGGTTTGGCTCGCGCCGCGAAATGGAAACCGCCATTGCCGCGGGGCGGGTCAAGGTCAACGGCCAGGTGGCAACGCTTGGCGACCGGGTCGTACCACGCGATAGCGTCGCCTTTGACGAGCGCCCGATCACGCTGCGCGCCGAGGAAGACACCTCGCGCCGCGTGATCATGTACAACAAGCCCGAAGGCGAGCTGTGCACGCGCAAAGATCCCGAAGGGCGGCGCACCGTGTTTGAACGCTTGCCGCGGCTCAAGGGTGAGCGCTGGATCGCCATCGGCCGGCTGGACATCAACACCAGCGGGCTGCTGCTGTTTACCACCGACGGCGAACTGGCCAACCGATTGATGCACCCCTCGACCCAAGTCGAGCGCGAATACGCGGTACGGGTCATGGGTGAGGTCAAAAAAGAGCACCTGGTAGCGATGGTCGAAGGCGTGATGCTCGAAGACGGTCCCGCGCGCTTCACCGACGTGCAGGAATTTGGCGGTGAAGGCATTAACATCTGGTTCCACGTGGTGATTTTAGAGGGCCGCAACCGCGAAGTGCGCAGGCTCTGGGAATCCCAGGAGCTGACCGTCAGTCGCCTGAAACGAGTGCGTTATGGCAATATCTTCCTCGATAAGCGCGCTAGAGCCGGCGAATGGGTCGAACTTGGTCAAGGTGAAGTGGATGACCTGTCAACGCTTGCCGACCTGCCCGCGCGCAAAGTGCCCGCGTTGACGCCGGATGAGCAAAACCGCTGGAGTCGCGATAAAAACAAGCGTCGCCCGGTACATGCCATGCGCAAACCCAAGATGCGTCGATCGTGAACATGCGTTGCCCATAGCGCGCTGAAGAGTTTTCTATCAATTAGGGCGAAAAACACTTGCGGTGACGGCGTCATATAAGTAGCATATGCAACCGTTCGAGGGGGTCGTTAGCTCAGTTGGTAGAGCAGTTGGCTTTTAACCAATTGGTCGTAGGTTCGAATCCTACACGACCCACCATTCGAACCCTGTAAGGGTCGTTAGCTCAGTTGGTAGAGCAGTTGGCTTTTAACCAATTGGTCGTAGGTTCGAATCCTACACGACCCACCAGATTCAACGCCCCCGGCAATTTACTGCCGGGGGCGTTTTGGTTGTGCGTTACTTGCCAGAGTGCGCCTTTTTCTAGCAAAATAGTCTAGAATGTGGATGGGGTGGCCACCGCGAAAGACGCAGCGGCCGCCCACAAAGGCGCGGCGCGTGCGGAGCGCATACGCCGCGATCGGTGTTTAACAGGGGGATTCCCTGTTTGTCACAGTGGTAGACACGATGACGATAATGACTTCCCGGGCAAGCGCTGAGGCACTTAGCCCCACCGCTTATTGCCCCACCCGTATTCCCGCCGAAGACCAGGCGCGCGTTGCCGAGATTAAGCGGCTGTTGAAAGCCGAAAACGCCGTGCTGGTGGCGCACTATTACACCGACGACGCGATTCAACAGCTAGCCGAAGAGACCGGCGGCTGCGTGTCGGACTCGCTGGAGATGGCGCGTTTCGGGGCCCGCCACGAGGCCACCACGCTGATCGTGGCCGGCGTGCGTTTCATGGGTGAGACCGCCAAGATCCTGTCGCCGGAAAAACGCGTACTAATGCCTACGCTTGAGGCGACCTGCTCGCTGGATATTGGCTGCCCAGCCGATGAGTTCAGCGCTTTCTGCGATGAACACCCGGATCGCACCGTAGTGGTTTACGCCAATACGTCGGCCGCGGTAAAGGCGCGCGCTGATTGGGTGGTGACGTCATCCATTGCGGTGGATGTGACTGAGCACTTGCAGGCCAAAGGAGAGAAAA
>Ga0307967_1001287_pt1 | contig 15424 bp, 20 predicted proteins | sample OrgLakmetagen648_FD_201828 | JGI IMG/M metagenome (GOLD analysis project Ga0307967, IMG submission 201828) | Saline water microbial communities from Organic Lake, Antarctica - #648 | ecosystem: Environmental > Aquatic > Non-marine Saline and Alkaline > Saline | place: Antarctica: Organic Lake... | reverse complement strand
ATAAACAATGTTCAACTTATTAAAATCTGATAAGTTGAGCTTTTATTATTTCTATGGTCCGTGCCTTTCCAGCAAAACAGGTTGCGCCCAGGGCCTTCCGGCGAAGCCTGAAGTGTTTTGTTTACTTCCCACCTGTCACTGTTCACCACAGCCCACCCCCAGCATCCCAAACCAATAAACTTGGCTGAACACCTCTGGGAATTTTATTAAAACTTCTGATACTCAGATGGAGTCCAAACACCGTGCTTCCATAAAAAAATGCACAATTTTGCCTAACAAACAAGCCCACGCACTAAGTCCTTTGGAGCAAATATTTTGCCCTCCTTTTTTTTGGCCCCACGGCTAAGGTTAAACCTAAAAACTACCTGGGAACGAAAATGGGGAAATTTGTGCTTGGACATGCACTTCTGCACTCATGTCACTATGGTTAGCTAATTTGGCAGGGAAAGGGCACAAATCCAGCCCCCGACGCACACAGCAGACCCCATACCCTTTTTTTTGGCGCAGAAGTGTTTCTTACTACCCTGAACCATTAAAAGTCAAAAAGGATGAGGTTCGCTTTAGGGCCCATATTTGGCTGGAAATGGTGGGCCTGATTTGTAGGTTTGCGTGAGACTACAGTGTATGGGCTAACAAGGGTTGGCCAGTACCAAAACATGTATAGCGCATAGCGCCTTGGGTTTTTGGCTAGGAACCCTTATTGACATTTTAAAAGGTCTGGCAAACCTTATGCTTAGCCCATACAGATAGGTCTGGGCACTTATGAGGTAGTAAGGAAAGAACAGAGAGCCCAGAGAGGGAGAGAGAGTAATTCTGCTTGTTGAAAGCTAGCATCTTATGCCGATGGCGTGCTAGGAGTGAAGGGTGTGGATGGCATAACGCCTGTGCATCGTACAGGACACGAACACTCTTGATATTTGTAGCTTGATTCCATTTATGCTCGATATACTACTTAGTTTAAAAATTCCTAAGTTTCAGAATATCTGATCCTGTAGTAAGAGCCGCTAAAGAGGGTAGGGGGTAGAGAGGTGAAACCTTAGGCACTATGAGTCGTTTGTTTTGCAGGCTTGCAAGGTGGACCCCAACTAGTCCACCAAACCTTGCCCTTGTTGCCAGTTGCAACCAGTAAGTAAGTACTTGCGTGTCAGCCTAGCGAAGCAGGGCCTCGAAGAAATCACACCAACGTAAGAATACCTGGGTTCAGACCAGTGGGAGCCCTGGATAGAGTGGAGGACCCAAAGGCCTTTGTGAGTGTTTCGCGCCGAACCTCTATCATAGCCTCCAAGGCCGCACGCTGCATGTCTGCGCGTTGGAGCTGCATGTTGGATTGTGCCACCTGCACGGATGCAGCAAGTGTGCAATGAGGTATGTTGTGATCTCAAAATGAAAGGCTTTGAGCGACTGCGACAGTGCCTAGTAGGGGACGATGACAGCACGACCAGAAGGTTTGCAGAGCATTTGGCTGTCAGTATTAAGTCAAATTTAGCAGAATAGCCAAAAAGGAGGTGATTTTTGAATGAAGAAACACAAGGCTGAATTACATCATAATCAAGCACTTGTCGTTGGAAAACCAACTGCATATAATTACTCCATCTCCATGCTTGTACTAGCTTAGACTGGGTAAGGAAAAACGTCTTATCATTTGAAATAGTATTTGAAACAGTGAAAGTGCTTTTGGTGCGTAGGTTGAAAGCCTCAATTACAAGACCCATAATTTTATGCCTACTCTTGCGTCAAGCACCAGACAGACAAGATGCGATCCTCTCCTGTGTCGCAAACACACATATTATAACTATAATATGCCTTTCAGCCATCAGCTAAATGTAAAAGGCAGCAAGGATGCTTGACACCCTCCCCCCCTCCCCTCCTTGTGTGTACATGCTCAGCAGCACATACCAGCAGTGCATTTTGTAGATCCCTGATGACATTTGCGTGGTGGGTTTGGGCAGCCATGTAAGCCAGCTCACTAGCAGAGACGGCATCCTCCTGGCTACGAATGGCAGCGCGGCGAACAAAAGATAGCTCCTGCGCGTGACATGAGCAAGCTTTACAACCCTTGCATTTCAATTTTGAACTTAGGTAGGGGAAGGCTTGGGCCGTGTGTGGGACTCAGGTGCGTTTGCAGGTAGTGGGGCTGATGTCTGCAGCAGTTTGTCGATAGTCAGCTGGACCATCCCACAGAATAAAAACACTGCTGTCTGACACAAGCTTAAACCAGCTTACAGGCGACGAAGTCAGGACAAGATGAGGACTTTTGACTGCCATCCAGCACCTAACCCCAACCATATTTCAAAGACTTCCGTAGTAAAGACAAGTGTTGCCCACCTGCAGCAGCAGCATGGCGCGATCGACAAGGTGGCTTTCCACCCTGATGGCATGGCGCCTGATATGCACGCCTTGCTCAGATGCAAGGTGGTGCACCTGATTGATGAAATAAGGAAGAAGCGTTTGCAGGCGGGTACATAAGTGAAAGGCACAGCTCGTGCAGTGCGCTTGAGACCAAAGCTGAGTGTCACGTGCAGTACAGGTAATATGTGCGTATGTGTAGGTGTGTACGTTTTTGTGTGTGAGTGTCCACGCACCCTCTAAATGTTCTGGGCGCTTTCTTGAATGATGGCACTGTTGTAAGCATTTTGTTGATAACGATTAAATCAGATTCAAGAGAATGCACAATCAAATGAGGATGCATAGTCATACACAAATTTACATTCACATATTCACATATATTACCCATACACGTACCTTTGCAGTCAGCTGCTTTGCAAGCTGGGCCAGCTCAGCCCGCTCTTGTGACACCACCCTAAAGGCAGTAGACGCTGCACTTACGCCTTCAGCAGATGCAGCAGCCACTGCCTCGGCCAACCAAGCTGCCATGTCTTCTGCACACACCTGCGTGACATGTAAGCCGTTCTGTACGTCAGAAGTGTGTGTCTGAAGTGGCGAATATATAGGGTTGGCCAGAAACGTATACCTATATACCTATATACACTGTATATACTCCGTATATATATGGCTGTTCCATGTTTGCCTGGGACTGCTTTTGCCATCTTTCCATTGCTGGCTATTGGGCAGGCTACGAGGAGAGCAAGATGGGAAGGGCCATGTGTCAGGTCCGGTCATTGAATTGCATGGGTGGCTGCAACTGACTAGTGACTAGGATCTGGAATAGGACTGTTCCCTCCCTACACCTGACTGAAGAGAGGGACAGATGTCGACACCAGAAGCAGTGCCAGTCAGACACCAAGACAGTGACAGCTGCCATGTCCTAGGGTGGCTAGCAGCAACTACTGTAGCAATGACCAGTTGCAAATGACAGCTATGAATACACGCAGCTGCAGCATCGCCGCCACCATCACCAACCTTGTCATTGGAGCGCACCTCATACACAATACCCTGAGCATCTTGTTGAGGTGACAGCTGCTTGCGTGCCACCAGCTGTCGTACAAGAGTTTGCAGGGCAGCAGTCAGAGGGGAGGCGGCAGACACAGCAGCGACAGCTGAAGCAGGTGGGGTGGCAGAAGCTAGACTTGTAGAGAGAGCGGCTTGGCTGGGATGCAAGATGAGAGTGGGAAGCTTGATGACGTTCCCAGCCAACAGCGCGCAGTCCTTATGGAGGCGCAGGAGGGCAACCTGCAAGAATACGTAAAATGTGTACATGTGTATGTGTGTGCATGGGTGCGCATACATGTTGCAGCAGTGATAGTGGAATGTATTGTGTACGCATGCACAGCAGTGACAGCAAGTGCTTCTGCTTGTGAAGTATAAACAGCATCTGCAAATCTACTTTCAGGTTCAGTAAAGCACCACCCCATCCTGGCAGGACCCATCCACATCAAAATTGCTTGCTTGGTCCGGTTTGCTTCACAAAGAAGAAACAAGCCTGCCAGATCATGCACGATAGGCAAACTTACATGTGCACACACACCCACACGCATGTGTACACGCGCATACATGCTCACAAACATCAGTCACCTCCCCCACATAAGCGCTTCCTTTTGCCAAAACCATCACATGTACAAACGAGCACTCACCTGCATGGCCTGCATGTCCACCTCCTGCTTCATAATGCACAAGGCTGCCTCCATGGACCTCCCCTCCCTGCTCTTCCACAGCGGACTTTGAGCCACCCAAGCAGGGTTGCCAGGGATCTTGGCTAGCTTAGACGATCCCTCTATAGGGGCCGCAGGGGGGGCAAAGGCAGCAGCAGAAGCCAGCAGGGACTGGGCCTGCGTGGTATTTATGAGGTTGAACAGGGGACATGGAAGCTCTTTTTATATACACGGGCTAGAAAGGTAGAAGCAGAGACCAGCATGGGTTGGACACGCGTAAATGAAACTGGAAATTTGTGACATGCATTTTTTTATTGAGGTGGTGGTAAAGGCAGCGGCAACAAGCGGGCCATTTGGGATTGGTTCTGCAGGTTGCGTAATGGCCCAAAAAGAGAATCCAGCAGTGTTTTCATTAAGTGGCAGTACAGTACACCAAAAGGGAGCAAAATGTAAGTAGCAGGATCTGTGGTAAGTATGGCATTTGAGTCAGGCCTTCGCACTTTATAGGGTTAGAAAGTAGTGACTGCATCTGCACCATTGTGCAAGTTGGGTGGCAGTTCACGTTTAGGCACATGTTCCTGTCATTGCATGCACATGCAATTGTAGCCTAGATTAATTGTATTTCATAAACTAGCTGGAACTATCTAGATTCAGATGCCGACCAGCTCTGGTGTGCAAAATGGAAAGGATACGCTTGTAGGTGACAAAGGCAAAACAAAAAGTGCAGCTTTTGTTGCTCCTGCCAGGAATGATTTGCTAGTGCAACTAGGGAGCTTAACTAGATACATCATAATCATACTAACAAATAAACAGCTGTGCAAGTGAGAAAAGGTGCACTGATGCAGTGTTGCAGAGAGAGGGACTAACATTATGAGCATGGCAAGAGGCCATTTTAGCTACATCTCTATGGGTTGCTGACTGCACCTTGCCAGCAACACGAGTCTCGTACGTTCGCTCCATCCAGGACCTCACTGCAGAAGACACGGGCTGGACTGGGCCCGGAGGAAACAGCCCCAGGGAAGCATTGTGGTATCGACGCAGGAAATCGGATTCGCAGGGAGTAGCTCCAGGATACTTTCTTGGAGTTTCCATCTGGATGTATAAGCATTTGGGGGGAATGTTCTTGCCCAAGAACTTAGAGTCTAGTCCAGACGCTCACAGCAAGCAGAGAAAGAAAGTGAAGAGGGAAAGGGGTGTGACCAGAATTGCACATGAAACAACGTAATGAGGCTATAATCCAGACAAAAAAAATGAACTTTTCCTGAGCTGGAGATGGCTTGCACGTGGAACTGGTTCATTCATGAACATGTTGATGAGGACGCAAATGGTTGCAAATCCAGCCTTATGTAAAACGGCCCTCCCTACCCCAGGTCATTTGCACCCTGCAAGGAACCCACACTCACACACCCACAAGCACAAGCACACACACAGCCCTGCAATGGAAACACACCACCCTCACTCCCCAGAACACACGGAAAATACACACATCCACACCAAACACGCATTCCCTCACCAGCATGGCTCTCCAAACCAGACCATCGCGCATCCTGTCATGCGACCACAACATAGCCACCACCCGTTCTGCCAGGTTGACCGCCGCAGTTGGCTGCAGGACAGCTGACACGCCACACTCCTGGACAGCGCGCTCCACCACCAACTGCAAGGTGTGATATTTACGGTTGTTTACTTGCGTGCATGTGAACGGCGGCCATGGGATGTTTTGGGTGGGCGGCACTTGCTCGTGTACTCATGCTTTCTGTTTGCTTTAGCCTGCCTTGCACTACAGGTGCACTGTTAATACTTGATCGCACCTGTGCAAACATGTTTTCAGTTTGCTTTAGCCTGCCTTGCAAAACAGGTGCACTATTTCACACTTGATCACGATGACCCCTTATCAAGGTAACTCTCCCTGGCTCGTTACTGGTAGAAAGAAGTGAGCCCAGGATTTCAGGTGTACCTTCTTTACTGCACCTGCTTTATCAACTGCTTTACTTCAAAAAATGAGCTTAGCACCAGCTGACCTGCTTCACTCTACTCTGCAATTTGGGGCCCATGCTTACTGAAATGCATCATGCACACTGCTTTGCAACACATACGCACTTTGACGTGCTCAATCTCATTGTGCAGAGCCACACGCTCTGCATCCCTCATCCGTAGCATGGCCAGGGCCAGCAGTGTAGGTTGCTGAGGGAGACTAGACACCATGGTGTGAGCCAGCTCCATTTCCAAGGACCCTGCACACAGGAAATGCGAGGGTATGTAGGAAGTGCGAGGGTATGTAGGAAGTGTGAGGGTATGTAGAAGGAAGAAGGAAGCTTGAAGTGCAAAAAACACACTACCATATGAAAGTAGCATTGTAAAATGTTTGTACGCAATGAAAAGGAATAGTGATCAAGCTGACGCTGTTGAACAAGACCATGCATGACCCTCTGTGAAATAACAATCTAGGCAATGTGAAACACATGAGCTCTTATTTTTGCAATGCAGCAAAAGTGGTAACAAACACACATGTATAAAAACATAAGTGGTCACATTATCACCCATGCTTTCACACCTTTTTCTCCTGTTTCTCCACTTGTTTATTTCCTTGGCAATACATTCCCCATCAAGAGCATATCAAAATATAACCTACACCCATAAAGCGGTTGAAACTTTTGAACACACACACTCCCACCTGTCAAGTGCCAGGCTGCATGGCGAGTAGGTGTCATGGTGAAAGCATCTCTTGCTCGCACCACACCCAGCAAGCTTGTCATTCCCAGGACACCTGCTTCTCTTTGTAGATGTTGGATTGCCTCTTTGGCCGGCACAACATTGGAGGCCACAGCAGCAGTGCTTGCTCTCCCTGTGCGTGTATGTATAGTACAGGGCCTTTTTGGCCGGCACAACATTGGAGGCCACAGCAGCTATGCCTGCTCTTCTTGTTTGAGTGCATGCACCCCTAATACTACATGGTGTGCATATGTACTTCATGTGTGTGTGTCTGTCTCCTGCTGATATGAAGAAGTTTGAATGTTTCAGCAGTATCAGTGACCTAATAGCACATGCTGTTAACTGAAGATCGAGGTCACCCCTTACCTGAGAGAGGTTGTAAGGAGGTGTGCAGTGCAAATATTTGTGTGCTTTGGGGGGGGTGCTTGCCGCACGCGACAACTCAATAAATGAGTATGGTTGGCCAAAACCATACATACATACGTATATATCATGTATGAATAAATGTATGAAACATATGGCTATTGTTAGCAAGGAGATTACCATACATACAGTCAAATACGGTGTACATATACGGTTCTGGCCAACCCTACAAATGAGGCATGTAGATAGATATTCAAGTAGTAGTTCAAACCTACTCATGCACCGTTGTATTTGAAAAATCTTGCAGGGTGGGCTTGGATTATAATCATGCATGTCAGTATACATGCAAGCATGCATGCACGTTGTGGTCAGTAGGGCCAGGCATGCATGCTCACGCACCCTTGGTTTTGCCCTTGGGCTGCATCAAGTGGGCCAGCTTGCTGTGTAAGCTACTCAAGCTGGACACCAAAAGAGCGCCGGGCAGAAAGGGGTACATACGAGACTCAGCCACCTGCTCGCATGATGTAGGTGACGTACAGGGCACATTTCTTTATTCTTTGTTTTGCAATCAAGGACTGCGGCAGCTCAAGCGCAACCTCACACATTTGTCTGACCTGTTGCCTTTACTCTAATTTTTGGGTACGTTCTGCAAGGTCTAAACACCCACACATGTCCCTCAACATATACTTGTCATCTTACTCACCATTTCATGACCACACCTACATGCACACCCACATCCCCCCCCCCTCATTCTTACACACATACATAAGTGATTCCACGCAACCAGGTTTTATCTGCTGACACTTCATGCCTAACATATCCTTTTTGACTCCTCGACCTGTAACTGGCAGTGCCTTGTTTGACACGCCCGCACACAAATAGCCATACCACACACACACACACACACACACACACACATACGTAAACACTGCAAATACACACACACACACACACACACACAACTTCACATACCTGACCCATATGATCAAGCAGCGGTCTGCCGCTCAGATTTTCTCTTTTATACCACTGCCCATCCCCCTCCTCCTCCCCCACGACCTCTTCCCCCCTGCTGCTCAACTGCTCCTCTGAATGCCCCCCAGCACCTGCGCCCATCTCTTCCACCCGCCTCTTGTTTGCAGCAGCATGTCGGTTGCTTGCTGTGGCACCCCCCAACACAGAAGCCCCTCCCCCTTCTGCATCAAGCCCATCACCGCTACCACTACTGTCCTTTCCAGGCGCACTTGATACACCCTGTGCAGGAGGCAGCATGCCTTGCCCATCTGGTACGTCCTCCAGCACGTGCCTTCTGCATAAGGCAGCCAGGATAGGATGAGGGTGTGCATCAGCCTCTTCATACATTTTCCACAAGAGGAGGCACGTACACGTCAGTGCATGCCCCTCTGGTAGGTTCTCTTGCGTGCATCGCCTGCAGGAGGCAAATTGCTAGGGTTGGCCAGAACCATATATATACGGTGTATATTTGGTACTTTTGGTAGGGAAATCACCAGATATCCGGTCATATACGGTGTATATATACGTTTTTGGCCAACTCTATAAATTGGGGATGTGGCAGTATGCCCTACATCAGCAGCGTGCACTTCTGTATGCACTTGCTACAAGTGTGTGGAGACCGGCGCAGGGTGAATGTATGCTGCCCCTCTGGCACGCCTTCTAGCACATGCAGGGTGCACTTAGCAGTACAAGAACAGGAGGTGGCTGCACGTCCTGCTTCAGACAAGAAGAGGCACATGCAAGGTAGCTACCTGATCTGAATTTTGACACTCTTTCCATGTGTGTTTTGTGCTTTAAAAGGGGGGAGGAGGGCGCGTGGCTGTGTGTTATACATCAGGGGCGGAGTATAGCGAGGACTGACACTGAACACGACCCTCTCTCATTTAAACAAGCCCAACTGCAAGGGCCATTCATTGTGTGTTACTTGTAATCAGCAATCTTCCTACAGGCTATTGGGTATAAGCATGGATCAGCCTGCGAGCTCGGGCGAATGTCTCTGTCCCATAAAGACACAAAGCAACCCTACTTGGACGACTTCCATCGCTTGGGTTCCAACAGAGCAGCAGCTAAGGGCTTCTCCTCCGGCATATATGGTGCCATGCTAGTAGCATGGCTGGAATCCCCTCCATGTGCAAGCTGGGCTGACGGGGCCAACAGCAGAGCCTAGTGGGAGGCAATGGTGGGGCACAGTGGGCAGGGTGGGTGTAACGAGAGGAGAGGAAAGGCAGAAAATTCGGTTAACGTGGTGCAGAGGGAAGGAATTCCTTTTAAAAGAGTAGAAGCAAGTTTTGCTGTTGGACATTCAAAGGGGTCAAGGTGAGAATGCCAGCAACTGGAAAGGAATGACAGTTTGAAAGAAAATGATCTTGTGCAAATTTGGAGGGGTGCCGCACAGGCAAAGAGGTGCCATGAGGCAGTACGAGGCGCAGCTAGGCCCACCAGGGCAAAAGCAGCATGTCGTACAGCAGTGTCAAGTACGTGTGCACGTGTGTTTATATGTTTGTGTGTGCATGCACTTTTGTATGCATTGTGACTCACCTGTAACAAAGCTGCACGTATGTGCTGCCACAGCAGCTGAGCCACACGTATGCCTTGCACCAGGTTTTGCCGTGCAAGTGGCTCCAGGGGCTCCAGCCTGAGTACAAAAAGACAGCCTGAATTTTTCAAGATAACTCTATGCGTGAATCGGAAATAACATTGGCATTGCAGAACATGCACGCTCATGTGTGGCGTGTGGCTACCTAGAGAAGTGTGATTTAGAGCACGGCACGGCCTGTCATTCCTGAATCCTGTCCCTAGAAAGCCTGAGCTAGCATTCTAGTACCCCAGCCTTACAAATAAGAAGACAGGGCCCTCAACAGGCAGGCACACGGAGTGACGTGGTTTCATTTCATAACATTTTGTTCGCGCTCGCACCTTAGTTCCAGTTTTTTACGGCCTGCATTCAGAGTAGTCCGGGCAGCCTTGGGAGTCACCTTCTCTGAGAGGTTTCCTTCACTTCCTTCCTCAGCAATTTTGCCCTACATTGGTATCATCAACAGGGCGTGGGGTAACAGTAGGTTGTGCGGGCAAGCCTGGAATTAGCGGTCAAAACATCGAGATAAGAGATAGTTGGTCTTGGTGAGGGTAGACAACAGGGAGGGCACGAGATCCTTAGAGGTTATAATTTACCTTACGCGAGCGCACTTTTGTAGCTCCTTTTCCTTTATTAATGAGGGGAGTGGTGCTTCACTGCCTGCGTGTTTTTTCACTTCTCCTTTTCTTGTTGTGCATCAAAACCATCTACCGGTTTGAAAACCATTATATCACACTTCAACTATAAATCAACATCTAACCCAAATCATGCGTAGCATTGCAATAATGCAATTACATCAGACGTCTGCTGTCTGCCTTGAAGCAGCGACAACACAGTCTAGCCTCCTTTCCTCCTTCCACCCCACTTACTTGCACGCTGCCCTCCTCGCCAAGCTCACTTAATGGGGGTAGAATGCTGCCAGGACTGTGTAGGAAGGCATTCAAGGGGGTAGAGGCAGAAGGGGAGGGCACGGTAGATCCAGAGCGAGAGTGCTGTGTGCCCAGTTTGATTAATCCTGTGTGTATGTGTGCATGAGATTCATATCAGCACGTCTTCCGCAGTGTTCTCGACGTGTGTATAGATGCGTATGTGGACGTGTGTGGGCGCATCCCGCATGCATGATGTCCACTTTGAAATGCACACATCTAAACTGAACAGTGATTGTGCAGATGCCGTGTGAGGCCGTCCACCCACCTAAGTTCAAGTGAGCAGGTTTGTCTGCAGGTGTCAGGCCCATAGCCAGGACTTCCATCTGTGTTGGAAGCTGCCACATCTGGTCTAAGCGCAGCTGTCCCTGTAAGCATGTTGCGTGGATTGGCCACCAAAGCTTGACATACGTGCTGAACCTTCCGAATCTCAAGCTTGCCTCTAGCTCATCTTCAATACCCATAAGCTTGTTGGGGCTTGCTTGAACCACAGTGGAGACTTTACCAGGTATGCAAATTAGATAGCGCATCAGCAACTTTTTTGTGTTTCAGGATTCGCTTGAAGATATAGACTTTTCATGTCTGTTGCGTTTTATGCCTGTGCACCTACTAATCCCCCAGTGCATCTACTAATCCGCCATAGAACTTGCCCAGCTATGTTTTACCCATATCCAACCCACAACCCACAAGCAGTGCCGTGTTGTTCTATTACCTGCTTGTCTAAGAACATAAGGCCAGGAGGTACATGTCCCAACGGAGGGGGCTTGTATTCCCATGCCTCAGCCTCCTCTGCAATAGGGCTGAGATCTGCGGCCTGTGGAAGCCAACACATAGACAACATGTTTTTAAAGACACTGAGGAGCAGCTCTGGTACCAGCAGATCATCATAGATAAGAAGATCATGCTTCTTTTGACAGCATCTTTGTTCTGCACACTGTGCTTTGTTGGGAACACTATACCTCTTAAACGCATCTGGCTTCCGCACAGAGGTGGCAGGAACTCTGCTCGCCACATCGGCTTGGAAATCCAACATGCCCAGGCAACCCTTCTATTCAGAACATGCACAACATGTCACAGCTTAGTGACCTTCGCTCCGAAACATTCCCCTCTCTCCTCCCAGGTCTCTGTATTTTAATCAAGATTGCACCTGCCACAAGGGACTATAATCCCTTGTCCATGCCTCTGTTCATGACACGAACGCACCTGCCACAAGGGACCATAGTCCTTAAGCAGCCGCTCCAGCTGTACTGCTCCGCCTTCCCCTTCTACAGCAGTCACCCAATGGATGCCTGGCCCAAATTCCTTAGGGTTCACCTCCATGCACTGCTTCTCGGCATTCAGCCGCAGGCCCCACCTGCAGGCATGTGAAAATACACACAAGACGTGAGCTTAATAGAAACAACGGAGTAAAGCTGCCTTAGCTGTAGCAGGGCTGGGCGTTGCTAGTGTGGTCAGGTGACCCTTGAGAAATCTCCATGTACGACAGCTTTCAAGCTCATGCACGTTTTTTTTGGACATATTAAAATAGAAAAAACTATGCAGGCAGTGAGAGCCCTTACCAACATCAATTTAGAAAATGTGCCACCTGGTACCTAGTGCCGTAAAATCCTACACAAAGAAAACCCCACAACATCGGCAAGGCAAATGCGCACGTCTTTGGCAAAAAAATTGGTGGCTTAGCCGGCCATGATGATCAAGTATTTGCGCTTTTACACAAAAAAGCTTGTTGAGCCACTTATTTAAGCATCACCTCGTTAATTGGAGGTGGTACAAAACAGAGGAAAAGAGATTGGATTAAGACAGTTGCCTACATGTAAACCACCTATCAGACATCACCTGTTTCCAGTTCCTCCTGTTGAGCCAAGGACGTTTAAGGCTAGCTGCCGTGCGGTAGCTGCAAGCTCGGTCCTTAGAAGAGGACCTTCTAAAGCCGCAGCCATGGACCTGACGTAGCTACTATCCCACACCTGCATGCCAGCCATGAAATGTGTCAATTTCAGTGTTGACCTGGATGTTGATTGGATAACAATACGTGTGAAAGAGACTGTGACTGACTCCCTGAGTAAGGGCAAGTGACCGCTACTTGCAGATTGTTGCATCCCACATCACATTAAGGACGCCATTACTGTGTAAATAAGGCAAACATATTCATATTCAACCCTGAGGGCATTGACACAGCACCATCCTGATCTTGACACAACTGACTCACCTCCACTACAACGGTACACACATACACTTTGCTGCAGTACGTACTAAACAATAACATGACACAGTTCCTCTTGCCTGACTGGGTCCAGACCCACCTCCAGCTTCACAGCATCAGACTCGCTCAAGGGCTCCAACCAGTCAGGCAGATCATTGACCGCTGTGCCAGCTGCTTCGTTGACTCGAAAGGGACTGACAAGGGGGGAAGACGAGCGATTGCTTGACAGAGAGGAGGACCGATTCATTTGACGTGACTGCACGAGCAACAAAGCCAGTATGCCTCTGTTGTTGTTCATGTGTGATGCTTGTAAAGCAGGAACATGGGCTTGGAGTTTGAAGTCAGTTTCTGGCCGGGCACCTATTAATGTGCTTTTTCTAGTGTAAAATCTTAGTAGAAGTTCATATACCGGTACGCTCAGGTGAATGAGTGCGGTGCTTAATAAGTTTGACGTGATGCATTTGATTTGAATCGTACTGTAACACACTTTCACGCTTCAAATAGCGTTGCTGCTCTGAGATGAAAGGATTTAAGGGGACGACCAGGGGAAACCAAACTTAGTTTCTCCTTCCCCAAGACCCTCACTTTCTTGCAAACTGTCCATGGTGCCACATTTGCACATTTACACATTTGCTACAATAACATTGCAACGGTGTGCTTGAGCAAAGTGCCCTGGCACCGACCAGACGTATGTAGAGTCCCAGGTCAGTTTTTATATTCATCCCACTCACCAACACATTGAACGCCTTCCTCTCTCCCCAATATTTACCTGCTCAGTGACCCTCTCCATACACTGGACAAAGTTCCGACATGCAATGTCCCGCATTCTAATCTTCAAGGCATGCATGTCTAGCCATAGGAGCCCAACTGAGTCCACCAGCCGCCGCCGGACTTCAGCAAAGGTGGCAAGCGCCTCAGAATTGAGAAGGGACTCTTCTACCTGGATCAGGGTGTAAGAACGCCAACAGATGATGTGTAAAGATAAATGTTGTTGTGTGTTATGTCAGCAAATGTGTACGCCTGCCACGGACCTGCGTTCCTTGGTAACCATCGCACAGCAGCAAATGACATTGATTCTGGTTCAACCTTTTTGTGATTGGACAAGCACTTAAGTATTTAGTTACAATGATGCACTTTACACAATTAATATTGCATGCAGCTATATAACATCTCATTTGGTTTTGGGCTGCCTCCCTCACCTCCGTGAAAGCAACAATAGCTACACCCTAAATCGACTAAAGAAACTTTTAGTGTAGGATGGGCACAACAGCCCTGAGACTGACCTTGGCTGCTGAAGATGCCTTCTTGCCTTCACTCTGAGCATCTCCCTTGTGTAGCTTACGCACTGGAAATGCCTGCACATCAAAGAAAGAAGAAGCCTTTATACCAGGTACTGCACAGAAGCGTGCAACACTGTGGTCATTGGTGGCGCACATGCTTGTCTCCTTTAAACCTATTTGAGGTACGCTTGTGAGAAATATGTGCGGCTGATGAGCTGCAATTGTACAAAGGGCAGACATGCCCCTCTTCCACGCATGATCACGGATACACTAAGGTATAGGTAGGCACTGAAACACGCCTGTATGGTATTCTGTATAAGGTACAATCGAGAACTGAGAGAATGCATAGATGAAGCTACGCTGAATGAAGCTGAACCGACAGACCTGTCGGTATGCAGCTGTGGATGGCAAGGGAGGGTCAGCCAGCAGCGGGGGTGGTTTTGCTGTAAGCTCGTAGGGCTGGACAGTGTTTGTGGGAACCCAAAATGACGGACGGTAGGAGCGAGGAGGAGCACCCACTTTGACGTCCATGCTCTCATCTGTGGACACAGGGGGAATGCACAAACAAACATGCTGATATGTGAACACCGAGGAGTATGCACAAACTGATCCTGACATGCTCATCCGTTAACACAGAGGTGTATGCACAAACTGTTCTCGACGTGCTGATCTGTCACACAGAGGTGTTTGTAAGATGTGATCTTGACGTGCTGATTTGTTTGTCTAACGTGCTGAGGATTAGACAGGTGAGTAGCTGACGTGCTGATTTTTTGTCTAACGTGCTGCGGAATAGAAAGGTGAGTAGCTGACGTGCTGATTTTATGTCTAACGTGCTGAGGAATAGACAGGTGAATAACGTACAAATGGCCTGGTGTTACGATGCTAGTGATACAGAGTACTTCTGTGGGCAAGTGTCTTGCTTTCCCAATCTTATACAACCACAGCCAGCTCAGCGCAGCCTCCCAAACAGTGTTTGCTCTTGATATTTAGTAAGAAGCAATGAACTCTCTCGGCCTTCTACAACTGTTAATTGCCTGAACTTCAGGTTTCTGTAAAAGTTGGTGAAACAAATCAATACAAAGATGGAGGCAATCAAGAAGCTCAAAGTTGGCTACGGACTGCCGTCTTAGATGCAGGAGCTGGGGCTTCAGGATCCTTTTCTTACCTGGTTGCATGCCTTCCACGCTTGCAGAGGAAGCCAGGAGCATGCGCCTCTGAAGATCAAGTTTCCTGACCACATAGTCAAGTAACACCTGTGTATAGGTGCAAGCAATGAGGACAGAAAAATAGTGTGTATACATTTC
>Ga0307967_1001285_pt1 | contig 15451 bp, 12 predicted proteins | sample OrgLakmetagen648_FD_201828 | JGI IMG/M metagenome (GOLD analysis project Ga0307967, IMG submission 201828) | Saline water microbial communities from Organic Lake, Antarctica - #648 | ecosystem: Environmental > Aquatic > Non-marine Saline and Alkaline > Saline | place: Antarctica: Organic Lake... | reverse complement strand
GTCAAAAAAGATGTTTTTGTGGCCCACAAATTGGCGTGGGTGGTGTTTTCCTTCAAATAAATCGGGGCGGCCATCAAAACCTTGAATCCGTCGCCCGAGGTTGATTTGCGCCAACTGTCCGCCGTGGGCAAAACAAACGCGCATATTGGGAAATTTATCGGGATAGCCGTTAAGCGTGTGAAAGTGATAAGCATCGGCGCACTGCGCGAGCATCCAAATCAAGTGAAAACGCCAGGCGGTATTTTCAAGTTTAATAAATTTTTCGCCATCATAAGGATGCACTTCCACGGCGAGGTTATACTTGCTGGCCATCTCAAAAATGGGCTCGTTTTCTTCGTCAAAAATACAACGCCAGGTCCCGATGCTGTCCATATAATGCGTGGGCAGGCACAGCAGTTCCATCCCGAGTTCTTCTACGCAGCGCTCAATTTCCCACAGTGCGCCGCGCACAAAACCGGGGTGCACCACAAAACCGGTCGTGAATTTTGAGGGATGGTCCCGTTGAACATTGGCATTGAAATCATTTTGAAAACGCAAAGCCTGTTTCATTTCCTCGACGCGCAATCCGTTGCCATAAAGCTGCGAAAGGTTGAGCACCACCGCGTGATCGATATCAAAACGGTCCATCCATTCCAGTTTTTCGTCCAGGAAAAAACTGGAATCGGTCACCGGGCGGCGCCAATTTTTCTGCAGCATATATTTGCGCTCATCATCGACCCAAAAGATTTCCTTGTCCTTCATAAACTGCGGAATCTGTTCGGGATTGGGCAATAAATGCGAGTGACCGTTGATGCGCAGTTTTTTACTCATAATGTTGGATGTTTGGTTATTACAATTCGGTTAAAATATAAAATATTGAGCAGCGAAAGGTTAATAATCGCAAAATTTTGCGTTTTGCATAAAAATAAATTTGGTAAAAATAAGGTCCTGGGTGAGGTTTTTCCAGAGTTCAAAATATTGGAAAAGGTTTATGAACGACACAGATTGGCGGTGTCGATGTTTAGATTTGCTTCAAAATTCGAGATTTCCATATCTTTACAAAAAACCAATCTATGAGCAATCTGAGCGAAAAGCCCATTCAAGATTTATTAAACAAGAAATTTTTTATTCCCGATTTCCAGCGCGGCTACCGCTGGAAACCGCAGCAAGTGGAAGATTTGTTGAAGGATGTTTGGGAATTTTCTCAGAAGACACATAAAACAGATAACGAATGGTATTGTTTACAACCTGTGGTGGTTAAAAAAAGGAAAGATAAATTTGAAATTATTGATGGACAACAACGCTTGACGACCATTTTTTTGATTTTGAAATACCTGGGAAAAAGGGAAAATTTTGAAATTGAATATCAAACGCGGAATTCAGAAGGACATAACAGCAAAAACTTTCTAAGAAAAGTTGATATTAAAAATGAGGAAGATGCTAAAGAAAATATTGACTATTTCCATATCCACGATGCTTACCAGAAAATTAAAGAAAGGTTTGATACTGATAAAAATCAAATTATTAAGAAAGACTTTAGCAAAACATTTTTAGAAAATACGAAAGTGATTTGGTATGAAGTTGATGCTAAAAAAGATTCTGTTGATGACAAAAAGGATTCTATAGAAATTTTTACCAGGCTAAATATGGGGAAAATCCCGTTGACAAACGCCGAACTCATCAAAGCTTTGTTTCTCAATAGCTCGAATTTTCCAAAGGCCAATGCAGAAGAGCTCAGGTTAAAACAATTGGAAATTGCTTCGGAATGGGACCGGATGGAATATGCGCTTCAAAATGACGAATTCTGGTATTTTTTAAATACTGCTGAAAACAAACTTTCCACCCGAATCGACTTTCTCTTTAATGTTATGAAAAATATGGAACCCGATAACGGCGGGAAAACCGATAAAAACGACGACCGTACGACCTACCGTTTCTTTTCTAAAAAATTCAAAAACAAGAACAAAAATAAAATAGAAGAAAACTGGAAAGAAATCAAAAGAACTTTCCAAATTTTAGAAGAATGGTTTACCGACCGGGAATTATACCATAAAGTAGGTTATTTGATTGCAACGAACACCAAGGTTACTGAATTATTGAAGGAAAGTAAGAATAAGTGCAAACAGGAATTCAGAAAATGCTTGGATGAAAAAATTGCTGAAAAAATCAAATGTGATAATTTAGAAGAATTGGAATATGGAGGTAAAAACAATTCTAAGATAACAAATGTTCTCTTACTTCACAATATCCAAACGCTGCTTAATAATGAAAATAATAAAAGTAGATTTCCATTCGATAGGTATAAAAGCAAAAAAAGAGGATGGAGCTTAGAGCATATCCACGCACAAAATTCTAAAGAAATCAGTGAATCAGAAGACTTTAAAAACTGGTATGAAAACTTGGATGAAACAATTGAAGAGCAACTGCCTGAATGCTTAAGAGAAAAAGCTCTAGAACTATTAGAAAAATCAGGTCGTTCAGAGGACATTCCAGGATTAGTTACAGAAATATCCAATCACTTTGGCGAAGTTGATATTCACACTATTAACAACTTAACACTGTTGTCAAAAAATAATAATTCGGCATTGAATAACGGTTTATTCCCAACAAAAAGAAAAAAGATAATAGAACTTGAAAAAGAAGGTGCGTTCATTCCTATTTGCACAAAAAATGTTTTCCAGAAATTTTATGACGGCTGCACAAATCAATTTATCAAATGAGAAGAGAAAGACCGAGAAGCTTATTTGGAAAGCATTCGTGAAACCTTAAACAAATATAACCAGAAAGACAATCAAATATGAACATTGAAAAAGTAAAAAAGGTTGCGGCATCAATTCAAGACGAAAATGGTTTTTTAAATTCCAAACTATTGATAGAACGCTTGAATTCCACTTCATTTTGGGAATTGCTAACTGAAACCAAAAAAATAGAAATCCCAATCATCCAACGCGATTATGCACAAGGCCGTGGCGATGAGAAAACCACGAAGCTGCGTGATAAGTTTTTGGATGATTTAATTGGAGCTATTCGAGAAGAAGAAAAGACGTTGGAACTGGATTTCGTATATGGCAAAGTCGAAAAAGGTGTTTTTCAACCTTTGGACGGCCAGCAACGCTTGACCACACTGTTTTTATTGCACTGGTATATTGCCTTGAAAACAAATAATTTATCAGCTTTAAATAAAAACCAATTTTCAAAATTCACTTACGAAACCCGCATCTCTTCGCGGGAATTTTGCAAAGAACTGGTTGAAAAGAGTGATGATTTAGGAGAAGGGAAAACAATTAGTGCCCGAATAACCGATTCCGCTTGGTTTTTTCTCGCCTGGAAAAATGACCCAACTATTAAGGCGATGCTTGTGATGCTCGATTGTATTGAAGAAAAATTAAACGATGAAGAGGATTATAAAAGGTTATGGGGAAAATTGAAATCTAAAAAACCACCAATTACGTTTCACTTTAAGGAACTCAATTCCATAGGCTTGACCGATGATCTTTATATCAAAATGAATGCTCGGGGAATTCCCTTGACCGATTTTGAAAATTTTAAGGCCAGTTTTGAACAGTATATAGAAGAGAAAGGTTGGGAGAATGGTTTAGAAGATGAAAAAATAAAAGAAAAATTTGCACACAAGATAGATACCCTTTGGACTGATTTGTTTTGGAAATATCGAGATGAAGACAATAGAATAGACCAAGCCTTTATTAAATTTATAGCTGGAATTGCTATGAATTGGATTGCGGAAAATACTGATGAAGATAAAAAGAATGAAAAGGAAACTAATGAAAAAAGAATCCAAGTTTTAGCGGGTAATCCAAAAGAAGTTCAACCACAAGATTTCGAAACTGAAAACGCTTTTGAATACCTAAAAAATTGTCTGGATATTTATTCAAATAAAAGTGAAGAGTACAATAAATCTCGCCCTAATAAATTACCGCTTTGGGATTTTTGCAAGGACGAACTGATTAAAATAAACGGTAATGAGAAAAGCTCAAGAACCCTATTCTCTGAGTTTATCAAGGAAAAAAAACCCACTTATAAACAACGGGTTTTGTTTTACGCTCAAACGCAATATTTACTTAAAACAAATAATTTTGATGAGGAAAAATTTTCAGACTGGATGCGGGTTGTGCGGAATATCGTTGAGAATTCAACTATTGATAGCGCCACAACTTTTAGAAGTTCAGTTAGATTGGTAAAAGAAATTTCAAATTGCTGTGCCGATATTTATGAACATTTGGTTCAAGATGATAATAAGGTTGAATCCGGTTTTGTGAAAAAGCAAGTAGAGGAAGAGGTGTTGAAAGCTGAACTTATACGAGATTGTTCGAATTGGAAACCCCAAATTCATAAAGTTGAGGACGATGACCTATTAAAAGGACAAATTGGATTTTTGTTTGATTTTTCAAAAAATCCAGACAATTTTGATTATAATAAATTTGAAGAATTATCTGAAGCCTTCATATTGTTGTTTAGGAAAATAGATGATTCTTTACGTTTGGGATTGTTAAGTCAAGGTGATTACCCAATTTGGGATGGTTATCCAACTACTTTAAATGCTCATAGATATTCATTATTAAACAGTTTCAATGATTGGGAAACGGCCTTTCAAAAAATAGAAGATGAAGGTTTTGAAAAATTTAAATTTGCCGTAAAAGATTTACTAAATGAGTTGGGAAATACAGTAGATAGGAATGAATTTTTAGATGGACTTGTAAATTCTGTTGATAATATTAAAGACTGGCGAAATATTATATTTGAAGATAAGGGTCTTCTAAAAAATTGCTGGAATAAAAGGATTTGCTTAGATGACGACGACACACTTTTTATTCTCAACAAAACAAACGTTGTTGGAGAAAATTTTAAAAAGGTGGATTTTTAAAATAACTAATTTCACAACGACACCCCTTGTCGCACCCTGCCCGTAAATTTGTTTAAAAATCAAACGGTATGGAACCAACCACCAAAATTCAACTCTTGGACAACATCGGGAAAGTCTATGAAGCGTCCAAAAAATGCAGGCTCGAAATCACCCATTTTGAAAAGCTTGACGCAGAACTTTGCCAATTGTCCAGTTATCTCAAAACCCCGAAAATTCAATCGTTTTTTATCGCCATGGTGTTTGCCCTCAACTATAAAGGCGATACCGTCGATTTGAACGACCTCATCGACTATTTTGACTGCAATCCGATGAAAATTCTCGAATTCAGCGATGATTTTGCCCACTTGGCAACTAATGGAATTTTCGAAAAAGAAAAATCACGTCACCGCGTAAAATTATCTGGCCTCAATGACCAATTTACCGTCAACGAGAAAATAACCGAGGCCATTCTTCAAAACAAACCAATGCCAAATGTTGGGCCAAAAAAGATTACCGATGTTTTCGAAGTATTAGAGAAAATATATAAAATTGGCGAAGCACGCGATGATGGTGAAATCCCCACAGCTGCATTATTCTTTCAAACCCGTAAGTTGCTTGATGAAAACAGTCATTTTCCGTTAATCAAAAGAGTTGACCAATTCAATTACGATATCGCCGACACCTTTTTATACCTTTACTTGATTTGGAAAACCCTGTCTGGCGACGAATCCACGGATGTTAGTCGGGCTTTGGAAGGTCTTTTTTCCAATCCGTCCATCCGTTTCAAGTATATGCAGAATTTTTTAAAAGAAAATAATGCACTCATCAAAAATAATTGGGTCGAACTGGTAAAAACCGGTTTTTTCAACGACACCGAAATGAAGCTCACCGATAAATCCAACGATTTTTTAAGTGAATGTGGAATAAGCCTTTTCAGTTCGAAACAGAAAAAAGAAAATATCATCACACCTGAAGATATTCCGCTGCGAAAGTTGATTTTCAATGACGCTGAAATGCAACAATTTGGGTTATTGAAAAACCTCTTGCAAGACACTAAATTTTCAGAAACCCAAAAACGTTTAACGGAAAAAGGTTTGCCAAAAGGCATTGCCGCTTTGTTTCACGGCGTGCCCGGAACTGGAAAAACAGAAACGGTCAAGCAATTGGCCAAATGCACCGACCGTGAACTAATGAACGTGGACATCAGCCAGTCGAAATCCATGTGGTTTGGCGAAAGTGAAAAGGTGGTCAAAAAGATTTTTACCGATTATCAAGCATTTGCCAAAACCTGCGAACGCACGCCAATTTTACTCTTTAACGAAGCTGATGCCATTTTATCGAAACGCAAGAATAGCGGCAGTTCAAACGTGACCCAAACCGAAAATGCCATTCAAAATATTATTTTGGAAGAGTTAGAGAATTTTGAAGGCATTTTGATGGCGACCACAAATCTGGCCGGCAATTTGGATTCGGCTTTTGAACGCCGGTTTTTATTTAAACTGAAATTCAATAAACCCGACAAAATCGTAAAGCAAAAAATCTGGCAGTTAAAAATGCCGCAACTCACCGATGATGAAAGTGGGATTTTAGCCGATGCGTTTGATTTTTCGGGTGGTCAAATTGACAATGTCGTTAGAAAATGTGAAATCCAGGAAATCATTTACGGCGAAAAGGTCGGGTTTTTGAGTATTTTCAGCTTTTGCGATGAAGAAAGTTTAAGTGAAAAACGAATTAAAATAGGGTTTGATTATGCATAAGTTTAGGCTTAAAGAAAATTCAATTTTAGTGATTTCGGATACCCACGGGAAACACCGGAAATTGTCAAGTATTCATTGGTAAAAAGTTTAATTGAAAATTGCGGCGCATTGGTGCTGAAGATTTAATAAAGTTTAAACTTTTTCAAGTGCTTTGGTTGAATATTAAATCAGACCCCAAAGGTCTATATTCACAGTCTGAAAAGACCTTTGGGGTCTAAAATTTAAATAATTATGTCAAAAAAAGAATCCATAGCGCGGTATAACCTCATTATCAAAAAACTGCGGAAACATCCGGCAAATTTTGCTGAAATAACCGATTATTTGAGCTTGGAATCAGAACTGCAGGATTACGACTTTACAGTTTCCAAGCGCACTTTTCAACGTGATTTAAACGACATCCGGTCGCTTTATGATATTGATGTGCACTATGATAATTCTGAAAAGGTCTATCAAATCGAAGTGGATCAACAATCGGAAGCAAATCAACGGATTATGGAGGCTTATGATACTTTTAATGCTCTCAATATTACCGACCGCTTGTCAAAACACGTTCATTTTGAAAAACGCCGGCCACAAGGCACCGAAAACCTTTACGGCTTTCTGCACGCTATCAAAAATCAGGTTGAGGTAAAATTCACTCACCAAAAATACTGGGAAGATGAAGCGACTAAACGTCAAGTTGAACCCTATGCCTTGAAGGAATTCCGCAACCGCTGGTATGTTTTGACTTGGGATTTAAAGGACAATCACATTAAAAGTTTTGGCCTCGACCGGTTGAGCGATCTTGAAATCACTAAAAAAAGATTTAAATTTCCCGAAAATTTTGATGTCACTACTTATTATAAACATTGTTTTGGCATTGTTGGGCCAAACGCGGAGAACCCTGAAAATATTATTTTGTCCTTCACACCTTTTCAGGGAAAATATATCAAATCCTTGCCCTTGCACGAATCCCAAACCGTTTTAATCGACAATGAAATTGAGTTCCGCATAAAATTGAAACTTTTTCTTACCCACGATTTTTATATGGAAGTCCTGTCCTTTGGCGAAAATGTAAAAGTAATCGAACCCCAAAGTTTGATAAACCGCCTGAAAACAACAGTTGAAAAGATTGCAGAAAACTGAAATGAAAAAACGCAAGATTTTGAGTTTCCACTTCCACTGAAATAAAAAATCACTTTTTTCCACTGGGGTGAAAACCACTTTTGTTTCTAATGGGAAAATTAATTTTCTTTAAAAATATCGCCAGGGTCGCCAAGCTGGTCAAAAATGAAAGTCAGTTCAATTTTTTATATTTGAAGAAATCTAAACGACAATTTTGATAAGTAAAAGGACTCATCAGCTTTGGTTAATCAACTTCTTTCAATGACACAACTAATCCTCTTTGCAGGCTTTTCGGGCATCACGGTTTTTATCGGGGGTCTTTTGGCCAAGGTTTTTGATCATCACGTCAAGGAAAGCCCGGTTAAATATGAAATCACCCACACGCTGATGTCTTTTGGTGCCGGCATTATTTTGTCGGCTATAGCTTTGGTTTTGATTCCAAAAGGAATGGAGGAACTTGATCTTTTACCGATGGCCATTTCCTTTCTCGTCGGCGGGGTTCTATTTATGTTTATAGATCGTTTTCTGGCTAAAAAAGGTGGACAAACAGCCACACTCCTGGCAATGATGATGGATTTCATACCTGAATCCATTGCCCTGGGCGCTGTTTTTGCTATTGAACCGAGTATGGCGCTTTTATTGGCGGTATTCATCGGTTTGCAGAATTTGCCCGAGGCTTTTAATTCGTTTCGTGATTTGGTGCAAAGTGGGTTTACGACCACCAAAACATTGATTATCTTCTTTGGGCTGAGTTTTTTTGGAATTGTAGGGGCTTTAATCGGTCATTTTTTTCTCAGTGATTATCCAGGTTTAACCGCACATTTAATGACTTTCGCCAGTGGCGGAATCTTATACCTACTCATTCAGGATATTATACCTGAGAGTAAATTAGATAAAAATTATCTCACTGCTTTGGGTGCGACTATAGGATTTTTAGTTGGGATTATTGGTGAAAAGGTGGTTTGAAAAAAAAATCAAAAATGGCCAAAAAATTTAAAAATAAATACCGCATTGGTTCCACCCGGCTTCAGAGTTGGGATTATGGTTCGAATGCCAAATATTTTGTGACCATTGTTTTAAAGGATAGAAAACGATTTTTTGGCCAAGTCCGCAATGGAAAGATGGATTTATCGCCAATAGGTGAAATTGCCGATAAATTTTGGAGGGAAATACCAGAGCATTTCCCATTTGTCATTTTGCACAATCATATTGTAATGCCAGACCATATCCACGGTATTATTGAAATTGCCAAACCAAATGGGATAGAGACGCAAAATTTTGCGTCTCAGTTTCAGCAAAATAAATTTGGCCCCCCAGTCAAAAAATTTGGCATCCATAATCAGAGGTTTTAAAGCAGGGGTCACCATCAATGGAAGGAAAATTGATCCAGATTTTAAATGGCAATCACGGTTTCACGATCATATTATAAGGAATCAGTTGACAGGATCCAACGGTACATTAGTAATAATTCGGCAAAATGGGAAGAGGAAAATCCCCATCAGTAGTCAGTAAAACCGCAAAACCTTGCGGTTGGACAAGTGGGATGACCGGGTGGAAATAGAAAAGGATGACAGTGAATTAAAAATAGATCATGAAAATCAAAAACCTTAAAAACCGTCCACGTTTGCGCCAAAATAACAGTGCCGATAGAAAATACAGCCAATTGCAAGGGCTTATCGCGGAATTGAAAAAAAAAGAGTTCGGTGAAAAAATCACGACAGATATTAACCGAGAAGTAAATGCGTTAAACGAAATGGAAACCCAAGGCAGTAATTTTGAGAAAGACCTAAGGAAAACACAGTCCAGTATTCTCAAAACTATTCAGGAAGGCAAAGATTTCGTGCCAAAAAATCATTACCGAAATTTATGGTTTGTCCTTGGAATGACAGTTTTTGGGATTCCTCTGGGCGTGACCTTTGGTGTTGGTTTGCAAAATATGGCTTTTATCGGTATTGGTTTACCCCTGGGGATGGTCATTGGAATTGCTGTGGGAACGGCCAAGGATAAGAAAGCAGCTCAGGATGGAAATCAACTGGATTTTGAAGTGAAATAATTTTTCCTTTGCAGTGTGATCATTACCTGAGATTTTTAGGGTAAAATTTTGATCAATTCTCACCACAGTAAACCTGTTGAAAAATTTAAATGAGCAAAAAATGAATACTCAAAACTATCTGGATAGAATCGATTATTCTGGATCGACCGAAGCTTCCCTAGAAACACTAAAAAGACTGCAACGTCAACATTTGCTCAGTGTTCCATTTGAAAATTTGGACATTCACCGAAATGTACCCATTAAACTCAATTTAGAAATTATTTATCAAAAAGTGGTGGAAAATCACCGCGGCGGGTTTTGTTACGAGTTAAACGGACTATTTCTTCAATTGCTACTGGCGTTGAATTTTAAAGCGCATCTTATTTCTGCTACCGTTTACAGCGAAGAAAATGGCTATGGGTTTCCTGGGACACACTGTGCTGTTATGGTCAAATTTGAAAACGGAACCTATCTGACCGATGTCGGCTTTGGTGAATTCAGCTTTACGCCTTTAAAACTTGAGGTCGATAAAATCCAGCACGATGACCGTGGTGAATTTGTGTTTGACAACTATGACGAAAAACATTTCCGGATCAATAAACTTGAAAACGATCTGAAAAAGCCACAGTATATTTTTAAAAATGAAAAAATGGCTTTTTTAGATTTTAAGGCCGGCTGCCATTTTCATCAAACTAATTCCAAATCCACCTTTGTTAAAAAACGATTGATTTCGCGGCCCATTGAAAATGGCCGAATTACTGTGACAGAAAACACCCTGAAAATCAGTGAAAATAATGAGGTGGAGGAAAGGGAAATAGAAGACGAAAAAGAATTTGAGAAAATACTATGGGAATTTTTTGAAGTAAAATTTTGAATGTGTTTATCGGGATAAAGTTTTAGGGAGGCAATCTGTTTCCTTTTAGGCTTCTTTATTTATCGACACTTTCAACGAAACCAGGAGGTCTTCATTACAGAAAATTTTAATATCTTGGATTTTCTAATTTTTCACTTAACAAAATCCATTATGTTCAATACAAAAATAGAAACACTGCCTTTGGGCAAAATGCGTGAACTGCAAAGTGAGCGCTTAAAAAAATTAGTTAAGCGCGTTTATAAAAAAGTACCCTTTTATAAAAAATCTTGGGATGAAAAAGGGATTACTCCAGACCAAATTAATTCTATTGAGGATATTCAAAAGCTACCTTTTACTAAAAAAACAGATCTGCGCGATGAATATCCGTTTGGATTTCTCACCCTTCCGGAATCTGATTTGGCACGCATTCATTGTTCAAGCGGTACCAGTGGAAAACCCACAGTGGTGGCTTATACAAAAAATGATCTGGATATTTTCTCTGAAGTCGTGGCCCGCTCACTTTCGGCAGCAGGGGCCCGGCCAGGAATGAAATTGCACAATTCTTATGGTTATGGGCTTTTCACGGGCGGAATCGGACTGCACTATGGTGCTGAAAATCTGGGAATGACAGTTATTCCGGTTTCTGGCGGAAGGACTGACAGACAAATTAATCTTCTGAAAGATTTTCAATCAGAGGTTATTTGTTGTACGCCGTCTTATGCACAAACCATCGCTTTTGAACTTGAACGCAAAGGGATTCCTTTATCTGATTTGAATTTAAAATATGCCGTGCTTGGTGCTGAACCGTGGACAGATGCTATTCGTCAAGATATTGAAAGCTCGCTGGGCGTGAAGGCAAGCAATATTTATGGACTGAGTGAAATAATGGGGCCTGGCGTTTCTCAAGAAGCAGTTGAAGAGCAGAGCACGGGATGTTATATTTGGGAAGATCATTTTTTTCCAGAAGTGGTTGATAAAGATACGGGTGAACCCTTGCCTTATGGTAAAGAAGGTGTTTTGGTCCTCACCACATTAACGAAAGAAGCCATGCCTTTTGTGCGTTATTGGACGGGCGATATTTGCAGTATTTATTATGACGAAAGTCAATCCCGGTCACACATAAAAATGTCACGGCTAAAAGGTCGTGCCGATGATATGTTGATTATCCGTGGCGTGAATTTATTCCATACTCAAGTGGAGGATGTACTTAAGGATTATCAAGAGCTCGCGCCAAATTATCAATTGGAAGTGACAAAAGATGGATTGATGGATAGGGTGGAAGTCAAGGTAGAAACAAGCCGGGGGTTTCAAAATGGATTGGGATTTCAAACCGGTTTTGAAAATCACCATATTGAAAAAACCGAAGATTTAACCAATTTGCAAAAACAGCTCAATAAAAATATCAAAACAATGACTGGCTTGAGCATGAAAATCAGTTTAAAGTCTTATGGAAAAATTCCGAAAAGTAAAGGCGGTAAACTGCAGCGAATTATTGATTTGCGGGAATAATCGCGTTGTCCTGTTTTGAGCCCTTCAGACACGGCTCTGATCAACTTTAGTCGGAAGGCCGGCCTGCCACAGGTTCACCCTGATAATCTTCGATTCTATTACAAACTAATAGGTAAGTAACTTACTACCTCTAAAAAGTAATATTTTCTCTGAACATTTTTATTTCCATTAAATAAATTATATTGGCGTTTTTAAATTAATTAAGCTTATGCCTGAAATTACAGAAAGTGCAACTCTGTTTACCAACGACGCCGTTGTGTTGGGGATTTTAATAATTCTGCTGGCCACAATATTTTACACATCGTCCCTGAAAAGTAAATTTTGGTCGAGGTTTTATAAAGTGATTCCTGCACTTCTATTGTGTTATTTCCTTCCGTCAATCTTGAATTCTTTAGGCATTATTTCAGGTGATGAATCAAATCTATACTTTGTTGCCTCGCGCTATTTGCTGCCGGCAAGTTTAGTGTTACTCTGTTTGAGCATTGATTTAAAAGGCGTTTCACGGCTCGGTCCAAAAGCCATTATAATGTTTTTTGCGGGAACACTGGGCATTATTTTTGGCGGACCGATTGCCATTTTATGTGTTTCTTATTTTGCCCCGGAAATCGTTGGCGGTGCCGGGCCAGATGAAGTTTGGCGCGGTCTGGCCACCATTGCCGGAAGTTGGATTGGGGGCGGCGCAAACCAGACCGCGATGAAAGAAATTTTTGGCGCCAGCGATGAGCTTTTTTCAGCGATGATTACTGTCGATGTGATTGTTGCTAATATCTGGATGGCTTTTCTTTTGATCGGAGCAGGAATTTCAGAAAAGGTGGATAAATTTTTTAAAGCCGACTCTTCGGCGATCACGAACGTTAAAGAAAGCATTCAAAATTACCGCGCCAGTATTTCCAGAACGACCAGTCTCACCGATATGATGATAATTATAGCTATAGGACTCGGCGGAACCGCCATTGCTCATTTTGGTTCAGATATTATTACCCCGATTATGCTTGAGAAAAAAGAAATTTTAGCCGAATATCGCTTGACGTCGATGACGAGCAACTTCTTTTGGATTGTTGTGATCGCGACGCTCATCGGTCTCGGGCTTTCCTTTACTAAAATGAAAAAATTTGAGGGCGCCGGCGCCTCAACTTTTGGAAGTGCTTTTCTTTACATTTTAGTGGCAACTATCGGGATGAATATGGACATCACCGCGATTTTTGACAATCCCGGTCTTTTTGTTATCGGGTTGATCTGGATGCTCATTCACATTATTGTTTTGCTGACGGTTGCCAAAATTATAAAAGCGCCCTTCTTTTTTGTGGCTGTGGGAAGTCAGGCAAATGTGGGCGGTGCGGCATCTGCGCCCATTGTGGCTTCGGCCTTTAGTCCAGCTTTGGCGCCGGTTGGGGTTTTGCTCGCTGTTTTTGGTTATGCCGTGGGGACTTTTGGCGCGATTTTCTGTGCACAATTGATGCAGATTGTTTCGACTTAAAGTTAGGTTTTCAACTTTCAGAGGGTGGATTTTTCCACTGAGAAAACAAAACCGAAAACATTTTGTCTTGATAAAATTTGTAACTTTCCCAAAATTAAAACTAACACAATTATGAAAAAGCTGTTTCTTATTTTTGCTATCCTCGGCGGTATAGCGACGACTAGCGCACAGGAATTTGATCTGGGCGTCAAAGTGGGGGCAAATTTTGCCACTATTTCTGATGTAGATGACCTCGATAATAAAACCGGCTTGAGGGCAGGCCTCTTTTTAGGCCTTAAATACGACAAAATTGGCATTCAGCCAGAAATCCTCTATTCTGAACAAGGCGGGAAAAATGATTTTGGCGATTATGAACTGAATTATGTCAATATCCCGGTGATGTTTAAGTTTTATATCATTGGCGATATCGTAAACTTTCAAATAGGCCCGCAGTTTGGCTTTGTTATAGAAGATAGTTTTCCGACTATGGAAGGTGTTGATTCCCAAGTAAATACCAATGACTTCGATTTTTCTGGGGCAGCGGGAATTGGCGTGGAACTGCCTTTAGGCGTTCGTGTTGAAGCGCGTTATAATTTTGGCCTGACTGATGTTTCTGATAACGGCGCTGGTAAAAATAATGTGATATCGGTGGCATTGGGCTATTCTTTTTTGTAAGGATTTCATCTGAAACCCTTTCTATTTATTTGAAGTCTGCAATGAATATCTAAAAAACGGTTTCAATCAGACTTCTTTATTTTAGGTCATTGTTTACTGAATTTACTTGCCGACTTCTTTCCAATAAAATCAAAAAATGGTTTATTATCAACTTCACGGAGTTTTTTGTTGATGATATTTTTGTTTTCTGCAAGTCGTGAAAAATCAAAATCATTCAGCTTTTTTAAAATAGAGGGGTTGAAGACTTGAAGTCCCCAGTCTTCAAATGCTTGTTTCAATGGGTTTTCATCGTTTAAAGTAATAATTTTATTGGTGGAAAAGCCCACGATTAAATTCCCAGCTGCCTGTTGCCTGCGCTGATTCATCCAAATTATCCCGCAGCTATTAATTATTGAATGGTATTTATCTAAAGGTAAAAACTCAGTGAGCGGCTGAAAACGTTCCCCAAATAATTTTTTTCCTTTTCTGATTAGGCTTTCTTTGTAATGGTTGACATTGCTATACGATAAAGGACAAATAATAACCCCGGAATATTTTATTTTCTTTAAATAGTCAAGGGCTTCAAGATGATTGTTTGTCATGGCTGCAGAATTGCCGAGCAGCAAGCGGTTCAGATCTGGTTTTTTTTCATCGAGTTTATCTAAACCGATCATTTCACGTTCCAAGTAGCGAAAATATAACCTTTTAATCGCAGGATTGATAGATTTGGCCAAAGAGTAATCATAGGGAAGCCATGTGGCGCAATAATCCATTTTTTTTATGATTTGTACAGTTTCTTTCCTATGGTATAACCATTTAAAACGATAATGATTGATATAACCCTTAATCTTCATTAAGGAATATGGTTGGTATTGATTAACATAGCTCAATAAATTAATGAGATTAGATTGTGGAAATATATTATAGATTTCAAAACCCCATACAATCCATATTTTAGTGATTTCAGAGGGTATTTTTTCTATAAAATTAAGATGATCTTTCTTAAACCTATGAAATATTATGGTTTCAATTTTGTTAAAAGGGATATTTAAATCATCATAAGAAGTTTTTGATTTATTTAAGTATAAAATATTTGCACTTTTACTTTTGACAAAATGTGGCGTTTTTGGAGTGTCTACATTTGCTGTGACGAATTTATATAGTCCGAAAACTATAACTTTGTATTATGAGAAGACATTTTGATAATGAATTTAAAACCACGATAGTAGAATTACTACAATCTGGT
>Ga0307967_1001279_pt1 | contig 15479 bp, 14 predicted proteins | sample OrgLakmetagen648_FD_201828 | JGI IMG/M metagenome (GOLD analysis project Ga0307967, IMG submission 201828) | Saline water microbial communities from Organic Lake, Antarctica - #648 | ecosystem: Environmental > Aquatic > Non-marine Saline and Alkaline > Saline | place: Antarctica: Organic Lake... | reverse complement strand
GCTTGCAGAAGCTGGCCATCCCTGTCTGGACACGCCCCACAGGGGCTCTCGGGGGCTCTTTCCCACTCATGACCCGTCAAAAACTCAAAAATAATTATTTAAATTTAATCCGCACCAATCCGCACCCCCTCAACTATTTATATATTTCAAGGGTGTGAGCTCGCCGCACCCCCCAAAAACAAAATAATTGCGGCGTGATATATTGTTCGTACGGTACTTACTTAAGTGTTGCACAACATACATACCTTGAAGTGTTGCACAACATATATACCTTGAAGTGTTGCACAACATATATACCTTTGTCGACATTCTCTGTGAGGCAAAGCTGATGGAGCTCCTCGACTAAGCTGCCAATCAGGTCTACCAAGCGTCGCAGCAGCTGCCTGGGGTGGTCCGGCATGTGCATGAGCCTGCATGGTGTTGAATTGTAAATGCAAATTAGTTAGTAGCTGCTGGTGGAAATGGTTGTGCACGTGCACGTGCCAGGGAAGAGGATTTGAAATGATATCGATTGATTCTTGGAAAGGAGTGGCAGCTGTTTGGAGTAGGCTGGAGTGCAGCTACTTTTCCGGGGAAGCATTTACAAGACAGATCCACGTGCGGCTATATACGTAGCAGACGTCACAGAGTGAAGGCCTGCAAGGAAACGTGTAGGGAACGTTACAAAACGCGCGTGCAAGCATTATTGCTTCAGGGCGTGTGCTCACATGGCAGAAGTTGTGCTGTTATAGGGATCATTAAAAGCTTGTTGTTCATCAACCTCACCCCTGAACACTGCTCAAAAGTCTTTGCAACTCACCGTGAGCGTCCACATATAAGACCTGGGCATCCTATTACACCCCTGGACACTGCTTACCTTCAAACTCCTTCACAATCCATACGACTGCTGCTCAAAACAAAGGAGAGCATGCCGCTGCCAGTGAGACAAAGCGGTTGGCACACCCCAAAGTAAAGTACAAACCTTGGGTGATCAGGTGTGCTAGGCCTAGGGGCTGGTCCTGCCTCTTTGGACCCCGGTAGGGAGGACTGGGGTTTTTCTCCAGCGGGGGAAGTAGGAGCTGGAGGTCCCTGCCCACCTGCAGAATGTAGAGTTAAGACAACAGGTTTGGAACAACACCCGCAGGCTGTGAAGCTTCGTCTCAAACATGCGTCACATTGAATGTATAGAAACACACTGCTTGATTAGTCCATTGCCTGATGCAGGTTCAGAGGAATAAAATAAGCAGAGTAGGCTCCTTCTTGTTAATAGGATTATTGATTGAAGTATGTGCCTGAACCTGCATATTTCGATCAGTTATAAATATATGTGTCTTTGTCATATAGGATTAAATGACTGAAATATGTGTTTGAACCTGCAGTCCTCCCACGTTGCCCTCCTATTGCAATCCCTATTTCATCTCCTGCAGGGTTGCCGCCGCCGCCACCGCTGCTGCTGCTGCTGCTGCTGCTGCTGTTGCTTGCATGAGCACGAAAACCAATTGAGCTAACATAAATGACGTTTAAAGGACTGTCCAAAATTGGTGTAGTGGCAGAGGATAATTTCTGTGCAGACAAAAACGATGCGCACAATTGTAAGAGTCTAGGCTCTATAAATAAAGAGCCCAATAGTTCTGGAGCACGACAGAAGAAGTTATACTCATCATGATGTGTATCGAAGGGGGAATGCCACGAAGAGCCCCCTGTGTCTCAATCCCACGCCCACAGACACGAAAGAAACACACAACCCTGGAGCCCACACACCTGCAGCAGAGCTGCCAGCAGCTCTTCCTCCAGCCGCTGAGACTGCAGCAGCTGCCCTGGCCTCCGCTTCAGCAGCTTGTACTGTCTCAGCAGGTCCAAACAGACTGCCAGGAACTGCAGAGTTTGTGGGGGGGGGGCATGCTGATGCGCAGTCATTTTAAAGTAGCGCACGTACCTGACTGTGGAGCATCGGTGCTGACCTTGCATCTTGGTTGTTATACCGTACACAATAAAGAATCATATGGGCGGGTCAAAACCGCACATATGTACAAATGCAATAATTTAATAAGCTTGCGTGCCAAGAACACTGCAGTTACGCGTGTGAATGAAACAACTCTGAGCAAGCACGCTCTGATAGGTATGATCAGGACCAGCGTGCTCTTGTAAACGCAGAAGCAAAAGCATGAGGACAGGCTCAACACCCACCCATTGACCTCCTTGGAGTGGGTGCCCTGGTGCCTACTGTGCTGGAGTTCCAGTCAAGCATGCTGTCCAGGTTCTTTAGGTCGTCAGAGCTACCTTCAGCGCAGGCAGAGGAAAATACGGAGGGGCTCGGACTGCCTGCAAACCTAATACAAGGGAAAACAGACAAGAAAGAAGAATTTGCAGGCAGATGAGTTAGCACACGTATCGGTCAAAAAAAGGGTGGAAAAGGCAGCGAAACAATAAGGGAACAGAGACAGCGTCAAAGGTTAGGCTGGTTATGTCTGTGCCTGTCATTCTTTTCATGCAAGGTGATTTCTTTTACCTCTTTGTCAGTTTTAGATATCAACAAACAAAGACGCCCACGCACGCAGCTATGCTCTTGCCATCGACAAACAACCATTCACATTGTGCGCCAACACAGGCATGTGGATCAAAACTATGACGGACCTGATTTGAAAAGTAGGAGAGAGAAGCTGGAGAAGACAAAGTAACTTGCAGGTATGTTTGGCATGATTGTAGTTGACATTGTGGGAGGTTATGAAGCCTCTTGCAGAATTGCAAGGCATGAAAAGTGACAGCTTTTTTGAACACAATCCAATGCGCGGTGCACTGTCATGTGCACTTTGCACAGGGCATCATCCTTTACGTTATGCACTTTCGTATGCACTTTGAACAGTGCATCATCCTATGCACTACGCACTTTGTACCATGCACTTATTGCACAGGTTCCTGTGCCTCACGAAATCTACCCAGCATCGTCATACGCCCTTGGCACACCAGGCACTGCTTCGCTTTTCAATTACAAAAAAACTATATCCTACAGCAGTCCTGCATGTCGTCCACGGCTCTTTATCTCACTCTTCAAATGAGTCACTACGAATCAAAAAACCCATCGATTCAGTTCTCGTCTCACCCTGAGTATGGCACGGCACCCCCAAGAGGGGGGAGCGGAGAGGAGGGGCAAGTGACAAAGGAACCACCGCCTGTGTCTTCGGCAAGCTGCAGGTCAGTGCAGCAGTTTCAAGACAAATTTGTCGGTGAACAGGCCTCCATGTTCACAGCTAAATATTTCCTGGATATATGCCAAGCATGATAACAGATGCCGAGCAGTGCCAAGCATGTCAAAAGATGGAGCAATGGGAGGGTGTGTCTGTGCTATTTGTGTTGTGCTGTGGCACAGTTTGTGGTTTGTGCCAATGCTAGATACCCCCGTCCATTCACCATACAGTTTGTGTGTCTGAAGGGTGGCTTCAGACCTGTAGATTGCATGTGTATTTGTGTGCTCTTGTGCCTGTTTGTGCGCTGCGTGTTTAATGCGTTTTGGGCATAAGAACTGTATGGCATGGAAAATGCACGGTTGCGTTCCATCAGTACAAGACCCTGTTTTTTATATTGATTTACCGTACCAAAATTATATCACCCCGCAAAAATAATGTTTTTGAAGGGTGCGGCTAAGTGCGGACAGAAAATTAAATAAATAATTTTAGGCCTGCGGATTGGTGAAAATGGCCTAAATTGGTGAGAATGGCTTTAAAATGGCCTGCGGATTGGATTATAATAAATATTGAAGGGGGTGCGGATTGGTTGCGGACTTGCAAAACTAAATATTTTTTTTTGGGGTGCGGGATGATTAAATTTTGGTACGGTATAATCAGACTCACCAGCCAATTTTCGTCCCTAAAACAAACCTCATCATTTTTGACTTTTAATGGTTCAGGGTAGCAAATAAAACACTTCTGCACAAAAAAAAGGGTAGGGGGTCCGCTGTGTGCGTCGGGGGCTGGATTTGTGCCATTTCCCTGCCTAAAAGGAGGTTGTACACATGCATGGGTACAGAAGTGTGACTCTATATTCGAATTTCACCATTTTTCTGTTTCCAGACACGTTTTGGGTTACACTTTACCCATTACAGCAAAAAAATGGGGGGAGAAAACTCGCCCCCAAAGGACTTGGTGCGTGGGCCTGTTTGCTGGGCAAAAATGGTGCATTTCTGGAAACCCTGGAAACCACGCTTTCTGGCCACCACCTGGGTGTCGGGAATCCTTCAGTATGCTCCCAGGGCATGCCCTGTCAAGTTCTATGGTCTGGAATGTTGGAGATGGGCCGTGGTGGGCAGCAACAGCTGACATTTTTAATAAACATCAGGCTCTGGTCAGCCCCTCCGAGCACAAACTGATTTGACAAACAATGCCAGATGAACTATTCAACAAAACTCAGCCTATCAGACTCACGAGGGAAGGGTCAGCTGTAGGTAGACAAATATTTGAGTGGTTGAACATTGTTTTTATGCTTACATGCGCCCAGCAAAACAATCGCAACCCCAAACGGTTCAGCGGTTGGTGCCTGATTGTAAATTGCACTTTTCCCTGCCAAGGGGGTCCAAAACCGGACCTTCACCCTAGACCCCCGGACCTTCACCAAAATAATGTCCCCAATACAATTGCAAACACCCCTGGTAAGTTGATGGCACCGGGGAGAAGCTATTAGAAATCCACTTTCTGACAGGGATTTCCACCCTGCCCACCTGGGCACTCAATTGCACAAACTGAGTGTGCAGGAGTGCTTAGATGTGTCTAACTAAGGCTCCTGACTACTTAAAAGTGGAAAAGCATGCAGGCGTTTTATCAAACAGGAATGGTGGGTCTGATTTATAAAAATGGTTTCTCGCATCTGAACACCAGATGAAGTCTTGATCTCGTACCTGTGCATCAATGACACGCTTGCACCTCTGCATCTCCTCACTGGCGCCTTTCCCAAACGCCTCAAGCATACTGGCATCTTTGTTTACCTGAGAATCAGACGTACAAAGCAATTTTTAAACAATGATTCTAGCCGACTGTTGTCTTGTCCTATCCTATTGACACAAACTTGATTTCTCTGAATTCATTCACGAGTATGATGTGTGATGACGGCTGGGTGTTGTTCCAAACAGCATGCCAACTTTATTCAAACAAGAACCTTCTGCACCCCAATTGACAGGTGTATCAAGCTAACTCCAGCCGCTGCTCCGGCAGTCGGTGTGCCTTGGTATCTCGCATTCATTCTCACTAACTATTAACATGCGGGAGCCTACCATTAATGAATTTGAGATGTGCTGTATGAAGGACAAAATACAAAATAAGTAAACTGAATAGACTTAGACCTCCCAGCCTACCACGCTTGCAAGAAAGGGAGACAACTCGTACTGAGTTTTTTTTGCGCGTAATTATCATTAATGTAAATGGTATAACATTTGCACAACATAAATGTCCTAACATTTGCAGGGTTAGGACTACACAGTTGCGCACCAAGGACACAAGGATGGGCGTCAAACTTGCCCCCTCCAGATCCAACAGTCCTTTGGTAAAGGCAGCCGCGCTGCTCTGTGGCGAAAAGCAGGAAGTTGGAAACAAACGCTTTTGCTCACTCCACTATGGTTCGCTGGTTGCTCATTGGATTGTGTGCTCATTGAAATTGCTTGTTTGCTTTACCCTATCATGAGAAGTTTGCCTAGGGGTAGCACATGTACGCAGCAGAGTACAAAATGCGTGGCTTTGCACAGAAAGTACAAAACGCCCAAAAGGGCGCACCTGGACGCGGCCCTCATCACTGGAGTAGATCTTGAGGTCGTGTCTGTATGTACTGTGAAGACGTAGCAAACCACCGCCTGGAAAAGAAAGGGCATTAACAAAAAGAGCGGAAATTGGGATCATGTCACAGCTACGTTGCAAGCAGTGCAGAGTGCCTCCAGAATGGAAATGGCAGTTATGAATGTAAGTGACCTCCTGTGCTGTAAGTCGTGGAGGCTCCAGGAATCAGCACGCCTGCACACTAAATGCCCAGCCTTTGTGACAGGTCCAGCCCAAAACAGCATAACGAAAGTAAACGCTTTGACGCACACATTTGCTCAAATGAAAGAAAGCAGAGAAAGTGTGGAAGCTGCTGCAAAAAAATGGCATCCCTGCCTGCCTGCCTGGATGAATATTTGTTTACCTGCCTGCCTGCCTGCCTGCCTGCCTGGATGGATGTTAGTGAACCTGCCTGCCTGGATGGATGTTAGCATACCTGCCTGCCTGTATGATGGTTTGCGTATCTGCCTGCCTGCCTGGATGGATGTATGCGTACCTGCCTGCCTGGATGGCTGTTAGCGTACCTGCCTGCCTGGATGGCTGTTAGCGTACCTGCCTGCCTGGACGGCTGTTAGCGTACTTGCCTGCCTGGATGGATGTATGCGTACCTGCCTGCCTGGATGGATGTTAGCGTACCTGCCTGCCTGTATGAACGTTTGCGTACCTGCCTGCCTGGATGGATGTATGCGTACCTGCCTGCCTGGATGGATGTTAGCATACCTGCCTGCCTGTATGAACGTTTGCGTACCTGCCTGCCTAGATGGATGTACGCGTACCTGCCTGCCTGGATGGCTGTTAGTGTACCTGCCTGCCTGAATGGAAGTTGGCAAATCTGCCTGCCTGGATGGCTGTTAGCGTACCTGCAGGCCCGTGACGAGGGTACATGCAAGCGCGGAAGTGCATGCCGAGCTGTTCTGCTTGCTGGCGTCCGGCATGCGTAAGCACTCCGCCCCACTTGACCTACATGTGTGCAATACATGGCAGGTACTGGCTGTGTATGTGTGTGTCGATCTAATTAGGTTCAATATGGAGGTGTAAATCGCGTGGCATCAGGTGGACATTCGGGAGGCCTCAATAGAGGTTCACGTCACGTTCACATTTGCGGGAACTTCCTACACATTCCTTGGGTCACAGAACATATACTTCTGTTCCCGGCGCTTTGTAGAACAAATTTTACACACGCCCGCATAAAAGCACACTTGTACACCCACAAACCATAGCACACTTACCACCAGGAGTGCCTCTTCCAGCACCGGGGGGGACTGTGATGAAGGCTCTAGAAGGACACCTCCTGGAGGAGGATGGCCTTTAGGAGCTGCAGAAGTAGCAGCTACAGGATTGGCTGGAGCAGGAGCAGGTAAGGCAGCAGCGACACTGAAGGAGAGGGCGTCACTGCTATCAGAGGTGGGTGGTGCTTTTGTGGGGGCAGGAGTCGAATAGCGGAGGGGCTTGAGCTGAACCTTTCGATTCACACCGGAGAAGTGGCCGCCCTATACAAGGAGAGGTTAGGCGGATGTGTAGATACAAGCGAGGTGGTGTACACACACACACATACACACACACATACACACACACACAAGGTGCAGTCATTCATACATGCAAGGTGGTGTAGACGTGCGTGCATGCAAAATACAGCCGTGCATACATACAAAGCAGTCAGGGCTTTTGAGGGTTCAGTGTGGAGGCGTTCAGGAATATTGGAAGAGGCCGCACATCTCTAATGATGATGTGACATACAATACATACAATAACCCTTAAAAGGGTAAAAATTATATTTCGGCAGTGATCTGTAGGATTTGAGTCGGTAACTTGCTTTTTAGCAATAATCTCGTAAATACTTTTTGCAGTTTCCCTTCTTACAAGTTACGTAAAATTTACCAAGAGCAACACACTTGAACCTGTAGGTTACGCTTTTCATATGCCTACTTGTCGAGCAGGCTATGAAAAGTTTCACATGTTGCCATGTGTTTTATAGCACAAAGGTGATACACCCACCTGTTCCAGCACTGTGCGCACTATGCGCAGTTTCTCACGCATTTCATCAACTGCTTCTCGGCTCTGAATGTATTCAAGAGAGTCAGACAAGATGTCAGTGCGATACTTGCTATTTGAAACAAGTGCAAGCAGTCTGGATGTTTGAATGAGGAAGGCCGCACAAATTTAACTGTTCTTGGTCAAATCAATAAAACCCGACCATAAGCAGATCCTATGGAGAAGGAGGAGGAGGAGGAGGAGGAGACTGGTGCAATAGAATAGTGTCGGATATGTCCATGGAGGGTTTGCAATTAACCTTGACATTCCCAAACAGAAAGAAGCTCGCACGTCTCATGACAGCGAACAAAGACATTGGTCGAGGTCGAAACAGCTGAAGCATTAATAAGTCCTTTGTTGGAAAAACTTAGTTCCTGTCACCAAAAAGTCATACATGCATTTGTAAATGACCATTTTCCACCGGAGACAATGTTAGGAACGGTACCCATTCATTGTGCCAAACATAAAACACATGAAGCCACCACAACGCATAAAGCCTGAGTTCTCAATCCTGCTTGCGTGCCCCGCTGCTTGGGAAAAAGGGTACTATACCTCAAGCTTCCCGATGGAGGGGTCGTCAAGCCATGTCTTATCAGGTCCCGGTGCAGGCAAACCCTCTACTCTTTGCTGTGCCTGCTGTGCCTGCTGCTGCTGCTTGGCATCCCTGCTCTGCAAGGGCCCTGAGGGCGCGGAGGCCAGCCCCTGCTCCCTCTTGCCCTCCTCCTCCTTTTTGTGCTTTTTCTTGTGCTCCAGCATTTTCTTCTGACCCTGCTCCTGTGCAGCTTGCACCTGCGCCTTCTTCTGACCCTGCTCCTGCGCCTGCTGCTGCTGCTGCTGCTGCTGCTGCTGCGCTTGCTGCTGCATTTTCTTTTGGCCCTGCCCCTGCCCCTGCTGCTGGGACTGGGGCTGCTGCGGCTGGCCCTGTTTTAAGTCACTCTGGCTGCTTGTCTTCTTTGGCCCTTTCTTTGTAAGTCCCAGCTGCTCGACGGCCTTGTGCGCATCTTGCTGAGGCTCAGAGGGGGTGGCAGTGCTACCTGTGCAGGAAACAGAGTAGCGTAGAAGGAGTTGTGATATTTTCTTGATGTATTTTTTAATGACGTATGTTAAAGGAACACACACGCATGTATAAGAAAGTTGACAGGATGATACTGGGAACTACCACTTTTCACGCCTGCAGTGCTCTTGACTTGTGAATTGTGGCGATGTCAAAAATTTAAAGGCACACACGTAAGGCACACACGTAGCGCCATAGATGTGCTTATGGTAATGAAGAGTATTACCAGGCGTGAGGAAGCACTCCTTTGGGAGGCCATGACAAATGGACACACAAACTCCTGTTTTGTTACATCTCACTCTCTCAGCTTAAATTACCATGAGCACTATGAGGTTCACAGAAGGAGCGGATGCTGCTGCAAACTGATAGGCCATGGCTAAGAACGTGAAAGGCGCAATGGAAGTCAACAATTCGTTCAGTCTACACACTTCCTCCCTCGGCAAAACCGTAAACTCACCTGCATTGTGAGGCTCAGGGGCGGTTGCTGCAGCAGCTTGAGTGGCCATGGCTTGAGAAACGCTGTCTAGGCGGATGCTGAGGCAGCGCACCACATCCAACAGCTGTGGGCAAATTACACTTATGACAGTGAGTGTACGTGTGTACTGCCCAACAATGCAACGTACGTATGGTACTTGTGCTGCAAAGCCACGTAAGAGGCAAATAATTTACAAAATTAAAAGACGATTCACGACAGCATGACAAAGGTTGATGAAGGTACATTTGGTGTCTTGATGAGAGAGGAAACTAAAGCTGGAGATCCAGAATGAAGAACGCTGACCTCATGTTTCACAAAAGGCGGCAAGAGAACTCACCTCTTGCAGCTGAGCAGGGGACTTGAGCTTGGCTTGTTTACCCTTCTCTTGGTACTTGTGGAACCTGAGGATATTGCAAAGTATTGATATGTGTAAACACAGTCATGCAGACAACGGCTTTAAGAACATTCATTTATTCTTCATTCTTTATTCTTCGTTCTTCATTTACATTCTTCATTCTTCATTATTATTTTACACACAGAGCACTCGAGGCAAAAGTTGGTCGTTCGTAATGAACCTGGTTACCAATCTACACTAAATAGATTTTTTTGGGTGTGGGATAGTATGACTAGAGTCGGAAACATCACAACACGCAGGGCCAGAAGTGCAGCATTGACAGGAACAGCAGAGCATGAAAAGTCCCTCCCAAACTCACAAGTCCAGAAGGCATGGCTGCGTGATGTTGATCTTCAGTTTTTGCTTAGGGGTCCTGTCTCCATGGCGAGCAACAGCCAAGACACAGCGCAGCTCTTCGTTCTCGTTCTCCTGCAACAAGGTAAGGACGAGAGGGATGCTTCAACAGCACAACCACAGGCGCACTGAGTTCAATTGTATAGCGAATTGTTGAAAGGAAATTGCACCTGGCTTTGATTTGCATGTAATTATAGTACTTTATATAGCTCGGCTGGGTGATCTCTACAGCCTACCTTGCTCTGTTGCCACTTACCTCAAAGCCCTCACTTTCGTCAACACACCCTGCACAGCCTTTCAGGTCCTGCAGGCTGTGGCTATTCTGCAGGAAGAAGTCAGAGTGTGCAGGCTCGGCCTGTTTAGGGCATTATGTGGAAGACAAAAGTGTCGAAGCAAGTCAGGCAATGCTCAAGAGCTTCTCATGTACCAAAATTGAAGCAAGTTTTTAAGTATCACCAGATTAGCTTTCTCTGCACCGAGTAGGCCATATAAATGAGCATGCCCTCCACCATTGCTATTATAACCCTTCCACACCGCCTTTATCAACCCACCTTCATGTCGTTTGATGGATCCTCTTCAGTTCCCTCCTCACGGACAGGTGTGATGGGTGGGGCGAGCAGCACAGGCATTGAGCCCAAGCGGTGGGGCGCCAGTGCATTCAAGATGATACTGTATGGACAGTCATTTTGATTACGTGCAAGTGCACAGGTGTGTGTGCGTGCACAGGTGTGTGCTTGGGGGGATGCTGACAGAATGAAAGCTGTGAGTGTTAAGCAGGGAGCTAGTGCGCAATTACTTGATCCTCCTAGCAACAAGAGACAAGCATGAATGCACGTTCACTATTGTGGCTTCCTGCAAAGGATCACGATACAAGCTATTAAAATTCTTTCATGCAAGGCGAAAGATCATTCTGGCTTTACAACCAGGAGCGCCAGGTGCAAGCTCTTCCTACAGTGTGCCTTGATAAGGTGCTCAATCAAATATCGTACAGCGTGAAGGATAATTGTCACTGCAGCCCTACACCAGCAAAGTAATGCTCACCTTCTCAAAATGCCCGCTGCGTCGTCGTAGTACTTCTTTGAGTTCTTTACGAATGACCAGCCATTCACGTCACACACATAGCTGCATGGAGTACGAGGCCAGGATTTGATGATCAGACAATGTTTTGACAAGTGAGAACAAGCGTGCGATATTTGTTGATTTCACCTAAAATGTGGTCATTCGGTACCATGCGATTCTCAATGCAATGCAAACAACATGCAATGAGAACACACACGACATTTAGGATCCTTTAAGATATAATGAAATGTTACGGAGATAAACTTTCAGCACTTTAAAGTTGAGTCATCCTTCAAGGACACACACACACCTCTTTCCCTTCTCTGAGCGCAGGAGATCAAAGCCACAGACCTTTTGCCCAAAGGCAAGTGTGACCATTCGGCTTATCTCTTTCTCTGCAAAGCAGGCATGCCAATTTGCCTAGGACTAATAATTTCAAAACTTGTCATAAACACACGTGATGAGCGTCAACAAAGCACAGTGGGATGTGACAAGCAGTTTGTGTTAAGTGCGCTGTTTTTGCGTTGAGTATTTGTGTTAGGTTTGTGAGTCATGCAATCGGTCACTGTGTAAATAGATTGATTGGCCACAGATTACGATTCCAATCCACACCTTGAGGGCTGAGCAGGACCGGGAAGCGGATCTCCTGAATTATCAAGAATCGATAAAGGAGAGGGCACATTAAGGCTGCAAGTTTTGCACCGTTTCATGCACGCGTCATTTAGAGAACGTGAGCTGAGCTAGAAAGCAGCAACCCAGAAAGTGTGAGGCAAGCAAGAAGCAAGTTGAGCCTTTGGGGGAATTAAAGCTGCACAAAAGAGGTCTTGGATGCTCGAAAGTAGGGGGGCATTTATGCTAAGACAGTGAGTGAAGCGTCGCCGGTTGACCCTTTGTCGTTTTCTTTTTCCTGCACATGCTCTAGCATTACAGAAGCAATGCTCCTACGGATTCCACTCACAACGCACCTTACCGTCAGGTGCGCGCTGCACCTTTCCGTCCACGACAGGGGACTTGCGTGCCTCAGCATGTGCATACCTGGGGTTATTGCGCACATATGCACAGGTCACGCACACGTACACGGCATGAGCTCGGTAGCTTGTGGATTGTTGAGCAACTACATACAAGCTGCGGCGCACGTACATACGACACAAACATAACAAACTGGCGCTCACGTACTAAGTGGCATTCCATGACAAGACGTACGCTGTCAATACAGCTGATGAAATGAGGTCTGAGTAAAAGAAATGGGCTGAATTTCCGGACCTACATCTGTATCGCTGGTAATCAAAAGCTCTTACTCTGTAATGACGCCTTCCTCTCACCTTGGCCCAACAGTGTACACTTTGACATCCGTACCGCCTGTCGTCAGAAACTCCTGGACGTCCAGATGCAGGTGCACACGTGAGTGTATTAAGGAGGAGATTTAACAAGAAACAACTTTTGATGGGATTCACAAATGCTCTACTGCAAATTGACAATGCTGACGCAGATGACTAAACACTATCCGCGTGGCTAGCTCACACATCAAAGATCAAAGTAAACCAGAAACAAGGCTCTACACACCTCATAGATGTAGCTGCCCTCCCGACGAACAGTGCCTGGGTGGCTGCTGTCGTAATCAGCGCTTTTGTTATCAACTTTTCTGAACAAGCGTTTCACACCACCTCCCTGCAAAAGAAACGACAAACGGCAAGCCATTCAATGGTGCCAGCGGAAGCTATGAGACAAACAGTGCTATAGGTTAGTGAGCCAACATGTGCGTAAGCCCCTGCTCTAGAATTCAGAAGCACATGTATCCAGGCAAAGCAGGGCCACAAGGAATACCATTGAATGCGGGTAATAGATGAAGACGTTGTGGTCTTCTCCTGATACAGGCTTCTCAACAAACGGCTTGGAGATACGCACACCTGCACAGGAATGACACAGGAAATGTGAAACTCAGCACATTGTGCCAACAACCTGGGTGCTATCACTAATCTGCCGTGTTCTCCCATAAAATCAGCATAAACTGGCACACACAAAATGTCGACTTGTTCAATGGATTTGTTTTGTTAGCTAATGCAGAGTACGGCATTAGTAATGACTCATTCCTCACCATCCATCTGCACAGAGTCGTGATCTTCCTCAAAGCCAGGGACTTGCTGGCCGGGGAAATCACGGCTCACAATGATGTGACGCGGCACAGGGATGTGGTTTTCCTGTGTAGGTATATATGTGTATGTGTACACGCGAGCACTGAGTACGTTTGCGTGTATATATGTGCATGTAAACATCTATGTTTGTGTGTGCTTGTGTTTGTTTGTGCTTGTGTGCATGTTATGTGTCTATGCGTACGTGCGTGCGTGTGTGTGCGTGTGTGTTTGTGTGAATGATAGCTTGCGTATGTGTTCTTGTGTGGGTCATGTGAATGCACACGTGCGTACAAATTGTAGCGTACTTATAAAGTCTGGCAAGAAAATTCTCCTGCTCCAAGCCCTAGCTTGCTATCTCTTCTGCTCAAAATTTAGGAAGGCCAACAACACTCGTTCTTCTGCAGCACAGCAAAGAAGCTTGATTTTTTCCAGACATTTTGTCAAGATTCGTACCATAAGTGTGCGGTAGACGTTCCGACGGTCCAGGAGGACCTGCAAATACAGCAAACACTCACGCCCGTTGACATGGCACAGGCCTACGCGTTTATTCCATGCAGTTACAGCTTACAATAGGATTGACGACTCCTTGCAGAGTTTTAATTTGACAGCAAAGAATGACAAGAACAGGCTCCTCATGCTGCTGTGCTGTCAGCAAGTACTTGCATGGGAACAGATTTGTGCGACCTTAAGTACATTTAAAGAAAGTGGACTGCTCATTTCGTGCTTGATAGTTGCGGCAAACAGTGTAAAGCACTAACCTCCTGCTGCAGGGAATCGTTGACACAGAAGGGCTGCCGTAGCGCAACGTAGCTCTGCAGTGGTTAATCAATCAGTCACAGGAGTTGGACAGCGTGCACCAACGGCCAAACGGTGCCTCTGCTGCTTCAGTTCAATCCCCCAAATTACAGGAGAGGGGTTTGAAAGGAGGGGATTAAGGATAGGACTTGAGAAAAGAACACGTTCAACTACTTCCCTCACTGTAGTATGCCACAAGCGTCAAAACAAGTTGATATAGGGGGTGCAAAACAACTGCTGGTGATTTGATTAGGCTTGATGCAACTCTCACATTGTTTGATGTAATTCCCAGCCATCACAGTCCAATTATGTTGCAAGTCACACTGTGTGCATCCTTTAACCAAAAGCCTCTTACCTGAGCCTTGTGTAGAGGAAACCCATCGCTGTGCCAAGACATCTGTGTATAAGCACAGAGAGCAACCGAAGTAATGGTGAGGTTGTGAAGTGTGGGTTGGTCACACCTCAACCCTTTACACGCAAGCGAAGCAAGAGCCGTGCAAAAACTATTAGCAATACGTTCTCGTGCTAACAATCAGGCCAGCCATCCCTGTGAGAGTTCTTGCCCCAAAGCATGAAAGTACATTTAACTATGTAGGGACCTTAATTAGATATATTTAAGCACCCCTGCACCTGCCTGCACACTTAGTTTGTGGCAGGAGGTGCCCAGGTGGGCAGGATGGAAATGGTTGGAAATTCCTGCCAGAAAGTGAATATTTAAAGCTCCTCCTCGGTACCATAAACTTAATAGGGGTGTTTGCAATAATATTGGGGACATTTTGGTGAAGGTCCGGGGATCTGGGGTTAAGGTCCGGTTATGGACCCTCTTTGGCAGGGAAACTACGAAATGCAAAGGCTTTTACCAAGGTGAAAAGCAAAGTTCACTTTCCTTTATTGCTGTTTTTGTAACGGTTGGTTGTTATGTCCCTGGAAGGGGTCTACTGCAAAAGTTGAGAGCATATGGCATTTGAAAATCTCAGCTGTCGCTGCCCACCACGGCCCAACCCCAGCATTCCTGACCCTAAAACTTGAAGGTCATGCCTTGGGAGCATACTGAAGGGCTCCCGACACTCAGGTGATGGCCAGAAAGCGTGTTTCCAGGGTTTCAGAAGTGCACCACTTTGCCCAGCAAACAGGCCCACGCACGAAGTCCTTTAGGGGCAAACTTTCAACTTTTGCTTTGATGGGTATGGTTTGACCCTAAACCTATCTGGGAAAAAAGATTGGTGAAATCCGGACCAAAACCCGCATTTCTACACCCATGCCACCTTTCTGGCAGGGAAATGGCACAAATCCAGCCCCCCTCTCACACCCTTGACCCCAAACTCATTAATTCCTATGTATGTATAGAAACCATTGGGTGACCTCAGATGTGCAGTTTAGGAAAGGGCATCAATTCCCCCTTTTTGGATGG
>Ga0307967_1001278_pt1 | contig 15480 bp, 17 predicted proteins | sample OrgLakmetagen648_FD_201828 | JGI IMG/M metagenome (GOLD analysis project Ga0307967, IMG submission 201828) | Saline water microbial communities from Organic Lake, Antarctica - #648 | ecosystem: Environmental > Aquatic > Non-marine Saline and Alkaline > Saline | place: Antarctica: Organic Lake... | reverse complement strand
AGATATACTGCTGAGACGAATCTAGTGCATTCCTCCCTCTCCCGCCATGGCCCTTTCCAGCTTGCCCACTGCTTGACACTGCATCCACATAGATAAGCACAAATAAGAGGGCTTACAAATGAGCACAGATTATGCACCAAACAGCAAGGCAAACAAAGTGCTCACAGAGGAACATCAATTGTTGCTAGGCGCTCATGGGAGATTTTATATTACAGGCTTGTTTGTACGTCTAAGTAGATTGTTCATGGATAGTTACTGCAAAGTGGAAGCTATTACTGGAAGGGGGAACTGAGGCTTAAAAAGGGCATGATATTAAGTATATAAACATTTGCCTGCACACGTAATAATCAGGATTGACTATGAAGCTAGATTGGGTCCAGCTTGATGAAATGGCATGTGAGTGTTCGCCCCTTACATGCATATAAGGAGACGAGGGCCTTTGCCCAGCGTCTCCCCGCTGAGCTATTACCAACGAAGGTTTTTAATTACACATGAATTTGTACGGATTACAAACTTGTATGCTCATATTTGTGCATTTGTTTTGGGCCTGTCCAGTGTGTTTGTAACAGAACAATGAGAGGAACAGATTGCTATTCAGGCCGTATACACTTTTGCCAATCGCATTGGGAAGCACAAGGAGACAAGGCACCTTTCAAAATGTGTTAACGCTGGCATGAGTGCACTCTCATGCAAAACCTAGCATGACAGCTCATCAACAATGGTTCCTTGTTTACACACCAATGCACAGCTGCATGTAAAAATTATGTTTTATTGTTTATTGTTCATCCAAACCTGCGTTTCAACACGCAACACCATCAAATGTAGGACGGACGGTCACATGCGCACAGAGAACAATTATCATGGAAAATGTTTGCTCAAACGCATGCGCAAGTTAGCCTTGTTGCGTGCCGCATGCAAAACAGTACCTGTGTTGCTGCCCATGGCCCCCAGCGCACGGAAGGCTTGGCTGGCCAGCTCCTCCGCATCGTCATCCTTGCCGCCCTTGCCCTTCTTGGAGGAGGGCCGCTTGGTATGGCAGGTGAGCGAGTAGGAATGATGGGGGGAAGAGGGGGGAGGGTGCAGAAGGGAACGCTTGCCCCGAGACACGAGGCACCTGCTGTTGCTGTAGAAGTAGCTGCTGCAGGGGATATGGGGTGGGAATGAGGGCTGAGGGCTGAGTGAGAGTGACGAAGGAGTGCTGCAATTTGCAGAGTTGTTGTTGGAGACGCGTACCTGGAGGAAGAAGGCAGTGAGCTGTAATGACTAGTGTAGCACGGTCTGGATGAAGGAAGAAGCATTTTGTTGTTTGAGTGAAAATTGTGCTTGCATTTTTTTTAGATCATATAGACAGATCATTCAATTATGTAAACAATTAGTCGAACAAAATGCTGTTCAAAACCAGCCTCGTCTCAAACCCACCCTGCTTGCATGGGCACTCCTCCTGCACTCTCCCTTCTCGATGCTCCTCCCTCCAACTCAGATGCTCCTACTCCTCGCTCATAGCAGACACAGCAGCATCGATGCCAGCGAGACTCTATCCCTCCATCTACCCCTCAAACTACTCCCACACACGCACCACCCACACGCCATCTCACGTGGCCTGCCATGCCAAGAAGAAGCGCCCCTCCTCCTCATCATCAGACTCTGGAGGTGATGGTGATGTCTTAAAGAATATGGATGCCCTGTTCGCATAGAAACCAGAGCGCCAAATGCAATATGCAGAGAAAGGCCAACATTAAGTGTAATCTAGTTTCCTCACTTGCCAGGCTGCAATCTATATAGTACTTGTGTCTATTGTGTGACCAGCCAACATGCTCAATTCGGAGCAAAAACGTCACAGATGACAAGTCTGAATCAGTGTATTAGGAAACGGGCACAGGCGTGTTTATGTATTAGCGCAGGAACTTATTACTGCCAAACCTTATCACCGGATCAAATCATGTGAGCGACGCATGGCACATTATCAAGTTCAGCGGGAAGCTGCTACGTATACAAAATAGTATGGGACCTTGCCTGCCAGTATGGGACCTTGCCAGTATGATAAGGTGCCCTAGCATAGATTGCCCCCTCTTTGTTTCTTGTCAGAGTTGTCAAGCACTTGTACGTTTGTTCTTTGACCTTAATGCGCACTTCTGATGCATGCTGTCCCTCGTAGCACCCTTTTTTTCTCACAAGCTTGCTTGCTAGAACGAGTCCCTAATCTCTGTGTGAATATTAGCCAACCCAGCAACCCATTAATATTGTTCGTTTTCCTTTGGTGAGGGCTTACGGTACTCGATACCAAAGTGGCTTTTCACTGCCTGCTCTTTCCTTTTTCATCTGATTAGTGCTAGGGGCGGCTGTGCCATTGCAATAACTGCCAGGTACACCTCCTCACTTCATCTCTCAGCAGGAAGCAGTTGTCATGTCGCACTCTATAGATTTATCTATATGAGCTGCACATCTCTTCACAAATTTAGGAACGGTCTTGCTTTTTGCCTTACGCCCCCAACCCTATTACAGCTATAGTTAATGCTTTGAGACAGCAGAATGCCGCTTATGAATGATTTTTGAAGTTGCACTTATCCACGTCTCTCTACCCCCACAGGTAACAGAGTCATTGCCCATCAATCTTCCCTTAATCTGTCTTGCACAGTGAATGGCAAGCAACATCATACTGCAAAGAGGGGTCCCAGTACAGGCAACAACTGGGCAAGTAAGTGGGCACGCAGTAATACTGCGTACAGTTGACACAAGATGCGCAGTTTTAAAAGTACAGCTCTGGATCTCGATGTAATTCTGAGGATGCAAAATGGGATCAAGCACAAAAAAACAAAGCGGTGCATGAAATGAATCTTAAATAACATTTTGTACCTAACTAAGCCACAAACTTGGTGGAACTCATTGTAAAAAAGAGGCTTTCTTCCAAGTATGCCCACACTATTTACTCCTTTTTCCTTGCATACAAGGTTGTCTCCCACTTGCAGGTTTTCTTGAAATCCTTTCAGAGGAGGGCAGCTGAGCAATTTCCCAAACTTGCTCCTTTTCAACATGTACAATAATTGCATATCTTGCCAGCCACTGGATTTCCCACTTCATTTGTTTTGCAATGACCATTATGTATTGTACGTACCCCAGAATACCAAACATCACTGAATTAGGTGCTGTAAGTGATTTAGTAAGAAGCCAAACAGCCTGGCTGAATGTCACCCCCCATTGTAACCATTAAATCCGCTTCATCTCTTTACCTACTAATGCCTGAACCTCAAACTCACAGCAGCACCCTAGCAATAGGTGCCAGCCCTCTGACCTCCAGCACGAACCTTGAGCACCGCGCTCCATCTCTTTACTCGCTTAAGAGCTGAATCTCAAACTCACAGCAGAACCCTAGCATGCAGCACGGCGCAGTGCCATCTTGATGCCAATTATGTGCAAGCTCTTTCTTGCTCACACCAAGTCTCACCGCAGCACCCTAGCAGCATACACCGAAAGAACGAGCTTCCCCTCTTTCCGACCTGCACTCAACCTCAAACTCGCAGCAGGACCCTAGCAACATACACCGGCACTGTGGCAGCCAGCACGGCACTTGGACACAGCGCTTCCTGCATGTGGGCAGCAGTGCACACCGCAGCAGCCTCAGGAGCATTGGGGGTGAAGGAGGGGTGCGCTTGAGTGCAGCTCGTCTTGCTGCGGCCATGTGCCATGTTAGGTAGGGACAACATTTTGTGTGTGTGTGTGCGTGTGTATTTCAGCCTGTGCATGTGTGTTTGTGTGTGTGTGTGCGCATTTGTTTGCGTGTGATGTTTGTGTATTTGTGTGTGCTTTGGGCATGGTCGCGTGGAAATGAACTATCTGTTGTGCAGCTGTCAATATTGCGACTTAGGTACTGTAGGCAGGCAGGGTTTGGTGCCGCCACGTGATATGTCGATATGTCAGGCGGCGTGTGTGCAGGCGATTTTTTAATTGCGGTGTTAGTGTTGCTGCTAAGAAACTGGAGGTGCCAGTTGCCAGTTTCTTGCTGCAGTGTGTGTGATGGTAGGGATGGTAGTGTTTGAGACATGGTGCTTTTGTATTGAATTTTATAAGCAAAAAAGGAGTAAAAACTTGGCTAGCCATGAGCTAAGAGTCATTTGGGTGAGCCGATGGCTTTGTTTCTGAGTCTCTCTTGGAAGCAGATGATGAAGGTGGGTGTTCTCATGGCCAAGTGCTTTGGTGTGACGTGACAAAAGATGTCTACTATCCGATCTAGGCAAAACTATGTGATTTGCTTTCGTATCCCACAAAAGTGTCTACTTTCAGGTATAGGCAAATCTTAGTGACTTGCTCTCGTATCTCACCAAAGTGTCTACTTTCAGATATAGGCAAATCTTTGTGATTTACTCTCAGGTATGTCACAAAAGACTCTCCGGTCATATCTAGGCAAACCTTTGTGATTTGTTCTTAGGTATCTCACAAAAATGTATCCTTTCCCAGTGGTGGGATAGAAGAACCACCTAAACTCTAAGTAAAAACTAGGTGGTTCTATGCCTTATGTCTTGCTTACAAGCTCGCGTAACACGATGGAAGACATAATGACACGGTTAGAATCCAGCAGCTGCTTTAACTCATCTAAAACCGAAAATGGAAATGCTGGCTTACTTTGGGAAAGAGGGCTGGAAGAAATAGCGGAGGACAGTGCATGTATCCCACATGACGAGGCCATCTGCCACAGCATCCACTTCATTTGGAAACGGCGCAGGCTGTGTGCTGGATGGTCCGCTGTTTCTTGTTTTCCTTTTCTTGGTCATGAGCAGGACCAGGAGGAGAAGCACGGGCAGCAGGAGGAGGGGCAGTAGGGAACTTGCCAGGGTTGTGTCATTCGCGGGTCTGGGACATAGCGTCCGCGTATATACGTGTATCGTTCGTATTTAACACGTATTTGACGTTGTGGTCATGCCGTTTTGGGGAGGGATTGTGTAGGCCCTTCGGAGGGTCCCAACACCCCACCAACTGCCTTCCCTGCACCCCCAAGCCATAAATACATATCATGTCAAGAGATGAAGGTCCTGAGTGACACTATGTTAGCCTGGAGGCACAGATGGGAAGGGAGACAGGTGAAAAAGAGTGTGTGCTGTGCAAGCATGTGTATCATGGTGGTGCCTTGCGCATCAGGCAGCACCTCCTGCAACTCCCTGGCATTGGGGTGTCAAAGCGTGAGACAGCACTTGAGACGTTGAAGCCAGTCCAGGAGGTGATGGGGGGCAGACCGGCAGGGGGGGCACTTCCCGCAGTCGAATATTACCCGCACTTGAAAATGGATAAGCGTTCGCGAATTTTATCCAAGAAGCATTCGTATTAATTCGTTTTTGGCGAATGACACAACCCTGCCCTGGAACTTGCAGGCAGGTTAGGGGGCAAATATTGCGATTCAAGAATTCTAGAAATTATGGCACGGCTGTTTTGTGCCAGCCATCGAGGTTTAAGCATGAAAAGGGTGGCAAATACACTCCTGGCCATGAGTGCTTGGTGACATATGAGTTTGAAGGTAAACCTGCCATAGGTTTGTAGCAGGGGCTCAGACCCTGACCAAAGCTCAAGTGTGACTCGCTTGCTGTCGACCCTTCTAACAGCAGTGCAAGGGCAAGGGTGCAGCACACAGGAAAAGCCTGCATCTGTGCACATGCATAATAACGGTGCAAGGACTCAAGGTATCATGCTTCTTGTGTAGAGCTGCAGGTAGATGGAGGCCACACGTAATGGCCACATTACAGGATTACAGGGATTATGTCTTGAAGTACTTGCAGGTGCTTTAATGAGAGGTGAGAGATGTAGCTGTGGATTTGGATCCCTCTGCTCATCATGAGCTCACCTTCTACACCACACCCCCTGCAAGTCTTGTAAGTGCCTCCTGGGGATGGGCTGACAGCCAGGCCTGAAGATTTGGGAAGGGGACAAGCAATTGTGAGGCAAAGTCATTAATTGTCATGCTTCTGGCGTAAACACCACGCAGTCAGCTGGTTGGTGGTGAACGTATACAGCTGAAAGGCTGCAGCAAGGTTTCAATTCGCGCCTTCTCTGTAGACCAGTGCATGGTGCGCAAGCATAGTGTGCTGAGCAATCAGCAGGAAAAGTTCCACATGCAAGCGAATGAAAGCATTTGTGAGGCGCTGTAAGCTAACACAGCGGGCATGCATGCTACCTTGTGTGTGAAGGCGTATTAAGAGTGTACCTATAGCCTGCTAAGCTCCTCAGGGGTGTGAGAGCATACGCAGGTGCGCAGTATTGTGCTGCACGAGCGTGCATGTTTGCTTGTCCGGTTAGGTTCATGCTCACCCATGCGCACCAGTCATTCAGCAAAAAGTAGCGGGACAACATGTGCGCTCAGCGCAGCGCACGGCTCTAGAGGTGTACGATTCCCTCACCATTCCTCATGCAGCGTCCATGCAAGTGCCCAGAAACACGCAGGCACTGCGCAAACACTCACCAGGTATGTGCGAACCTCCTCGTCAGTCAGGAGCCCTGCGTTGACACCTCAGCCCTCACGCACAGAATGTAGGCGCCTACTATATTGTATTTATACTTACTACGGGTATATTGTATTTAAACAAACTCGATACCCAAAAAACCTTATACGAAGTAAAATTTTGTACCCAAATTCGTCTTCAGTGGGACTTCCGAACCGTGCAAGTTGGCTTATTGTGGGGAAGATGCGTACCTGGAGGAAGAGTTCAGTGAGCTGGATTGACTAGTGTAGCACAGTCTAGATGTGGGGAGGAGCATTTTATTTCTTGTGTTTGCAAGTTTGGTCTGTATCAAAAGATTATATACTAAATTAACCAACTAATTGATCGAAATGCTGCTTAAAATTAGCCCCGCCTCGAGCCCACACTGCTTGCATGGGCGCGTCTCCTGCACTCTCCCTTCTCGTTGCTCCTCCCTCCAACCCAGATACTCTTACTCCTCACTCAGCAGACACAGCATCATCAACGCCGTCTCTGCCCCTCCGTCTACCCCTCAACCTGTCACTTGTGCACGACCCACACTCCATCTCACGTGGCCTGCCATGCCAAGAAAAAGCGCCCCTCATCACACTCTGGAGGTGAAGGAGGCATCCTGAGCAACATTGATGCCCTGTTCGCACGGGAGCCGGAGGCTAAGGTAATCAAGCGTGCGTGCAACTCCTTGCTGGGTGTGCCATCGCACAAGTGCGATAGTGAACGGCCATTTTTGAATTATTCAACTTGAATATAAATCTGGATTCTATCTATGCCAGGCTGCAAACCATACATCACTTGCGCAAAATTCTTATGTGTGACCAACCTGCCATGAGCGTTGAGCGCCAACTTTTAAGCACCAGCAAATTATGCACACATACATACGTGCAAGCATGGGGAATGTATGCCTGAATTTCAGGCTTAGATTGCCTTCAGACCGTGTGTTTGTGAGCTTTTGTGAGTGGCATGGCTTTTGTGAGTGTCCATCAGGGGGAAGTCCCTCTGTGTAGAATTGGGCCCTTGCCAGTGGATGCATACAGTTCAATAATAAATGACTTGGTTATATGCACTAACCCGTCAATGCTTCTTTTGTCAAAGATGCCAAGCACGTGACACGGTCTGTGTCCACCACAGTACCCTTTTGTCTCATGAGCTAGAAAGAGGTATCTTTGTATCACTAGTCTTCAGGCACGCGAGGGACGGCTATGCCATCGAGGAATTGCTGTGTACACCTCCTCACTTCATCTATTGGCCGTTGCCATGTTACACTCTGTAGACATATGTGAGCTTCACAGATTTAGGATCACTCTACTTTTTGCCCTCACCAGCCACAGCTTACGCTTTCAGATGACAGAATGCAGACCATGAAAAATGGTTCTTGAAGTTGCCCTCATCACATCTCTCCCCCCCACATAAATAAGTAAGTCACCGCCCATCGACTTTAACTTTATTTGTCGTACACAGTGAACGGTGCGTGAGCGACGTGATGCTGCAAAGAGGGTTCCTGGTACAGGCAACAACTGGACAAGTATCTGGGCAGGCAGTGATACTGCGTACAATATTGACACAAGATGCGCAATTTCTTACAAATGAAGGTCCAAAGCTTTGGTGTAGTTTTGAGGCTGCTAAGTGGGATCGAGCACAGAAACGCAAATTGGCAAATTGGTGCATGAAATGGATCTTAACGTCCAGCATGTTTCCCAGTACCTAGTCAAGCCATGAATTTGGCAAAAATATTATTGATAAAGAGCCTTTCTTCAACCCACAAGTAGGCCCACTATGAACCTATCTTATACCTTTTACCCTGCATACTTTGCAAGGGTGCCTCTCGTTTGCAGCTTTTTTTGATGATACCCTTCACTTTAACCCAACGTTGGGCAAATGCCGTCTCCTGCCAAAATGGGTGCAAAAAGTCAAGACCCGTGCAGCTATCAGAATGCTAATAGGTATCCTGGCAAAGGTCGATGATACACGCTGGAAAGACACAATTGATGCGTCAAAATGATGTAGTGGGGGCTGCAGACAGTCTCATGAGGGGTGTAGTGCGAATGAAAAGTATCCCATAAAACTAAGGATTGTAAATGTCACTCTTCGTCCCACACTCTTCTGCTTGTAAGCTCCGTAACCGACCAAAAAATTAGTTTGAGGAAGTCTAGGATTAGCAGGGGCAACGCCGGACACCTAACAAACCTTGTATACCTTGTAAACCTTGCATCTTGTAACTTCATTCTTTGGACACTGGCTTTTTTTCTCGCTCCGCTTCAACAAATTTGGCTTCTTCTTCCCTAGCTAAATTTTTTAAAGCAAAGCATTTGCTTGCATTGTAAGAAACGAAAACAACTTTTCTTGAGCAAACTGATGCGCCCTCCCTTAGCTTCGAGGCTTGCTCAAGGGGGAAAATTAGGCGTTACAAGCCACTCCCTTCAATTAAAGGAGAAGGAAGCCACTTTGGTACAGACTCAGCACTACCCGTTCAGCACAAATCCCACAGAGACGGAAAATATAGTACGCAGGCAGTAAACAACCACTCCCCACATTAATTAAGGAAAAGTACTCCACTGCAAGGAGCAACCTTGGTACCGGGTACCGTAAAACCCCTCTACCATTGTACAAAGGAACAATATTAACCTTATCGCTTCCTCCAGCCTGCCTCTCTTGCCACCTTTTTAATTATCAAATTTCAGTTCGTTTCAACCTCGTAGTAGGGAGTTTGCTGTCTCCCCTTGACCTATGTAATACGCCTTGATGAAAAATTAACGAGGATCAGCAGTGTTGCAAGCTTAACCTGAGACCGGTTTTAGAAGAAATTTGATCATACAACTGGAAAGTGCATGTCCGGTATGGACAAATTTGGCGGCGTAGTTGACAGAATGTAAATGAACTTAGCTCTTTGAGAGCCAAGAGCCAGCTCCAGTGTGTGGTTGTTGTAGATGGTGTCACCCACTCCCAAAAGGATTGTGTGGAGGAAAACGGAGGCTCCTTAAAGGATGTTGGGGAGGCCTTTATGCTGTTCTTGCACGGCCCTCAGCTGGTTCTGCGGTCTAGTGTCCTCACAGTATTTGCTTGAAAAATCCCGATGAGGTGAACGTCATGCTGTATGTCACGACAAATCATGGTACCAGCTTAAGCATGGATTGCAAGTATGAGCCATATCCCTTTAACGTCTCCTCTCTCTCCACGCGAGAAGGAAGCGACGGCTCAAGCAACGCACAAGAGGAGATGGATGTCTGAGAAAGAGCGAGTTTGTTACAAGAGGCCCATCTAAACTGGCCAACTGGCCAAACAACCAAATAACCGTAAAACCGTTGCTCACATTATAAATCCTAGGGGAAATCACACGATTTGTCCATGCCACTGATTTAGCATGACATGTAAAATGCTGAGATCTTTGGGTCGGTGCTGTCTGGGGAAGGTGAATCTGCTAGTGGCTGGCGGTGCTGCTGAGATGCTCCCAGTCCCTCTCAATCGCTCCCTGCCACTTCTAAGAACCCACCCTCCTCCTTCATTGCTAGTATGTTGCTTTTTAGTTTTCGTGGAGATGGGAGCAACCAGTACAGCAACCGAGGCAAACCAGTTTTTGTCTGAGAAGTGGGGTGGAAAGAGCCACTTCAATATAATCCTAGTCTCAGCTGTATCGGGAGTCTGAAGATTTTGCATAGCCAGCCGTTTGCTGCTACCTATATCCACGCAGACAAAGCATGATCCTAGGTAGCCTGTCCTGCTGATGGCTTTGAAGATCATGCGGCATGCTAAATTGTGTCTCTCAGTGATCATGTTTCTTGTTTGCTTGTGTTGGCATCTAGAAAGGATATACAGGGCGGCACTGTCTAGTTGAGGGTAGCAGGGGCAAGTTAGGCTGATCGAGTGGTGCTTAAACCATACCGCAGTCCCTGTTTTGTACTTCACAATGGGTGCACTTGGTTTAAACAGGGACATAGGATGCTGTTAGGTAAACGTTGCTAGCGGCTCCATTAGCAGTGCCATTATTTGCTGGTTAGTATTCACATATAGTAATTTGCTATGGTAGTGGCATTTCCTAGTTTGTGGAGGGGGGACGGTGTGCTTGCAAGGCGTGATGGTAATTGGATAGGTACCAAAGCCTTGAGGTAGGTGACTGGGCTGTGTTTGGTTGATTCTGTATGATTTGATGTTCTTCGCGATTAGCGATTTGCGATTCGTATTTTTTTGCAAGCCAGGAAATGCTATAGAAGGGATTCCCCTCAGGGCCAGCTGTTTTGATAAACGTGGGATTCGACTCTGTGAAAATAAATGGTGACTGGTGGATGCGGTGGAGGTTTGGGTGTGAGCTGTTTTTGGTGCATTGAGGTTAGGCTGACCGTAAACGAGACTAGTTTGACTGCTATCTCTGCGCCGTGAGCACTCACAGTGGTTTACCCATGCTTGGGCTATTACCATCCCGAGACACTCTCCTTTGTGTGTTGAGCCTCTGCTGTACTAGTTTCAGTTTCAGTTGACTCTACAGGTCTTTGTTCTGTTAATTCCGTCAAAATTAAATTATGTCACAATATTTTTCAGGTGTGAACTCCTTCTGATGGAGTTTCATGGGGCTCCAATTTTAGGCAGGATCTAGGTGATATCCTCATGAGTAGCACAAGAACAGCTCAAGAGCAGCCTCTGCTAGGCGATGGGCACACCAGGTGCAGACATATTTCCACACACACACACACTTACACACACACGCGCACACACACACACACACACACACACACACACACACACACACACACACACACACACACACATAAACATATACGCACACATACATGCACATGCACGCACGCATGTCCGCACGCACGCACGCACTCACACCCACAAACACACACGCACGCATGCGCACACACACACACATACTTACACACACACACACACACACACACACACACGCACACACACACGCACACACACACATACACACAAACGTATGCACACACACATACACACACAAACACACACACACACACACACACACGTACACATAAACATATACGCACACATACATGCACATGCACGCACGCATGTCCGCACGCACGCACTCACACCCACAAACACACACGCACGCATGCGCACACACACACTTACACACACACACATGCTTGCGCACGAACACACACACACACGGATGCACGCTCATACACATACACACACAAGCACACACACACACAGGCACACACAGCCACAGCAGTGTCCTTGACATGCTTGTGCACAAACACACATATACGCAAACAATTACTTGTGCACACACACATACATATACACACACGCATGTACACACACATGCACACACACACGTGCACGTAAAACCTTTGCAGGCAAGCCGCTATCATCGCCCGTGCTCCTGGCAAAGTCCCTATGCACGTCACAGCACGTCAGAGAGACAAGTGAGTAAAAAGCATGTCGTGACAAGTAAATGACTTTTTGTGTTATGATGTAAGGCGGTGTTAGTAGATGTACAAACAATATGCAATGACCTGTATATAGCACTGCTCTTGAACGGCAAGCCCCTTCTTTCACACATGATTTCAAACTTGGCTCAGCTTCACTTAGGCAACGTCCAAAGACACTGTTAATAGTGGATTTTCTAGAGATTACAAGATGTTGTCCAAAGACGTGCTTGAAATGCTGAAAACTTAAGACTTCTGTGAAGCGCTTTTTACCTAGATCTGTATGTGGGGGGTGTGTTGCTAGCAGGGCTCAGCCACTGTCAGGCAGCCGCGTTGAGCCTCAACCTTAGCACATAGTGATAAACCTTTGTACTAGATTATAGGCCCTCAATTAAAACACGCACACACACATACACACAGCCATCTGCCCGTACACAAAGCAGTGATCAGAAGGCAGAAATTGTTTCATTCACACAAACGGCCGTGAGTAGCCCTGTGCAAATTTGTTGCCTTTTGCTAAGAGAGAGACAAAGTTAGTGTTGCTGTAGCCAAGTTTCGTGGCTAGTATTGCTAGTACCACCGTCTCATTTCTTCCCAAGCATGGAATGTGTGGGTTCCCACTTCGTCTTCCGTTTTCCACTCCTAGACGATTAAATGCTGTCGCCAAGTGCCTACTTACTACCTACGTACTATTACTCACATGTAAGGTTGGCCAAAACCATATATATATACGATGTGTACACGGTTGTTTTGGCAGTGAAATCACCAAATATACAGTCATATACGGTGTAGATATACGGTTCTGGCCAACCCTACTCACATACTGTGTGGTGGACAAGGTGATGGCGTCCTTGCTACGTCCGCGCACCGTGCAAAGGCGCCATTTACCTACTACCCTCTACCCACTATACACTATCTGTACTCTACAACTCCATTGTGGTGGAATGTGTGTGCTGGTGTCTTTGCAATGTGCGTCGTGCTGGTGTCCTTGCAATGTGTCGTCGCTCGTGCGAATAGGCATGGTGGTGAATTGCCTCCAGCTTGTACCCGTTTTCCCACTTTGTTCTCAACCTTCATCGGCCCAAACCCCACGCCCTCATGCCACCATGCTCTTCAAACTGCTGTGAGCAGCACCGGATTCCCGACGCAGTTGCATGCACTTTCACAGCTCTGGCCAACCTTTCAAGGTTTCACAAGGCTTTACAAAATAGGCTTGTTCAGTCAAGAAGTGCGACTGCCAGCCTGCTCATAAAAAGCAATTAGTTCATGGAGGACCAACTTTTTACAGTCTTTGCATGTCTCTGGGCGGTTCTGCTCCGTCCTGCTACAATCAGTGTTGTGCACCTGACGCTTGACGGCGTCAATGGTAAATGACGCTGTCGGCGTAATTTATGTCAAATTGACGGTGAAAATAGTACATTACGCCGTCAATCGTCAGAGTTTAGTGACGGTAACGCCGTTATTTACGATCGTTATTTACCGTGCCATTTTTGAATGACGCCGTATGTGCACAACACTGGCTACAATGCAAAAGCTTGTATCAGGCTCTAATACATAGAAACCACCCCCTTTTCTTCTCACCCCAGCTGCTCACCCACTCCATTATCCTGCCCCAAATTGACATCTGCCCGGCCTCATTGTTGCAACCGTCATCCACTGTGTGTATGGGTGTGTATCTAGACCCTCGAATCTAACTCACGTTTGCACCTCCCACCTGAACTTCAAACTTCAAGGGTGGTCCCTTTGCCTGACGAGAAAGGCTCAGGATCTGATATCCAGGAGCTTGTCGTAGAAGAAGTCAGCACGAGCGGGCAGGCTGTGCCCGGCCGTATCACAGTGTACTGGTAAGCAAAGAGGTTGCAGTTGTGTGTGTATGGGTGCCTCTGTGGTGCCAGGCCGCATCACAGTGTAATAGTAGGCAAAGCGGGCACAGTTGCGTGGGTATGGGTGTCTCTGTACGTAGTGCCCGGCCGCATCACAGTGTACTGGTAAGCAAAGAGGTTGCAGTTGTGTGTGTATGGGTGCCTCTGTGGTGCCAGGCCGCGTCACAGTATGATGGTTAGCAAAGCGGGCGCAGTTGTGTGGGTATGGGTTTCTCTTTGGTACCAGGCCGCATTACAGTGCATTGGTAAGCAAAGCAGACGCAGTTGTGTGGGTATGGGTGCCTCTGTGGTGCCAGGCCGCATCACATTATAATGGTAAGCAATAAGGTTGCAGTTGTGTGTGTATGGGTGCCTCTGTGGTGCCAGGCCGCATCACAGTGTAATAGTAAGCAAAGCAGACGCAGTTGTGTGGGTATGGGTGCCTCTGTGGTGCCAGGCCGCATCTTGGTTGGTGTGTGTGCGGGTGCGTGAGTCAGGGTTTTACCTGTGATAGCATGCCGTTTAAAATGCTAGTGAAAGGAGACAGCACAATAGGTAGATTATCACAAGTGGTGTCCGAAAAACATCAAGTGCACTTCATTTACCTAGTGTGGAAAATCATTTTCACTGCCTGCCTGTATAGTGTCTTCCTTTCCAGTACAAATGTTAGAATCGTTTTCACTGCCTGCGTAGTGTCTTCCTTTCTAGTGGAAATGCTAAAATCGTTTTCACTGCCTGCATAGTGCCTCCTTTTCCAGTGGAAATGCTAGAATCGTTTTCACTGCCTGCATAGTGTCTTCCTTTCCAGTGGAAATGCTGTTGTCCTGACTCCAGGGTAGATGGCCGCCACACCTGCTCGACCCTTTAACTACCCCTTCTGCTCTCAAGCTTGCTCTCCTGATCTATTGCAACTCTCACGCAACACTTCTAGGGTTGGCCTGGCCCGTACATGTGCACGTCATATGACCGTATATTTGGTGATCCCCCTGCCAAAAATACATATTTACACCATATATTTATATGGTTCTGGCCAACCCTAAACACTTGTTGTGTGTTGCGCGCGCAGTATAGCAGAGGCTTTGAATCGCAAGCTCCTGGAGGTCATCTTGGCACAGACCTATCCCAAGGCAAACATCCTGACCTACTCTGACGTACTACAGCTGCCCTTGGGGGAACCAGACTCAATGATCCCTCAGGTATGTCATTTAGAGTCTTTGTGTATATTGTAAAGGCAAACATCCTGAACTACTCTGACGTGCTATAGCTGCCCTTGGGGGAATCAGACTCAATAATCCCTCAGGTGTGTCATTAAGGGTCTTTGTGTATACCGTAAGGGCGGTGGAGGTGAGAGGATGCACGCTTGCGTGTGTGTATGTGAATCTGTGTGTGTGTGTGTGTGTCTGCTGCGTGCATGCGTGTAGTGTGCGTATCGTGTGTGTATCTGTGTGCGTATGCGTGTGTGCATGCTATCCAGTACACTTACGTTTATGTTATTGTGAATGCATGCCAACAAAGTCCACAGTGTAGGAATAGAAGGCCAGCTTGTTACAGTACTATATAGCATTGATCAGGCCAATTTTCCTGCCCCCTATTCGAGGCCGGCTCATTGACACCCTTCGTTGTGCATCACGCCGCGTCTGCAGGAAGTGTTTTTCTTTGATTATGGTGTGGTCATAGCCTTTGGCCTTGAGGAGTGGCAAGAGCAGGCCATCATGCAGGTACGTGTGCTTTGTGCTGGAGTGTACACTGACTTGCTTTCAAACA
>Ga0307967_1001276_pt1 | contig 15492 bp, 16 predicted proteins | sample OrgLakmetagen648_FD_201828 | JGI IMG/M metagenome (GOLD analysis project Ga0307967, IMG submission 201828) | Saline water microbial communities from Organic Lake, Antarctica - #648 | ecosystem: Environmental > Aquatic > Non-marine Saline and Alkaline > Saline | place: Antarctica: Organic Lake... | reverse complement strand
CATGTTGGAGGAGGTGGGCCTTGCCTATAAGACCCACAGCGTCGACATCACGAAGGACGAGCAGTTTGAGCCGTCCTTCCTGAAAATCAGCCCCAACAATAAAATCCCCGCGATCGTCGATCCTGACGGGCCGGGGGGGCATCCTATTTCGTTGTTCGAGACCGGCGCGATCCTGATTTATTTGGGGGAAAAGACCGGCAAACTGATCCCGACAGAGCCGGTGGCGCGCTACAACTGCCTGCAATGGCTGATGTGGCAGATGGGCGGTTTCGGCCCAATGTTGGGGCAAGCCCACCATTTCCGCCGTTTCGCGCCGGAGACCATCGACTATGCCGTCAATCGCTATACCGGCGAGGCGAAGCGGCTTTACGGCGTCTTGGATAAGCGCTTGACCGAAGCGCCCTATCTGGCAGGCGATGACTATAGCATCGCAGATATCGCAACCTACCCCTGGGCCGCACGGTGGGAATGGCAGGGCATCGATTGGGCGGATTATCCCAACGCCAAGCGCTGGTACGATGAATTAGGCGCACGAGGGCCTGTGCAGAAGGGCATGGCGGTTCCTTGATTAGGAAGCGCCGTCTTCCTTAGCCCCAGCCTTGCCTATCGGGCTCCGCTTGCCTATCAAGGCGGCCTTGTCACCCCTATTCGTCAACGAAGTCGGGAGCAGCGCCTAGATCATGGCTGACACGCTCGACCCGCGCCTAAATGTTTATCGCGATGATTTAGCCGACGCCCGCCTGGAAGGCCGGGTTTCGGCGCAACGCTTCGTGTCCGGTGTTGAGGCGCGCGTCATTTCCGGCGCGCCGGCCCTGCGCCGCCGCCCTGATGACGCCGCCCCCCAAGACACCCAATTGCTGTTCGGGGAACGTGTCGACGTCTTTGAGCGGCACGACGGTTGGGCCTGGGTGCAAAACCGGCGCGATGGCTATGTCGGCTATTGCCATGAGGATCGCTTGGGCGCCTTGAATGATGCACCTGCGTTGACGCACCGCGTTTCCGTCCTGCGTACCTATCTATACCCCGAAGCCAGCCTGAAGGTGCCGCCGCGCGATTTGCTCAGCCTGGAAAGCGCGCTCAGCATCGTTGATGTGGACGCTCGCTGGGCCCGGCTGGCGGATGGCGGCTTTGTCCATGCGGGCCATTTAAGCCCGCTTGCCGTCTATGAAACCGATATCGCGGGCGTGGCGGAGCGTTTTTTGGAAACCCCCTATCTGTGGGGCGGCAAGACCAGCGTGGGGTTGGATTGTTCCGGCTTGGTGCAATTGGCGCTTAACCGCTGCGGGGTCGAGTGCCTGCGCGATACCGATATGCAGGAAACCAGCGTCGGCCATGATGTGGCGATTGGCCCGCAAGCGATGCGCCGGGGCGATTTGGTGTTCTGGCCCGGTCATGTCGGCATCATGGTGGATGGTCTGCGGATCATCCACGCGAACGCGACCGACATGACGACCCGCATTTGGACGCTTGCCGCCCTGGACGATCATATTGAAAAAATGGAGGGACGTCGCATGACCCGTATCCGCCGGATGGAAGTCGTTTGATGATGGGTGAGGTTGACTGGGCTGGTCTTTTGCCGCTTGCCGCCGCGATGCTGGGAACCGGGGTTGTTGCCGGTCTGATTGCCGGCCTGCTGGGTGTTGGCGGCGGTATCGTGATCGTGCCGGTGCTTTTCCATATCCTAACCGGGATGGGGGTGGATGAGGCGATCCGGATGCATATGGCGGTGGGGACGTCGCTGGCGACCATCATCGCAACCTCCATCAGCTCTGCCCGCGCGCACTTTCGCCGTGGCAGCGTGGATGTCGATCTGTTGAAAAGCTGGGGCGTGGCCGTATTGGTCGGCGTCTTGATCGGCAGCGGTATTTCGCTGGTGGTCAATGGACAGGTGCTGACCGCGATTTTCGCCATCGTCGCCCTGATCGTATGCGCCAATATGGCCTTCCGGCCCGATGGCTGGACCGTGCGCGATAGCCTTCCAACCGGGGCGGCCAAACATGCCATCGGCATCGGTGTGGGGGGCTTTTCTACCCTGATGGGGATTGGCGGGGGAACGCTATCGGTGCCGATCCTAACCGCCTGCAATTACCCGATCCGTCGTGCGGTCGGCACGGCATCCGCCGTGGGGTTGATCATTGCGGTGCCGGGCACGGTGGGCTTTATTCTGAACGGATGGGGGCAGGCGAACCTGCCGCCGTTTTCGCTGGGCTATGTGTCGCTGATCGGCTTTGCGCTGATTGTGCCGGCAACCGTGCTTGCTGCCCCATTGGGGGTTAAATTGGCCCATACGATGCCGACCGGATTGTTGCGCAAGGCCTTTGCCCTGTTTCTGTTCGTGACCGCTTTGCGTATGATCTATGAGTTGATTGGGTAAGGAGGCCGCAAAGACCCAGATGCCGAAATTTTCCGCCAACCTCTCCACGCTGTTCACGGAATATGACTTCCTCGATCGCTTTAAGGCCGCCGCTGACGCGGGCTTCATGGGCGTTGAGGTGCAGTTTCCCTATGAGGTTGAGGCGAGCGCGATTGCGGAGAAATTGACGCAGACGGGTTTGCAGATGGTGCTGTTCAACCTGCCGCCCGGCCAGTGGGATAAGGGCGACCGGGGCCTGGGCGCGCTGCCGGGCCGCGAGAAGGAACTGGATAAAGGCTTCGATCAAGCCCTTGCCTATGCGGATATTTTGAAATGTCGCCAACTGCATGTCATGGCCGGCGTGAAGCCGAAGAACCTGGATAACACCGCCTATCTAAGCGCATTTGGGGCGAACCTGCGCCGCCTTGCGCCGCGGGCGGAGGCGGCGGGCTGCCATTTGATGCTGGAGCCGATAAACAGCCGTGACGTGCCGGGCTATGTATTAAGTCGCACCGAAGATGCCCTATCCCTGATCAAGGCGATTGATCGGGACAGCATCCGCCTGCAATTGGATATTTATCACCGCCAAGTGATGCAGGGCGACCTGATCAAAACGATTGAGGCCGTCGCCCCCGTCTTGGGCCATGTCCAAATCGCCGGCGCGCCAGGGCGTGGCGAGCCTGATCGCGGTGAGATCGCTTATGGCGCAATTTTTGAGGCCTTGCAGCGGATCGGCTATGACGGCTGGATCGGGTGCGAATATTTCCCAGCCGGTCGGACCGAAGACGGTTTGGGCTGGATGAAGCCGTATCTTTAATGCCGAAGGGGGAGGGCGCCAGATGGCTGATGGCGTGAAGCCGCCGCGCGCTTGGCAGCGGATGTTGTCGGGCCGGCGGCTTGATCTTTTAAACCCCACCCCGATGGATATCGAAATTGAGGATATCGCCCACGGCCTGGCCCGCGTCGCGCGCTGGAACGGCCAGACGACGGGGGATTGGGCCTTTTCGGTGGCCCAGCATTCGGTGATGGTCGAAGCGCTGGCGGTTGAAAAAACCCCGGACTTAAGCGTCGCTTGGCGCTTGGCCGCCTTGCTGCATGATGCCAGCGAATATGTGGTCGGCGATATGATTTCGCCGTTTAAGGCAGCCGTGGGTTATGGCTATAAGGATTTGGAACATCGCCTACAGGCCGCCATCCACTTACGGTTCGGCCTGCCCGCCCAATTACCTGACGCCATTGAAAAAAAGATCAAACAGGCCGACCGCCAAGGGGCCTATCTTGAGGCGACCCAGATCGCCGGTTTTGGTGTCGCGGAGGCCCGCAAGATATGGGGCACCCCGCCAAAGGTGCGCGCAACAGGCCGCTTCGACGCCGCCCCGATGCCGCCGGAGGAGGCCAAAGCCCTGTTTATGAAACGCTTTAACGCCCTGAGTACTGCGCTTTAAGACGCTTTTCACCTCTCCCGCCTTGCACTTAGCGTTGGTTGCCGTACCATTGTGATCGCGCGCATCACCCATGATGCAATCGATGAGGGGGCTCACATCACCAATGGCGATCGAAAGCCACAGTCAAATTGACCATCCGTCAGGCCGCGACCGCGCGCCCGCCGACCCGTCGGCGCGGCCCAGCAAGGCGCAACTGGCTTATCTGCGCCGGGGGGTGGATCAGCCGGGCGGCAAGCTGCCGCTGTTCGATGCCTATGGCCAGCGCATCGCCGATCGCACGGTGCATAGCTGCATCGATCATGGCTGGGCGGAGCCTTGGTTTAATAATCCGCTGAAGCCCGATTGGCTCGTCTGCAAGCTCACCCAAGCCGGGCGGGACGCCGTGGCGCGGGGGTAGGCAACAGGCCGCCTGAGCGCGCTATTATACGCCCCGCTCGCAAGCGAACTGACCCAAGCGAACTGACCCAAGCGAACTGACCCAAGCGAACTGACCCAAGCGAACTGACCCAAGCGAACTGAAAGGTCAAAAGGCCTATGGCCGATCCGAAATGGACACCGAAAAATGCCGTCGCCGCGGGCGTTGGCCTCTCCCTGGTGGGCGGGGCGGCGTTGCTGGGCGGATGGATGTTGGCGACGCTGTTCACCGGCTTTTCCGGGACACCGGCGGCACCGAAGGCTGAGCGGGAGCCGATTCCGCCCAATCTGTTCGAGGAGATGCAGGCCAGCCTGCACGGGCCGCCCCCACCGGTCTTCGCGCATGAGTATTTGAGCGTCGCCGCCCACCCCGCCGCCGCCCAAGCGGGCGCGCAGGTGTTGGAAGACGGCGGCAGCGCCATCGATGCCATGATCGCCGCCCAAATGGTCCTGAATTTGGTGGAGCCGCAATCATCGGGCATCGGCGGCGGGGCCTTCCTGCTATATTGGGAGGCTGAGAGTGAAACGCTGAGTACCTATGACGGTCGCGAAACCGCGCCGGTGGCGCTGGATGAGACGCTATTCCTGCGCGAAGACGGCAGCCAGAAAAGCTATTTCGAGGCGCTGGCCGGGGGCCGATCCGTCGGCGTGCCGGGCCTGCTTCGGATGCTGGAACTTGCCCACGACGCGCACGGGCAAAAAGCCTTTGCGGAGTTGCTGGAGCCTGCAGCGCAGTTGGCGGAGCAGGGGTTCCCCGTCTCCCCCCGGCTTCATAAGCTGCTCGCCTCCGTGCCGCATTTGGCAAAGCTGCCCAAGGCCGCCGAATTCTTTTACGCGGCAGACGGCACGCCCTGGCCGGTTGGGCATATGCTGAAGAACCCGGACTTCGCGCAAACCCTACGCACCCTGCAAGACGACGGCGTCGATGCCTTTTACGAAGGCGATATTGCCCAGCAGATCGTGTCCGCCGTGGCGGAGACGTCGGTTAATCCCGGCACCTTAAGTCTGGCGGATATGGCCGGCTATGAGGCGAAGCAGCGTCCCAATCTGTGTGCGCCCTATCGCATTTTCACGGTCTGTGGCATGCCGCCGCCGTCTTCCGGTGGGCTGACGGTGTTGCAGATTTTGGGCATCTTAGAAGATGCGCGCATCGGGCTTTTCCCCGCGATGCACCCCCAGTCCGTGCAACGCTTTGCCGAGGCGATGAAGCTGGCCCATGCGGATCGCGATCGCTATATCGGCGACACGGATTTCGTCGACGTGCCGGTTGCGGGCCTGCTGGATAGCGCCTATTTGGCGCGCCGGGCAGAGGATATGGATCTAAGCGACGCGCCGAAACGCGATGCCGCCTTCGGTGTGCCGCCGGGCCTGGAAAGCCCGGTCGATCCCGGCAATCAGAATGGGGACGAGCCGCCCTCGACCACCCATATTTCCATCACGGACGCTAACGGCAATGTGGCGGTGATGACCAGTTCCATCGAATACGCCTTTGGCAGCGGGCTATGGGTCGGCGGCTTTTTGCTGAACAATCAGCTAACCGATTTCGCGTGGCCCTCGACCGAAACGCCGCCCGGCGTGCTGCATCCCAACCGCTTGGAAGGGGGCAAGCGCCCGCGCAGTTCGATGAGCCCGACGATCGTCTTTGCGCCGTCCGGCAAGCCCCGCCTTGCCATCGGATCACCTGGCGGCAGCCGCATCATCGGCTACACGGCCAAGACGATCCTGGGCGTTCTGGATTGGGAGTTGTCGGTGCAAGAAGCGATCGATCTGCCGCATTTCCTAAACCGCAACGGCCCGTTGGAGCTTGAGGCCAGCCCCAAGGCGGAAGCCCTGGCCGCGACCCTGCGCGAACAAGGCTATGAGGTGACGGTGGGCGAGATGACCAGCGGCCTGCACGGCATTGAGATCATCGCCGGCGAATTGATCGGCGGCGCCGACCCGCGCCGGGAAGGCCGCGCGGTGGGCGAGGAGCAACTGCGAGACGGCCTTTATGCCGGCTTCAAGCGCGTGGTGCCGGACTTCGAAGCCCCCGGCGTGGATTAGGAGAGAGGGCGAGCGACGCTATGGCGGATGCTTCGGATGACGGGCAAGCCCAGCCGTTAAGCGGCGTGCGGGTGCTGGATTTCTCCACCCTTCTGCCCGGGCCCATGGCGACCCTGCTGCTGGCCGAGGCTGGGGCGGAGGTGATCAAGGTTGAACGCGCTGGCAGCGGCGACGAGCTGCGCCATTACCCGCCGCCGAAGTGGGGCGAGGCGGGGCAGGATGATGCGCAGGCCGACGGGGCCGCCTTCGCGCTGATGAACCGGGGCAAACGCTCGCTGGCACTTGATCTGAAAAATCCGGATGATTTGGCCCGCCTGATGCCGTTGATCGACGGCGCGGACGTGCTGGTCGAACAATTCCGCCCCGGCGTGATGGATCGCCTGGGGTTGGGCTATGCGTCCTTGGCCGCGCGGAACCCGAAGCTGGTTTATTGCGCGGTCACCGGCTGGGGCCAATCCGGCCCGATGAAGGATATGGCCGGCCACGACCTTAATTATGTGGGGGAGACCGGCTTGCTGGCCCTGGGCGGTGATAAGGATGGCGCGCCAGTCCCCCCGCCGGGCCTGATTGCCGATATCGGCGGTGGGGCATTGCCCGCGGTGATCAACATCCTGCTGGCGCTGCGCCAGGTGGAGAAGTCGGGCCAAGGCCGTTATCTGGATATCGCCATGGCCGATGGCATCATGGCCTGGGCCTGGTGGGCGCAGGCGGGCGAACAGGTGAGCGGCAAAACCCCCGCGCCCGGTGGTGCGCTGCTTACCGGCGGCAGTCCGCGCTACCGCGTCTACCCCACCGCCGACGGACGCTTCCTGGCCGTCGCGCCCTTGGAACAACGGTTCTGGGATGTCTTCTGCGATGTCATCGGCCTGGACCCCGATTTACGCGACGATGCCCGCGACCCGGAAAAGACGGCCCACGCCGTCGCGACCCTGATCGCCGCCGATGCAAGCGAGGTCTGGCAAACCCGCTTCGAAAACAAAGACGCCTGCGTCACGCTCATCAAAACCGTGGGCGAGGCCAAATCCCACCCCCATTTCAAAGCCCGAGCCCTCTTCACCCACAGCGTTAGCAACGGCGCGGCCGAAATGGACGCCCTACCGGTCCCCATAGACCCCAGCTTCCGCAAAACGCCAGCAGCGCGGCCCTATCCCAAACTAGGAGAAGCCAACGCCAGCCTGCTGCCGCCTGCGGCGAATGATTAGGGGGGTGGGCTGCGCTATCTCCCTCGCAATCACGAACAAGATGATTCTAGGCTATGTAGATTTCAGCTTCGGACCTAGGATGCCCCCCACTGCCTCGAAACAGATTCACTGGAAAACCGCATGAGCATGATGGATTGGCATGGCGGGCCGGGGGTGCCCTTGATGGAGGCGCAGCCGGCGGAGCCGATCGATCTGGTGGCGGTGCGGGGGTATCGGTTGGGGCGGGTTCGGGCGGAGATGCTGTCGCGTGATATCGCCGCCGTCATCCTGTCCGATCCGATCAATATTCGCTACGCGTCCGGCACGCGGAATATGCAGATATTTTCGCAGCGCAATGGGCCGTCCCGGTATCTGGTCGTAACAGCGGATCGGGCGGTTCTTTATGAATTTACCGGCTGTCTGCATCTAGCCGAGGGGGTTGAGACGCTGGACGAGGTGCGCCCCGCCATCACCGCCAGCTTTGTCGCCGGCGGCCCGATGATTGCGGAGCGGGAGCGGGCCTGGGCTTTGGATATCGCCGATCTTCTGACCCCGCTTGTGGGCGCGGGCGTGAGGGTTGGGATGGAGCGGATGAATGCGGGTGCCGCCATCGCCTTGCAGGCGTTGGGATACAGAATCGTCGATGCGCAAGAACCGGTCGAGCGGGCCCGCGCCATCAAGTCGGCGGAGGAGATAAAATGCGTCGAAGCATCGCTTCGCGCGACCGAAATCGCGGTCGGCAAGCTGCGCGCGGCGATCAAGCCGGGGATATCTGAGAACGCGCTGTGGTCGGTTCTGCATCAGTCGGTGATTGAGCAGGATGGCGATTATTGCGAAACCCGGCTGCTGAATGCCGGCCAGCGGACCAATCCGTGGTTTCAGGAATCCGGCCCCAGCATCATCGGGCTGAATGAGTTGATTGCCCTGGATACCGATGTGGTCGGGTGCCACGGCTATTATTCCGATTTTTCCCGCACCTTCCACAGCGGCCCGGACCGGCCGAGCGTGGCGCAGCGTGAGCTTTACCGCACCGCCTATGAGCAGGTTTGCCACAATATCGATATCCTGCGGCCGGGTATGACGTTCCGCGATTATTCTGAATCAGCTTGGGATTTGCCGGAAAAATACCGCGCGAACCGGTATTATTTATCCGCCCATGGTGTGGGGATGACCGGCGAATACCCCTATCTTTATCACCGGGCGGATTTCCCCACCGCCGGTTACGACGGCGCCATCGAGGCGGGCATGACGCTGTGTGTGGAAAGCTACATCGGGGAAGAGGGCGCTAGCCAAGGCGTTAAGTTGGAGCAGCAGGTGTTGATCACCGATACCGGCTGCAAACTCCTCTCCCGCTTTCCGTTTGAGGAGGCCCTGTTGGGTTAGCGTCCTAGGGCACGCCCTAGTCGCAGCCATTATGTTTGCGCCACATCTCGGCGTCATGGCCTTTGGGGATGGTGGCGCATGGGTCGGTCGCGCCATAGCCACGCAAGGCGTTGTAGGTTTTGATCTGGTCTTCTGAGAGGATGTCCGGCGTTTTTAGATGCGCGGCCAGATGCACATAGCGTAAATCGCGGCGCGCGTCGGCAATTGCCTGCAACGCGGTGCGCAGGATCGCGTCCGTGATGGTGCGGTTTTTGAAATGGGCCTCCAGCGCTTGTTCGCGCGCGATCAGCGTTGCGCCCTTTTCGATGGCCTGGGACTTCATGTGGTCATAGATTTTGGTGATGGCCGCAACTTGGGCGCCGTCCAGGGGGATGTCGTCCCGCATCTCCAACAAATGCAAGGGGCCGGGGACGCCGTTCAGCTCTGCGGCCTTGGCCAACCCCCAGCCGCCGCCGCGCTTTAGCTCCGCAATATCACCCGGCGACAGGCTTTTAATCGCATTGGTCTCTTGGCCTGCATATTTTGAGGTATGGGTATGCGTCCCGTGGGAATGCGTCCCGTCGCTGGCCTGAGCGGTGACGCTGAGAAGCAGAATCGGCGCGGCCAGCAGGAGCTGTCTCATCATCTTCAACCTCATTTTTCCAGCCGTTGCGTGAACGAGCTTGCCCTATAAACGACGCAGGCCCACATGATATCTATCATGTCCGAAGATTTTATCGAACGATTTATCGCGCTGGCGGAAAAGCGGCGCACCTGTGACCCCGGCAGCCTTTTATTTCACCAAGGCGACCGGGTGCGCGCGGTCTTTGTTGTGGAAGAGGGGCTGGTTGAATTAACCCGCCAGCAGGAAGACGGGACCGCGATCACCCTGCAGCGCGCCACCGGCCATACTGTCCTGGCGGAAGCGTCGGTTTATTCCGAAGCCTATCACTGCGCCGGCCTCGTCGGCGCGCCCACGCGTCTTTTCGAACTGCCCAAGACATCCTTTTTGGCGTATATTCAAAAGGACGCAGGCTTTTCCAGCCTATGGGCCAAGCATTTAGCCAGGGAGGTCCAATCCGCCCGCCATCGAAGCGAAGTCCTGTCGCGAAAGACGGTCGGCGCGCGCCTGGATGGCTGGTTGGCCTGGCATGGAAGCACAGTGCCCGCGAAAGGCCAGTGGAAGACCGTCGCCCAGCAAATAGGGGTCAGCCCAGAGGCGCTCTACCGCGAATTGGCGAAGCGGCGGCAGATTTTGTGAACGGGTCGATGATTTGGCAATCTTATGCGCCTGGGCTTTAACAGTCCGCGCCCGCACGCTATTGAGCGCGCAACGGGCTTATCACGAACCACAGATTTGAGGATTTAAAGCGCGATGGCACTTTCGACGGATCAGGATGTCGCGGTCGTAGGCGGCGGCGCGATGGGGCAGGGGATTGCACAGGTCGCAGCCCAGGCGGGTCACCATGTGCGCCTATACGACGCGGCAGAAGGCCAAGCGGAAAAGGCGAAGGCGGCGCTGGTGAAGGTTTTCGCGCGCCTGGTTGAGAAGGGCCGCGTTGATCAAGCCGAGGCGGACGCCATCCTGGCCCGGGTTGAGCCGGTGGCCGCACTGGAGGATTTGCGCGCAAGCGCCCTGGTGATCGAAGCGGTGGTTGAGCGGTTGGAGGTCAAGCAGGAGGTCTTCGCCAAGTTGGAGGCGATTTGCGGGGCCGATACGATCCTGGCCAGCAATACCTCCTCCCTCTCCATCACCGCGATTGGGCGGACGCTGGAATATCCGGGCCGCTTGGTGGGGATGCATTTCTTTAATCCGGCACCGCTGTTGGCGTTGGTTGAGGTGATCGCAGGCCTGGCGAGTGACCCAGACGTGGTGGAAAGCGTCTATGACACGGCGGCCAATTGGGGCAAGAGCCCGGTCCATGCGACCTCCACCCCCGGCTTCATCGTCAACCGCGTTGCCCGCCCGTTTTACGGCGAAGCGCTGCGCGCGGTTGAAGAAGGGGCGGCTGACCCGGCTACCGTCGATGCCCTGATGTGTGAGGCGGGCGGGTTCCGCATGGGGCCCTTCGCCTTGATGGATTTGATCGGCAATGACGTGAATTATTCGGTCTCAAGCGCTGTGTTTGAGGCCTTTAATTACGATCCCCGCTATCGCCCCTCCGTCTTGCAAAAAGAAATGGCGCAAGGCGGGTTGCTGGGCCGGAAGTCGGGGCAGGGCTGGTTCGACTACGCTGAGGGTGCCGAAAACCCGGTGCCCTTGGACGCCGAAATCACCGACATCGCACCGCCGGAGGCCGCCATCCTAGTTGGCGATCCCGGCCCTTGGGCTGCGTTGTTTGAGCGGTTGTCGAAAGCCGGACTGTCGGTTGAGCGTCAGGAGGACGACTGCCTATTCCCGCTGTTGGATTTCGGGCCCGTCTTCATGGGGCCAAGTGACGGGACCCATGCCGAGGCCGTGGCCGAGGCGGAGGGCAAGCCCGCGATCCTGTTCGACCTAGCGCTTGATTGGGGGACGGCGAGCCGTGTGGCGCTGACCCGATCCAGCCATGTGCCGGCGGATGATATGGCCCGCGTGGCGGCCCTATTCCGGGCCGCCGGCTTTACGGTGACGCCGGTTGATGACATCCCCGGCATGGTCGTCACCCGCACGGTCGCGATGCTGATGAATGAGGCGCTGGATGCCCTTTATAAAGGCGTGTCGGACGCCGACGGCATTGATACCGCGATGATGAAGGGCGTCAATTACCCCCTCGGCCCCCTGCAATGGGCGGATCGATTGGGCCATGCGCGGGTGCTGGAGATCTTGGATAACTTGACGGACGCTTATCGGGAGGAGCGTTATCGCGCCTGCGCCCTATGGCGTCGCCTGCCGTCGGATTTGCACTTTCGCGAAGACTGACGACGCATTAGGCGCCGTCGACCCCTTCCGCCAACCCTTCTGGGCGCGTGGCGATCCATCCGCCGACGAGCGCCAGACAACCGCCCGCAACCAACGGCGCGGTTTCCAGGGGCCCACCGGCTATCCAGACCAGGAATGCCAAGCTGAGCGCCATCGAGGACAGCGCCGCCACCTTGGCCGGTCGCGGGATTGCCTTATCGCGGTGCCAAGCGCGCACCGTGCGCCCAAAGCGCGGGTGGGTGAACAGCCAAAGGGTGAGGCGCGTGCTGGATTTCGAAAAGGCCCACAGCGCGATCAGCAAAAACACCGTGCCCGGCAGCCCAGGCAGGATGATGCCCGCAATCCCAAGCCCGGTGCAGAGCGTACCAAGCGCCAAAAGCGCCCAGCGTGCGGGCGGACACAGGCAGGGGGCTGCGGGATAGGCCAGCGAAGGCTCGGATTGAGTGTTTTCAGAATTCGCGTTTGTCATGGCGTTATCCTGATGCGCAAACCGGAAACAAATAGTTAAGGCGCAACCCGTGGGTTGCCAGTTTTTTTTAATCGAACAGTTTGTCGATCTCATCTTGCGAGATTGAGGTTTCTGAGGGCAGCGCCGGGCCGTTCAATAGCTTTTCATCCCCGTCGCGCCCATCCGTGTTGCCGTAGGTCGCCGCCGTTTCCTCAATCGCCTCTGAGCCCCAGAGCGAGACCATCGAATTCACGCGCTCTTCAACGAACTGCATGGAACGTACGATTTTGGTGACCCGCTGGCCGGTGATGTCCTGGAAGGTGCAGGCTTCCATCACCTGCATGGTTTCTTCCGACACCTTGTCGCACAGCGCGTCGCGGGCGGCTTTATCGTCGCTCGCCTTGATTTGCTCGACTAGACCATCGACATTTTCCACCCGCTCCAGGATCGAATGGGTGGCGCCTTCGGTGGCTTCAAGAATTTCGTCCAATTGTTCTGACATGCTTTGAAAGCGGGTGCGCTCCCCGTCGCGGGTGACCATCTGCGCGATTTCTTCGCGGAACCGACGGATATATTGGACGAGGCCCATGACCTCGGCTCTTAGCTGTTCGTCGCTCATCGCGGGTGCGGACATGGTGGGCGCGCCTCCAGAGTTGGCCCCGAACGTCGGATCAGGGGTCGGGTGCCGGGACGCCTCCGGCAAAAAAATACGAGCGTCGAGAACTGTTGGATCCTCAGAACGCTTTAAACGCTATTATCGTAAAGGTATCCTTAATTCCGGGCAGGGTTTGGATATTTTCTGTGACAAAATGCCCGATATCGTCCTTTTCCTCCAAATAGCACTTCATCATCAGGTCGTAATGCCCGGAGGTCGAGTGCACCTCCGAGACCTCCTCGACATTTTGGATCGCCTCGTCCGCCACCTCATAGGCACGGCCAAGTTCACATTTCACCTGAACGAAGATCGTCTGCATGATGCTGTGTTCCCTCAAGACGCGTTGAACAAGGCGCCACAATGCGACAGACGCCCCGGTCGGGGCAAGTCGTGTGGGGGGCTGCCTGCTACCCCGCCTCTTACCAGGGGATTTCTTCACCCTGATAGGTTAGGAACCGACCGTTGTCGGCGGCACTCAATCCGTTCAGCACCTGCAAGATATCCGCGGCGGCCTCTTCAGTGGGGCGGACGGTCAGGCCGTTTTTGGAAAAAGGGGCGGATAGGCCGGTGTCGACCGTGCCGGGATGGATGGCAACCAGGGCGGCCTGTTTCCATTTACGCCCCAGTTCGATGGAGGCCGTCTTCACGATCTGGTTCAACGCCGCCTTTGAGGCCCGGTAGCTGTACCAGCCACCAAAACCGTTATCGGTGATGGAGCCGACCTTGGCCGATAGGGTCGCAAAGACCGCCGGTTCGTCGCGCGGCAGTTTGGGCAGAAAATGCTTCATCAGCAGGGCCGGGCCGGTGGCGTTGATGGCGAAGTCGCGGGCGAACTGCTCGGCCGATAGCTGCTTCCAGCTTTTCTCCGGCCCCATCGTCTCGTCATGCAGGATGCCGGTGCAATCGATCATCAACTGCGCGTCGGGCAGGGCTTGGGCCGCCGCCTCGATGCTGGCCTCATCGGTGAGGTCGATGGCCGGCGTCGTGCTCCGGGATAGGCGGTGGACATCGTGGGTGGCCTCCAGCGCCGCTGCGATGGCGTGGCCGATGCCGCCGGTGGCGCCGAAGATGATTGCGCTCGCTCGGGCGCTGGGGTTTGCCATAGCGGTCTCCTTCATGCGCGCAAGCCGAGGGGGGAAGGGGCGTTGGGGGCGGCGCGCGCTTATGCCAAGCCTCATTTATGGCGATGGACCATTGTGTCCAGCGGCAAAGGCGGCCATCTTGGGCGTCATGGCAGAGGAAAAGGGTTTTAAGCACCGCTTGGTGCTTCTCTATACCGGGCGCAGCCGCAAGGCGACGCGCTTCCGCTATGGTTTGATCAGCGTCGATATCGCGACCATCGCCTTTTTCTTGGCCACCGCCTCGATCGAACCCACGCCCGCGATTTATGCCGCCGATTTTGTTATCGGCTTGCTGATCTTGGCCGATTTGTCGGCCCGGCTATGGATTGCCCCTAAAAAGCTGAAGTTGCTGCGGCAGGTCTACACGATCGCGGATATTTTGGTGATCGCCTCCCTGCTGCTCGCGCCGCTGCTGGCGGAAAGCTTGGCCTTCTTGCGCGTGCTCAGGGCGCTTCGATTGCTGCATTCCTATCATGTGCTGCACGATCTTCGGCGCGAGACACCGTTTTTTCGCCGCCACGAAAGCGTTATCGTCAGCACGGTCAATCTGGGCGTTTTTATCTTCGTCGTCACCGCCCTGGTTTACGTGTTAGAGGTCGATCGCAACCAGAATATTGATAACTACATTGATGCGCTTTATTTCACCGTCGCGACCCTGACCACGACGGGCTTTGGCGACATCGTGATGGTGGATACGCTGGGCCGCCTGCTGGCCGTGGTGATCATGGTGGTGGGAGTGGCGCTTTTCCTAAGGCTGGCCCAGGCCATTTTCCGTCCGCAGAAGGTGCAGCATAGCTGCCCCGATTGCGGGTTGACCCGCCATGACCCGGATGCCGTTCACTGCAAACATTGTGGCCGCACCCTAAAAATCGAGACCGAGGGCGAGGATTAAGCGCCAAACCCCTCGTAACTATCGCGCGCGAAACAAGCGCCGCGCATTGACAGGCCATTTATGCCCCGCTACATCACGCCCGCGCCTGGGCACTCTGTCTGCCAGCCCAGGCCCCCGCGGAGGGATGGCAGAGCGGTAATGCAGCGGATTGCTAATCCGTCAACCTGATAAGGGTTGCGGGGGTTCGAGTCCCCCTCCCTCCGCCATTCACTTCTCCATTGCTGACAAACAGTCCTTCTTCCCAGAGCCGGGAGGTTCAAGCGAGTAACCGCATATCTGAAAACACTACTTATGGCCAATAATGTTGGGGGCAGGAAAGTTCCAATGCCCGCATATTGCCTGCGCCCTCGATAATAGGTTTGCTCGACAAGGTGATTATCCCGAATCGCGTTTAAACGTTTTTTCATTGACCCATCAAAATTTTAATCTGGCAAATCGTCATCACAATCTCTTCCGGTGAATGTCGCTTCTTACTCATATTTTATCCGCCGTTTTTTCCTAACTACAACGGTGGCCCCCTTCAAAGGGGGAGGCTCAATTTCAGGCCTCTTCTCGCTCCAGCCGCCGACTTAATGTGGCAATGCCAAAAAATTAGGCATGCTCCTGGTGTTGAGCCTAAAGGTTAAGCATTGAGGGCGGCGCAACCCAGGGGCAGATTGGTGCCATTTTCTTAATA
>Ga0307967_1001273_pt1 | contig 15499 bp, 13 predicted proteins | sample OrgLakmetagen648_FD_201828 | JGI IMG/M metagenome (GOLD analysis project Ga0307967, IMG submission 201828) | Saline water microbial communities from Organic Lake, Antarctica - #648 | ecosystem: Environmental > Aquatic > Non-marine Saline and Alkaline > Saline | place: Antarctica: Organic Lake... | reverse complement strand
CTCCACATCATCCTCTTGGGTGTGGCTGGCACCATCTACAACACTCACACTCTGAAGCCTTTCAAGGAACTGAGTCTTGATTCTCAAGTTAAGAAGCTTGCCTCCAAGCTCCATGTGCACTCTGTGAACTTCGCTGCTTAAGCTTGTCCATTCTAGACGTGCCCTTTCCAGTACTGTTATCAACTCTATTCAGGAGCCAGTTTCAGGCCAAGCCTGCAACCCTCCTGATCCCCATTGATTTTTCCTTTCATTTTCGCGGTGGAGGAGCTCTACGGTACTCGGTACCAAAGTGGCTCCTTTTCCTTAATTAATGTGGGGAGTGGCTTTCACTGCCTGCGTAGTTTCTTCTTTTTCTTTTTCACAGGGTGTGATTTCCCATCGTCGATGCGCTTGCACGGTAAGACACCTAAAATGTCCCCAATCTCCCAAGGCTATATTTTTGGCCTCAGGAACACATACAAAGCGTTGAATTTGCGCTATTCGTCCTGTGTGTATGTATTGATGGCATTGTCAATTTACAGCACGCACAGCATGGTGCTCAGAACGACCTGAATATTTCACAAATTTTACCCCATGTTTTCGACCCTCAGGAATGTATGTGTGTGTCGTCTGTTTCGGCTTATTTGTCATCATTTCGGAAGTTTTGCGCACAGCTTGCACCTCAGCAGATTAAACCACCATCACCTTGCTCCACACAAATTCAGGATAAACAGGGTGCTCTGTTTTTGTATCATAAAGCCCTCAGTTTGCTCCTTCGTAAAACAGGAGGTGGGCACACACATGCGCAAGCGTAATACTTATTAAAGCGCAAGCGTTGGCCCCCTCGCAATGTAGAACCGTACTTCCACTACAAGCACAGGGCGAATCCTTTTCAGCACTGTCAAAAGCCATTTCTGTAAAGGGTTATCCATCTCTCTGCCTTGTCGTTAGGAGTAAGTAGTCCAAATCTGACTTGCATACGATGCCAGCAAGAATTGCATACATTTTGAGAAGCCAGTTGCAGTCATGGCTCTGAAAAATACCAGCCATGAATGGTCGCAAAGCTGCGACAGCTGCAAAGTTCAGATTGATCTGTCTGTTACACACCATACCAAGGTACTTGAAGGTGTCTGTGTATGGAAGCTGTGTGCCATCAAAGAAAAGGCTCCTAGGTGCCAACCAAGGGTCCTTCCCCTTATTTAATGTGGGAATTGTCTGCGTAGTTTTATATACTTTCGTTCTTTTCCTGTTTTGTCATAAATGTTTAGACTTCACTAGGCTTTTTTGTCCTTTTCATATCTGTCCCTTGATCATAAATTTCATCAGCCAAACAGACTCCCTAGAATTCTGCTTTGCCTCCATGGACGCAGACAGCAACGAGCGGCTGGCTATGCAACATCAGCCACAAGATTTTTGGAACAGCTGAATGTAGAATTACACCCAAGTGACCCTTTCCACCCCGCTTCTCAGCCAAAAATGGAATACCCACAGCCGTCCAGATGCTACACTGGTTGCTCCCACCGCTCTTTGTGAAAACAAAAAAGCAACGATCTAGCAATGGAGGGGGGTGGATTCTTCGAAGTGGCAGGGGACAAATGGGGGAGACCGGGAGCACCTCAGCAGCACTGCCAGCCACTAGCAGATCCACCTTCCCGAGACATCACCAACCCAAAGATCTCAGCATTCTACAACGTTACATTCACCTCATCGATATCAAGTACTGTGAGGACACTAGACCGCAAAACCAGCCGAGCGCCGCGCAGGAACAACATAAAGGCATCTGCTCCGTCCTCCAAGGAACCTCCGTTACCCTCCAAACCATCCCTTTTGGGTGGGTGGCACAATCTACAATAATCACACACCGGGGACGTTAAGGATCCAGGTCTTGATTCCCATACAGTTAAGAGACTTGCTTCCAAGCTTCATTTACATTCTGTCAATTACGCAGCCAGACTCGTCCATATCAGACGTGCCCTTTCCAACACTATTATCAAATGTCATCAGGAGCCGGCTTAAGGTCTAGCCAGCAACCTCTTGATCCCCATTGATTTTGGACCCTAGGACACAAAGTGTCTAGGGCCTATGGTTTGCTAGAGAAACTGAGAGTCTTATAGCATAGAAAACATTACCCTTTCTCCAAAACCTTTAACGGCCAAATCAAGTAAGAAGCTCATGCTGAGAATTTTTTTCCTTTGTGGAGGAGGAGTTTTACACAAAACCAGTGTGGCTTTCCTTTTCCTTAGTAAATGTAGGGAGTGGCTTTCACTGCCTGCGCGCTGGATCATCGTTTTGCAAGCAAGGCGACAATGGTGATGGCGCACCCTCACTGAGTTGTAGCTGCTGCTTGAGGAACAGTTATCAGTTGCAAGCCATGAAGAATGATTAAGCAAAGAAGAACAACCTCTGTGTCAATGTGTTTGACGCCATTGGCGGCATGTCATGCTTGTCAGCGATTTTTCATTATTTGAAAGCTGACCTCGATAAAACCACAACCATCGCCGACCGGCGAGCTGGACCGTGGGGTGACGCTTATGTTAATTTTATTTTTACTTATTTCATTTTTGTTAATTTTAACGATTGGTTTTCTTGGATCTCGCACCGATCTCGCACGAATCATCAGAGCACGACAGGCATTCTGCATGTTCCATCGGGTCCCTCATACGGTTTATCTCGTATACTGCGGAAATTTAACTAGTCTCGGAATCCTCAAAAGTGTTTTGTAAAAAAAAGAAGCAATGCTTCATGACCGTGCGGTGCGCCTGCATCAAGCAGCTCCTCCTGACTGCCAGACTCTGCTGCGTACGTCACCCTGCAAGTCAAATCATAAATCTCTGTGCTCGACAACAAATGCGCTACCACTGCCTGCACCTGCCAGGTCGCAAACAACCCGCACGCATCACGCCGGCAAGAAGGTTAACCTCGTTGTTATTGGCTAAGAGGAAAGGGGTATGATCACGCGTCTCAAACCATCTGCTCCTTTTCTACTACCTCACACTTTGTATAAGGACAGGCACCGCCATGAATTGGTTCCTTTTCCCCTTTTGCAGCTAGATGCCCCTCAAGAAGAAAGCTTGGAAGTGGGCAAGATGCACCATATGGCCGTTTTGGCGGGAGGACTTGCAGCGGTACGTGATGAACAGCCACCCAAGATTAATTACACGCAACTATCCAGCCACACAAAAACATCTTCTAATTTCACGCTTCTCAGGCAATGTCTGTTGCTCCCCCACACGCTTGGTCCGCCTCTCTGGCCGAAAGGCAGAACGCTGAGGCATCACAATTAGCTGATATCGTGGTAAAGCACTTAGGCCACCTTCCCCACGTGAATCCCTCGATCAACCAAGGACAGGTGAAATCTAGCATTCATTTTACCAAGTCAATATCCTGTTTAAGTCACCGACGATCATCGCGACGTCTATTGCAAGAGTTTCAAGTAGCATGGTTTCACCTACGCCATTGCTATGCACAGGCCTTCCCACCTGAACTGGCTGAGCCTGCTCCCAGCAAGGACACAATTCCCTTCCCCCCTTCCATTTCAATTACTCCTCCCGCCACTTCTGCTCTCTCTCCTCTGCTCCTCCTGAGTGCCAGCTTGTTTGGCCTGGTAGTGCCTTTTCTAGCTCTTCGGCATGTGCAGGACGCCAATAAGGTACTTTGAGGTTTTATTGCAAACTGCGTAGCATCTCAATCAAATCTCTTGTTTTAAGTGTTGTCTCAACTTTCACAGGCAGGGGCCAATGAGCTGCGCTCACTTTCCCAGGAGAGCACTTTGATGAAGGCAAGGCTGGTAGGTATGGCAAGTTAAAACAGCAAGGCGGTGCAGCACTGGCGATTCGTGCTGAAACTATTTTGCCATGTCTTGGGCAGGCGGATCAAGACAAAATGCTCAGCAGTTTTAAGGAGTTTAATGATGCCAGTCAAGCAGATCTACGCCTTGAGCTCAAGAAAGCAAGTATGGAAGCAAAGGTGCGACGCAAACTGTGTATGATTCATTTGCTGGAAGCGCAGATACTTCTCATTTTTTGGCACAACTGCCCCAGTCTCATCGACCTGCGCACATTTGTTTGGTCCAGCATTGGTGCACACAACACTGGAAAGGGCATAACTTGAGGGGCTTGAAACACTTTTACCGAAAGGTTGCTTCAAAACAGATATTAAAAGGTGTTTTATGTGCATCCCAACATCTCCAAAAAAGTGTATCCCAACATCTCCATAAAAGAGTGGGAAGAAAGAGGAAAAAGGAAAGAGAGAGAGCAAAGGATGTCTCTCTGGTGCATTATGACTGCACACAGATTGAAGTAATGATAAAGGAACAGCCCTTCCCATTGCTTTCAGGAGGAGCAGGCAAAAACGTTGAGCAGCCTTAAGAAGTTACAGGCTGATTACGATGCTCTGCACCTTGAGCTCCAGCAACTGAAATTGGATTACCAGGTGAGTGACAATTTACCTTGCTTATCAACGCACACAAGCAGTACGCATCACCTAGGTGTTTACAGTGTAAAAATGCAACCTACATTGCACAGGTCATTCAAGGAAAGAAGCAACAGACTGACAGCGCATACGTTGCCCAGATCTCCAGCTTGCAAGAGCAAATCAACAGCCTGGGAGCGTCATACAGTGCCATACACCAAGCTTACCAGAATTTGCAGGGCAACATGCAACACATGTAAGAAATTCATGCAGAGCATCGTGGTCTAAAAGTAGCAAATCGGAAGAAACGTGCCAAAGATATGCTTTTACCTCGTATTGAACTGTTTTATCATCAAGCGTATTATTCACAGCTGTTGTTGTTGTGCTGTGTCATCGCCTCGCTTGTAGGCAACCTGGCTTGGTCCCCTCGTCCTCTCCTATGCTCTCTTCTACACCCCCTGGCTTAGGATCTTTGTGCCAAGCAAGGCTGAAAAAGAATGGGGAGCGCTGCAGGAACAGAGCCAAACCTCAATTTGGCTATGTAGTGTGTGGCATTGGGGCTCACATCGCCCAGCTGCCTGATATTGAGAGGAAATCTCGCTAAACGTGCAAGTCCTGCGGCTTCTTGTAAAAAAAGAGGGGTGCTTGCAGATGGCTGTGAAATAATTTTCACTTGTCCCAGGTGCACAAAGTCATTCAGTCTTGACGACATGCAAGTAAAATTCTTCTTGACGGTCTGATTGCACTGTACAAATATTGAGTTCTGAGTCCTGGATGATTTTTACTTTGGCCAATGGGTAATTTCAATCGTGGGTTCTATCCTTTAAAGATTACAGATTGTGACAGACAGTGCATATTCCCTTGGCCAGATTATGAAATCCTTCTTTGAAAAAGAACGAGGCCGTCCCCACCCAAATCTGCTGCTGGTGCATGTAGCTATTGTGAACTTCTACCTGTTAATACACATGTAATGCATCAAAGACGGACCTCTTTTAGCTAAAGACAATGGTAGGAGTCCAAGCCAAAAGAGAGTGGTTTTGTGCATTCTCTAATATTAGGGCCAAATTAAACAGTAAACCGCACAGCTCACATCTAGCATTTATGACCTAACTTTAGTACCATTCATTTGAATGAGTGCTTAATTTATTAATTGTGGTTAAACAACCTTGCCTGTTTCATTGCAGTTCCCATCCTAGCGTGTTTACCTTCTTGACCTCGGTTTAGTAGTTCTTGGCCTGCTTCCCCCTACCCTCGGCTCTTAACAGAGGATTTTGTGCCTTGAGATCTAGCCCATAGCTCCCTGTTTTTTCCTTCGCTGCTCTCCGGGCTTATTTGAGCTCGTGATGTTGAGATTAGGGTTGGCTTTTTTCTTTGTAGCCTTGGAAAGAGTAGGTCGTAGACCGCTGCTCTGTGCCCGGGATCCTCAGTTTTTTTGTGCGCCTTCTCTGTATTCTCTCCCTAAGGGTTTCTGTGAGACTGTTCTGTTTAGCTAGGCCTAGATATTGTGCTTTAGAGGGATGCCAGTTTCTGTAGGGGGATTTGTTGTGGAGCCTGTTCTGGCGTATCAGTCATGGCCATGGCTTAGTTTGCTCTTATCTTGGCTGGCTCCTAGCTTCTCTTGCCTTCGTTTCTGTTTGCTCTGTTGGTAGAGTGGGTTTCCAGGCCTCAGTTTTTTTGGTCGACCCTCTGTTTTGCTCTGCACTCTAGTCTTCCTCGCGCAGCTTGATGATTTCCTTGGATCCAACTTTTTCCGCCTTTTTTCCAGCATAGTGGGAATTTTGCCGTCTCCCCATGATCTATGTAATACCCTCAAAATCAATAATTCGAACAGCAGTGTGGCTCTGGGTTCACAGTACACAACCTCACCGACCCAGATTGGCTGTTCTCTAATTCTAGCGTGGTGGAGGATCACCTGCCCTTCAGTTCCATGTGACTCTGTCAAACAGCTCAAGACGCACAGTTCAGCAACACAACATAGCTCAATAGTTCAGCAACACAACATAGCTCAAGACGCACCCATTTCAGTAACACAAAGAAGGCCAGTACTGCAGATTGATTCCCTACTAATTTCAAGAATGTAACGCCCCCTTAACGTGCTCTCTTCGCTCCAAGATGTTAGCAATTACACTTTTGGCGGCGTACATGCCTCTGCCTCCCAACTGCCTGATCCCTGTTTAACAAAAAATCAGCGTGCATTATTAAGGCTCTCGACTAGTGCTCACGCTAGTCAGAGCCCCAGCAAGCAACTAATCTAAAGAGAAACAACATAGATTACTGAGGATCCGGCGAGTTGTCAGCTAAGCAATCCAGCCTGTGCGGGGTGAATTGCAAGAGCGTTACGCAGTAAAATACGCATTGGATTGAAGGTGCGCAACAGTCTGAACCTTGTGTCTTTTATCTTGCTAGTAAAGAATGGTAAACATGTATCAGTTCTATTTGGCAGTTTCTACACTATCTGCGCCCTCTTTCTCATTCAATTCTGTTCAATCCTTACTATTTAGCTCTGCAGTGTCAAAGGCTCTTAGCTCTGCAGTGTCAAAGGCTCTTAGCTCTGCAGTTTTTATGCCTCTCCTTCTAGTAGTTAGTTGGTCCCCCACCTTTCTGATTGGGCCTTTGTCTGCTAAGGTGCAAGAGCTTTTATGGTACTTGGTACCAAAGTGCTCCCTATTCCTAATTAATGTGGGGAGTGACTTTAACTGCCTAAGACGCCATAACAAGCAACCAAATACCATAGTACTTGCTTACTACGGCGTGACAGAACATGTGTAGCAAGTTCAAGCACTAGCTACCAATCTATTTAATGCTTGTCAAGAAGCGCAAACAAGACGCAAAATACAAATCAACAACAACTTTGTCCTTTGAAAATATGGGGGTATGACAGGCACCAGTGACAGATAGCAGCTCCCCCAGGGAGGCTAGCCGTGAGCAAGCAGCGAAGCAAGTTGCGATCCCTTCCCGAGCCCGAGACTCTCTTTGCAGAACTTGAAACACTAGACTCCTTTTCTGGCATCCAAGTTGTAATTATTTGCGTGCCGTCACCCTCCACACCATCATTTTGAATTTGGGTGGCACCATCTACAATAATCACACACTGGAGACGTTAAGGAACCAGGTCTTGATTCCCAGACAGTTAAGAGACTTGCTTCTAAGCTTCATTTACATTCTGTCAGGAATAGAAGGCCTTATGAGCTCAGGATCTGTGACAGATGTGACTGGCACACTATTCAGGATGAAGTACACTCTTTGTTGGACTGTCCGCATGAACATCTAGTCAGACTTCGCACACAGCAACAGCTTATTTTCCCACCTCAATTTGAGGATGGCCCAGCTCGTTTGAGGACCTTTATGAACCAACCTGATATTTTTGGTGTTGCCTCTTTTGTAGCTAAGTGCCTAGCCCTGTTCCCTTGATTTTTCTAGCGATTTTTTGGTCTGGTTACAGGCTTTTTTCCAAGCTTCCGCTCAGATGCCCACCAGAGGCATATATAGCGATGTAACCTTACCTTATCTTACATTCTGTCAATTACGCAGCCAAACTCGTCCATATCAGACGTGCCCTTTCCAACACTATTATCAAATGTCATCAGGAGCCGGTTTCAGGTAAAGCCTGCATCCTCTTGATCCCCGTCGATTTTTTTTCCTTTGTGGAGGAGGAGTTCTACACGAAACCAGTGTGGCTTTCCTTTTCCTTAGTAAATGTAGGGAGTGGCTTTCACCGCCTGCGCGCTGGATCATCGTTTTGCAAGGGCGTATGCAAGCAAGGCTGACAAGAAATCCCCAAATTTCTGTTCAGCCTGCTACACGCCCCCCCAAGGAGTCCTATCGTAGCTGACGTCGCAGAGGCAGTCCCTCTGAAGAGTCCCCCCCAAGGAGTCCTACATGCACCTGTATTTCAATTAATCCTAATCGACATCGTGCATTGAATTACATCAAGAACGTCACAGCAAAACGACACAAAAGCTGGCTAGAAAGAACAAAAGGTGTTTGATTTCAAATAACAAGACAAAAATTCCTAGATAGTTCTGCCTGTACCTGGCAATCTTTGAAGAAACAAGCCCACATGTGCCACCGACTTCGCGGACACCTCTCTGCCCAGTTTACAGCCTATCTTTTTCCAACGCATGGCAATCTCCATGGGAAAAGAAGATTGAGAACAAGGCACCATAAGGTTGCACCGGTGTGGCCAGACAAGCAATGCACACTGCTGCTTCAAATTGAAACAAAAGGGGATGACTTGGTCATGTTCTGTACAAGGACAACCGATATTTATACAGGAAAAGCGTGGGCCCTACTGGGCTATTGAGAGCTGACAATGCTTCCACTGCAGCTGGTATTGCACAGCTGGTATTGCACAGAGCACAATGGTCTAGGACACCTATCACCATAATCCATGATGAAGGTTACACAGAGCCATGATCTACCTCTTCTGTAACTTCCAGCTTGCTAGCACAAATAGCACCAAGTTTGCGTTATCAGACAGCAAACGTTAAAGATGCTAAATACTCTAGAGGGCCTTACCTCCAAGAAGAAAATACTCTAGAAGGCCTTACCTAGGGTAAACCCCACACAGCTATTGACTGCGTCTTACTTCCTGGCCTAAAGCGTGAAGGCCGTTCAGTACTTGTTGATGCCGAAGAAGCGCACTTTGTGCAGTGCTGGCAACTTTGCTATGAGCAGAACAAGCACGACCACCAGATTTAAGCCAAGAGGCTGCTTTCTAAAATCAGTGCCGTGCGTGGCTAGTACAAATAGAGCTACAGGTACCAGCGTGAAGATCTTGCGGTTGCGCGTGCCGTAGACCTGGCTGTCCACTTGTTCCCAAAAGGTAAGCAGGTCGTACTTGCCTTGGTCCTCTTCCACGCCACCCTGTACATACGCAAACGTACGCATTGAGTTTGTTTAGGTGAATGTCGTGTGTATATGGAGCCTACTCCTGCACTATCATGATACCGTACTGCTCCTAGGAGAGTTGCGAGTAAATGGAATCAACTATTTGGGCGCCTTGCAATGTAAAGTAAGAAAATTAATTAAGAATCTGGACCTCGCAAAACGATGACTTTTAAAATTCGATATTTGACCGGGGCCTGCAGGAATTGGGTTTGAAACCCTGCTAAAAGCATATTTTTGCTGTTCAACAACACATTGCCCTGTTTCAAATGTGGATGGATGGCCAAAGGGATTGGAAATCCCCTTACCATGGATGGAGGTCTAAACAGAGAGCAGAGCACATAGAGGGCCCAAAATTTGCAAATTTAGTATGCTTGTTATTTGGGCACCTTGCAATAGTTTGGACTTGCAATGCTAAAGGAGCAGTACAGTAGTAGGCAGGAGCAAAGTGTGCTGCAAGCTGGCTCAGACAATGAGAATGGGGGAATCATAGATGGCAAAGCAAGGAAACAGGGAGTCTGAAAAGGGTCTGAGAACATGGACCCGTACGAACAGCCCCCGAATAAACAAGAATGTGCAATGGAGAGAAACCTCAGAAGTGCTACCGCAGCCAAAGAAAGGAGGCACATCCTTAAGACGTCAAGTGTGAAGAGGGGAGGAGAGTAGCTGCCGATTTGGCGCAGGATGTGATGAATCGTGCCTTACATGGTGGACAGCAAGGAACGCAACATCAAAGCCCTTGTAGCTCACAAAACAAAGACTCAAACTGCCGTAACCCCCAGGGCAAAGCCTTACGTTTAATGGTGTGAGGAAATAAAACAGGCAGTCACGTTTATGATAAAAGAAGTGCACGCATGCAGAGTCTGTGTTACAGACAGTCAATGCCCAAACAAGACGTGACACAAATGGTTGCGGTGAGCGAAAAGGGCACAGGATGGGTGGGACTAGGGTTGGCCAGAACAGTATATCTGCACCGTATATGACCGTATGTATGGTGATTTCCCTGCTAAAAATACCGTATGTACACCGTGTATACGTATAAATGTATGGTTCTGGCCAACCCTAGGTGGGATGCATTTAAACGTTGTTGAATGGGCAGTCTGAGTAGCAAGTGAACGACTCATGAGTGTGAGGGCTTTAAGGGAAGGTGCCTAACGTCATACGCCACGAAGCCATTCATGTCACCTTGCACCATGATTTAAAATAGTTTGAGGATGGTGCATGAGGTCAGGAACACCCCCAAGTTTGCAAGAGGAGGTCCCTGAGACCTGAGAGCTGAGAGCCTTAGATTACAAAGGTTGCAGGAATGGAAAGCAAAGTTACCGGCCTCCCCAAGCACTGACACATGAAATCATAACCAATAGGCAGAGCATAGACCATAATTGTTCACCTTGCAGGTATGCTCAACAAAGGAGGCATAACGTCATTAGCTCACACGCACACACGCACACAAACAAACACACACACAAACACATACTGCTCACCTTACAGTAGTGCAGGAGGTAGTACGTCACCACCCCGTGCCCTAGATGCACATACGTCCACGCCAAGCCTGCGTCATCTAATAGAGCAGAGATGACCAGCCAGCTCAGCACCTGTGCAAACAATGGAAAGGAATGAGGATGTTCAAGGTTACCTCAAGCATCGGCACCCTATGATGCAAAGCAAGTTCTGTATTCTGCCATGCATGTATAGCGCGTCCACACTTGCTGCATGTTGCATGGTAACAAGCACTAAAAATTGACTGTCGTGACTGAATACCCTTTGTAAGATTGGAATGAGGCAAGCACACATGCTGCATCAAGCCGCATGCATACAACAACAGCAAGCAGTGTTTCGAGTTGCATAAAAGCTAGGAATGGAAGCTCCTTGAGATGTGCAGGAGCTTCTGTTTACAGGGGATCTTGTAAGGGAATCACATGCACTACACACACGTATATACACACACACGCACACACACACACTCACACACACTCACACACGTGCACACACACACACACACGCGCACACACAAATAAACACATTCACTCACATGTGCGCGCACCCGCGCACGCATGCACGCATACATACACACATGCACACTTGCTCGCACGCACGGGCATACACATACACATTTACACACAAACACACATCCACATTCACACACACACACACACACACACACAAACACACACAGAAGCGAATAAGCGAGACATAATTGCACAAAATACACACCACACTGTACTCACACGCATTCATGTGCGTGTGCACTCTAACCCGCATATTGCTGGAGTGCAGAATTATAGCACTTCTTTCGAAAGTGCAGGCTTACACGTGGAAAGATGTCCAAGCTTGGGTACGAACAAGCCAAAGAGGGCATGCTCTGCCAGGCATACTGCAGCTCGTGTGCAGGATGAGTTCCCCCAGGAAAATTGTGCAATTGCTCTAATTCTTGAGGCACTCACCACTGTGCCCAGGTACCAGGCCCACACGGCTGGCGTGCTGATCCAGTTCGTGTTCTTGTTGAGGTTGACATAGCTGGGAGTTCTCTTATGGGGCATGGGAGGAGGAGGGTTTTTCCTGCCACCCTGAAAATCCTAAAAGAAGCTACTGCTTCCGTCTCTTTCTGGCTGGGGAGAGGGCTGTGTTGCTGTGCCTATGCTGCTGCTGCTGCTGCTGTTGCTGCTGCTGCTTCTACTGCTGCCGCTGCTGTTGCAGGGGGACTAGGTAATTGGTAACTCCCGGGGAGTGTGCTTCAGGCATCCTCTCTATGTTGGGTCACTATGCAATTGATATATAAGAATAAATTAGTCGTCCTTGTTTTTTCGCGCCAAAAGTTTTGGGTGGGTCCCGCCCCTTGGAGACAGACAGGGAGGGAATGGTTGAAGTTTGGGTTTGTTTTCAGTGAGAATATTGTTACAAAAGGGGGGAGCAAGGCGGGCACTCCAGTTAGGGTACCACTCCAGTAGAAATTTCAGCCCACACGGCCCGTGGAGCTCTTACACATGTCCACAACCAGGGGCGAGCGGAGGGCTTGGCTGGCTGCCTCCCGGGAAGCCATACACACGGTAGTAAATGCTGCTGGGTGTCTATACTGCTGCACATAATTTCTTGCACCCACCTCCTCTCCCTTTTTTGGTGCTGCCCCTCCCCCTCGTCCAGCTGCCTTTGAACGAGCTTTTCGAACTACCTGGGCGCCCGCACGTCGTATACCAGATTCGCAGCTACGAGAATTTGGGCAGCCTTGCAGAGGCCGCAGCACAGGCCAGATCCGACATGCCCTTCCTATTCAAGGCATTTGAAACTGGACAGGTAGGTGTGTGCTGATGTGGTGTGCTGTGAGTTAGGATGTGGAGGGGCCAGACTCTGTAATTTGATGGTTTGATCAAACCTGTGCGCGCTGGCCCACGCACGCAGATTGGCCCCAAGCGGATGGCGAAGATGCACGGGGGCAAGCCACGTGTAGCTACTATTCACGAGTACCTCGACTGGACGGTCACGGCCCAGACATCTACGGAGGACGACGAACTGGTGAGTTCTGACTGCACCCAGCCCGGGCTGACGCACGTGGGGATGAGTGTTTCGATGCGCAGCCAACACTTCCAGCTTTTAAACCTTGCACGCGCACACACACAATTGTAGTCTGTCTGCACCTGCACTGTGTACTGCTTCCAGTTGCTTTTAGGAAATGTTCTGTTTATCCTATCCTGAACAACTCGTAGTATGTATCGCAAGCCTCCACACATGTCATCCCCCTACATCAATTGTCCGGACCCCAGGATTTCGGAGGCTTCCGGGTGGTCGTCATCCTACCCCGCTATGTCTCACAATGGCCCTACCCTGGCGACCCCGGAAATTGCGAAGGCAAGAAGGCGCACCCAGATCAAGGAGGCCCCCTCCCCCCCTACCCCATGCTCCAGACCCACGGTCGTCCTATGTGTGCTGCCACCATCCGCTCCGGACCGGGTTATTTGGAGGTCCCTTTTGTGGCCACGCAGGAGCACAAGCGAGGGAAGGGCTACTGCAGGTGCGTGTGCGTGTGTGTGAGGGGGAAGGGCGGGGGGCTGAGAAACGTGAAGTGTTCTTTCACTGTTTTAACATTCAAAGCTTCTTGTTGCTTGATGACAGCGCTGAGTAACAACCTTCATCTCAGTTGCAATAACCAACATCACGGAAATAATCATGTGATGACTACTTGCCTGTCCTCGTGAAAAGTCGCATGTCAGTATTTTCTCCAGATCGTGGCGCGGTAGTTTGCCATGGTAAGAAAACTTTGCATAAGATGGACTGCAAACTGACTGGCCTTGCTAGGCCAAGTTTTCAATACTAATAATTGACATATTTCAAGAACATTGCACAACCAACCAACAACCCTATAACTCGTTTTCATTAATACTGCCACAGAAAATTAAGCCTATTGCACATTCTCGCATGTGTATGCACACGCGCACACATGAACATACACACATTACCGTACAGGCGTGTAACCAATGTGATTTTTGAGAAACTCATTTAATAAAACCCCAATGCGAGCTATGCGAGGGGCACACAACCTAATTATTTAACCCAATGCAGCCTGTGCGAGGGCCTTTGATCCTCTGAGCTGCAGGTGCACGCGCCTGTGTGCGCATATGTGTGCGTGCATGCGCATGTGCGTGCGTTCGCGTACGTGCGTGTTTGTGCGTCCGCGTATGTGTGTGTGCGTGCACATATGTGTGTGCGCTGTGTACGTGTGTGTGTATATGGTTGTGTACGTATGTGTGTGCGTGCGTTGTGTACTTGCTTGTGCGTGTGTGTATGTGTGTGCGCGCGTACGCGTGTGTGTGTGTGTGTGTTTGCGTGCGGGTACGTGTGTGCGCGCGTGTCCGTGCGCATGTGTGTGTGTGCATGCGCGTACGTTTGTGCGTGCGCTGTTTACGTGCAAGAGTGTGTATATGTGTATACGGTTGTGTACGAACGTGTGTGTGTGCGTTGTGTACTTGTGCGTGTGTGTGCGTTCGTGTGTGTATGCAAGTACCTGTGTGTGCGCGCGTACATTTGTGTGCATGCTCATGTGAAGGGATTTTAGACGCCCTTCCTCTTGGTGCCCTTCCTCCCAAAAGAGGGCCAGCCTCCCAGGCTGTTTGTCCCCCTTGGGGGCCTTGAGGGGCGGCTTGGGGAGGCTTTCTCGGCCTGTCCCCGTTCATGCTTAAAATCATTTGATTAACCCCAATGCGAGCTTTGCGGGGCCCTTTTAACTTAGTTACTTTCAGGGATGGGTCGTACGGACTTTTGAGACGTCCCATAAGGTATAATACGCTTTTAATACGACATACGCGTATAATACGAAAACGTATTTTTGCTATTTTGGGGGGTACCCTGGGCTTGCACCAACCACCCCCCAACCACCACACATTGTCCCCAAAGCCTCCAGAACTTTAAAATGCCTCCTTTTAAAGGCCCTGAGTGGGAACATGTTGTTATTTTGGGACAGAAGGGGCAGAATTACAAGATGGAGTGTAAGTACTGCAAGCTGAAATTAGCGGCGGTGCCCCCCGCATCCGCGAGCGCTTCATCAGGCAGAATCCCAGCGTAGGTGTAGCAGCATGCAAAGCTGACCCGGCAGAAATCGAGGACATAGTCGCAGCAATGGCAGAAATCGACGACGCTCAGAAGGAGAAAGAGCAGCATGCAACAAATAAGAGGCAGCTGGACAAGCGCACGCAAGCCCTGGACCAGGAGGACCTCACCCTGGCATGGGATGACCCAGAGCCTGAGATTGAGCACACTGATGTGGAGTAGCCTCAGCCACAGCCACAGCCACAGCCACAGCCAATATTTCAGCCTTTCATTTCAACAGATTTCTTTTTGAGTTTTGCCAGGCTAAACAAGACTAGCATAGCTCCCTGAATTCCCAATTTGTAAAATTGAATTAAAATTAGTATGAATGTGATTATGCAACGATCTGAGGGGCTGGGATGCCTCTGGGGGGCTCTAGAGGGCTTGGGAGTTCCTCTAGAGGGCTCTGGGGGGCTTGGGGCTGCAAAATTCACTCTAAGAGTCTAAAAATCGTATTATACGGAGCAATTTGACAAATACGGTTATATACGCGATAAATACGATACGGCGTATAATACGCCTACGCCGTATGACCCATACCTGCTTAATTATTTGGCATGAGAGCAGTGCAGGGAGATAGCTGCTCCAATTCTGAGCAGATCGACACCCTTTTCATTAGTGTGGGGGGTCAGGAAGGGGGGTTTGG
>Ga0307967_1001269_pt1 | contig 15557 bp, 16 predicted proteins | sample OrgLakmetagen648_FD_201828 | JGI IMG/M metagenome (GOLD analysis project Ga0307967, IMG submission 201828) | Saline water microbial communities from Organic Lake, Antarctica - #648 | ecosystem: Environmental > Aquatic > Non-marine Saline and Alkaline > Saline | place: Antarctica: Organic Lake... | reverse complement strand
TCGAGATTAGTTGTTTTTTAGCAGACCAGCAAAAGCTAACAGGTTGGCGTAAGGCTTCAGAATGGAAGAAAAAGGTTAAAATCGAATCTAGAATTTTACAAAAAGTAAAATCATCTGGAGGTAAAAACAAAGAGGGACGTTTGCAGTACGCAACTACCGAATACTTAAACTTGGTTAAAAAACTTGATGAAAAGGTAGCAGAATTTATTTCTGTTTTCACTGCGTCCACCGTAGGTCAAGAGTTAAAATTAATTGAGTTAAAATACTTTAAATCAATGCTTTAAAAACTTATTGAAATAGAATACTATGTCTGCAAAGTCCGATGCCAACCGAACAAAGTGAGCGCATAGCCTGTCCCGAGAAATCGGGAAATACCATTGAAAATAGACACTTATGAATAAAAAGCTGCATAAAATTAAATTCATGAACCGAGCGCGCGAGCTCAACGAAGTTAATAATACAGGCTAATATCTTTCTTCTCTCCTCTTTCTTCTTTCCGAACTTTGCGAAAAACTTAGCGTTTCTTTGCGGTTAATTTATAAGTGGCGCAGCCACCACCCAAACCTCTGGTTTACCACTTAGGGCATGTTCCGCATCCATTCTTTGGCCTTGCAAAAACATTGAACCCTAATTGAATTGAAGGAGATATAAAACCAATGACTTGTTCACCTGCTGTAGATTCATTTTCTGATAATCTGATGTTATTTTGATTAAGGATTCCACCATCTAACTCCAATTGAAGGTAGATGTATTGAAAAAATTCTAAACGAACTCCAATACTTGCGGCAACACCAATTCCGCTCAAAGACGAAACCCCAGGCGCTGTATAATTATCAAAAGTATAGTCTACTTGAGTAATTAATGGGCCTACTTGAATTCCGTATAAAGTATGGAATGCAAATTCAGATTTTCTAGATTTCAACAGTAAATCATTGCGCTGAACACCAATGGATAGAAAGTTGATCCCACTGCTTTGTGCGATATTGAATTGGTCTCTTGTTAAAATAATTTCTTCATTGACACTTCCTGAATACTCTGAATGTGAACCTGGGGCAAAGGTTCCTTCTAACTCAACTCTTTGATTGTTTTGAAAATAGGTGTTGTAGCGATCAAACCCAATTGTTATGGCCCATTTTGGTTTGATGAAATAGCCTAATTTAATATTGATTTGTGGTGACGAGCCAGAGAAAAAATCGCCCATTCCACTTCCTTCTTCATTGTCTTGAATAGAAGTACTATTGAGGACAATATCATACTTATTGCTGTTTAAAATTACATCTGAATTGCTATATGCACTTCTGTTGTAACCAATTTGAGCAAACAATGTACCTTGTCCATTTGTGTTTAATTTACTATTGCGCTGCCCTGTAACTGGCTGGTAAACACAAGTCAGAATAAATAAACAAAGAAGAATTTTTATTTTCATAGCATATAAAAATGCAAAAGAAGGCATGAACTTTATACCTTATTGAAAGTGAGTATCAACACTAGCCTATGATAAGTTGATAATCAATAGAATAAGATCAATTATAATTGTAATTACCGCAAGGTTTAAGATTTGTTTTAGTGGTGCTAAAGCGATAAGAAATGAAAGTGTTAACATCGATGGGAGAACAACTAAAAATAGTTGGTAGGTATGGTGAATTGCTCCTAAACCAACGGTAATACCGCCTAGACAACCAACGACAAGTAAAACAATACTAATAATTCCCAAACGGTTTTCTTCTAAATTTTCGCCTAAAAGTTTTTTCCAAACAGATGCATTTGCCATAGTAAGATAATTTATAAATTTTAGAACAAATATAGGGAATTCTAAAGTATATAGTTTTGGTCTTGTTGAAAACAATCATTATTTTTATGAAATAAATATAATTTTGAGATTCAGGTTAGTTGAAATACCTTTAAATTAGTAACCGAAAATGAATTTTTTGCATAAAAAACATTTGGGTTATGCTGATGTTGTTATCTATGACAATGATATCTTCCACACGCATATTTTAAGTGGAATACCATTAACGCTTAGCCAAGTCATAGAAATTAGTGAATTTAGAAATTCTTTTTTAAAAACAGAAAAGCCTTAATTTTGACAACAGGTGAAGGCAGATTTACCCCCCCTACCCAAGAAGTATTGGAATTTATTAATTCTGAGAATAGAGCTCTAACTGTTAAAGGTGATGCTTTTGTGATAAGGAGTCTCTCTCAACGATTATTCATAAAAACAGCAGTAGGACTAAAAAATAGAAAAATACCAATTTCATTTTTTGCTACTAATGAGAAAGCCATAGAGTGGCTTTTGAGTATAAAAGACTAGATGTGTGTTCCTTTTTTAAAAATTGTCTCATTATTTACAAATTGTGAATTGGGCTCAACATAAATATTTTATAATCATATATTTGCACTTTTTATAAAATGAATTGTTTGTTAAATGAATGTTGTAAGAAAAATGTCATTGGGTTATGCAAAAATTATTATTTACGATAATGGTATTTTTCATGTTCATTTTCTAGATAAAATAAGTGTAGATCTCGAACAGATCAAACAAATTAATGATTTGAGAGAATCCTTTTTCATTACTTCAAAAGCTTTGGTATTATCAACAAGTGAAGATGAGTTCGTTCTACCTACGCCTGAAGCAATGCAATACGCGAGGTCGGCAGATAGAAATGAGATGATAAAAGCAGAAGCATATGTGATAAAAAGTTCTTCTCAACGATTATTTATGGTTTCCTCAAAAGATTCAAATAAAACATCAACCCCAACTTCTTATTTCGATTCTGAAGAAAAAGCGATAGAATGGCTTTTGAGTATAAAAGATTAGATGTGTGTTCCTTTTTTTAAATTTTTCTCATTATTTACAAATTGTGAATTGGGATCAAATTGTTTGTTAGATGAATGTTGTGATAAAAAAGTTATTAGGTTTTGCAAAAATTATTCTTTACGATAATGGTATCCTTCATGTTCATTTTTTAGGTAAAAAAAATATAGATATACTTCAAGCTAAGGAAGTTAGTGAGTTTAGAGAGTCTTTATTTGTTACTTCAAGAGCCTTAGTTTTGACAACATGTGAAGATAGATTTATCATCCCTACCCAAGAAGTAATGGAGTTTATTAATTCTGAGAATAGAGCTCTAACTGTTAAAGGTGATGCTTTTGTGATAATGAGTCTCTCTCAACGATTATTCATAAAAACAGCAGTAGGACTAAAAAATAGAAAAACACCAATTTCATTTTTTGCTACTAAAGAAAATGCGATAGAATGGCTTTTGAGTAAAAAAGACTAACTAGTGTCTGGTCGGAAACAGACTATTTTTATTCCCGATTTTATCGGGATGAGAGCTATTTATTCAATCATAATAATTTTTTAAGGTTTTTCCCGATTTCTCGGGACAGGCTATGAGCTTGCTTTGCTGCGGTTTGGTTTCTTTAGGAGATGCCTTAGTATCAGCCGACGAGAAAAAAAGTAAAATATACTCAAAAGAATCAATTTTAATTTTGTTGTTTTTCCGACCAGACACTAACTAGGCCTTATGTATATAACGCATCACTTCAAAAGTAATATTCGTAAATAATAATTTACTGTGTGCGTTTCGTTCAATATTGTAATGTGCTTCATTAAAAAGGTCGTTAAACTCCAGCACATTGTTGCCAGTAATAAAACGTGCAAATTTAGACAGGAACTTTGCCTCGTCAGCAGATGTGCGCATCAATTGCTCTTCAGTGTAGTTCTTCATTAAACTTTGTCTTACCATATACAGAGCATATTTAATAAAGTGTTTTTGTTCTTCTCGGCTCACTTTCGCCATTTTTTCTGCCCAAAACATCATCGGAAGAACTTCTTTTTTATAACAGACGCGCATCAATTCCACAAATCGGTCATGGTTAGAATTAGAACGATCACCTGAATTAATCATGTCTAAAGCTGATGAAACATCACCTTCTGCACGAGAAGATATGCTCCTTAATAAATCTTCGTTTGAATTGCCTCTATTGCGCAAGAAACCAACCAACTCCTCATCATTTAATTGCTTGATTTTTGTGATTTGCGTTCTACTTAAAATTGTAGGTAATACCGTGTTTTCATTTTCAACAATCAAAATAAATAAAGTATCCTTTGGTGGCTCCTCAATAATTTTTAGAAGTTTATTTGCACATGCAGTATTCATTTCCTCCGCTAACCAAATGATGCTGATTTTATATCCTCCTTCAAATGATTTTAAAGTCAGCTTTTTAATAATTGCCTCACTTTGGTGAACAGAAATAATTGGCTTTCTTCCTTTGTCGTCTGATGCGTTGATCCATTCATTTAATCCCATAAAAGGATTCTTCAAAACCAATTGTTTCCATAAAGGGAATAAAGGATCAGAAGTTTTTGAGATAGCTTGCGCCGTAGGAAAAGAAAAATGAATGTCTGGATGTTCTAATTTTTGTACTTTTTTGCATGCGGGACATTCTCCACAACTGTCATTTTCTTTCTGGTTTTCACACATCAAGTACTGCGATAGTGCCAAAGCGAGTGACAAACCTCCGTAGCCAATGTTTCCCAATAATAAATGGGCATGAGAAACCTTTTGACTTCTTACATCATTGACAAATTTAACTTTGAGGTCGCTGTGTCCTATTACATCTTTAAAAAGCATTGGATAAAGATAAATAATTCTTGTTGTTTAACCTTTAATTCGATAAAAAAGCATTTGATAAATTTAAAGTCTATTTCCTGAACTATTTAGTGTCTGGTCGGAAACAGACGATTTTTATAAATTGTATAAATTTTGAGAAATATTTAAAAAAATGAACCGCAGCGAAGCAAGCTCATAAAGACAATAAAAAAATAAATAAGGACTGAATAAAAAAGAGTTAAGTTAAAATTTAAATTTCATTCTTTACTGTTGAAGTTTACTTTAATCGGATAATAGTGAATTGTAATAATTTCTATTAAAAATATCATTCTTATTTTAAGCCTTCCATTAAAATCAGAGTAGCCTGTATTATTCATCAAAACACTCAAAAATATTATAATACATTATAAAACAATAATTTACATCAATATTTTAAAGAAGTTTTCTTCTTTAAAATTGAGTGTTTTTAGATTTACTTTCATACAGCTTCTGCGTTACGCACTTATTGAAATAGAGTACTATGTCTGCAAAGTCCGATGCCAACCGAACAAAGTGAGCGCATAGCCTGTCCCGAAAAATCGGGAAATACCATTGAAAATAGACACTTATGAATAAAAAGCTGCATAAAATTAAATTCATGAACCGAGCTTGCGCGCTCAACGAAGTTAATAATACAGGGTAGAACCTTAATTTTTATAAGTTGAGAATAGACTTTAGGATTTAATCTTTTAAATCCGTATTTTGATAACATATTTAATTCAAATAAATAATGAAAAATAAAAACATTACACTACTTGCCGCATTCACTATAGGAATAGCAATGGCACCTTTAACACATGCCTCAGTTAATACCATACCTTCTTTTGAAAAAACGATTCAAGATGGTAAATCTGTTAGTTTTGTTGTAAAGGTCACCTATTTAGGTAATCCTGTTGATGGAGCTTCTGTATCGGTTATGAAAGAGGGAAAAACATTAGCGCAATCTACATCTGATGCAAAAGGTAATGCATCCATAAAGGTGGATGATTATAAAGGAGGTGCAACTGATCTTCAAATTACAAAAGAAGGCTACAAGACACAGGTTTTAACAGGATTTATCTTGAAAGATGGCAACGACTATAAATTTGCATTAGTTCGTGGGACTGGAACAATTACCACTGCTATAGCTAGCAATCTTGATAAGATTGTAGAAAAAAGTACAAATGAAATAAGAAAACAAGCCGAAAAGGAAGAAAAAGCGAGAAATGCGACGGAAGAAGCAAATGAAAATACAAAGTCGTCTCAAGAAAACGCTACTGAGTATGCTGAGCAAACAAAGGAGGAGAAAGAGAAACGAGAAGTAGCGAAAGCCGAGGCAGCAGAGAAAAGAGCAGCATCTAAAGAAACAACTGAAGAAGCGGCCGCAATGGAGAAGAAACTCTCGAATACAGGAGCAGATGCCAAAACTCGTGAAAAACAGGCTGCGGAAAGAGAGCAACGTATTCAGGAGCTAGAAAAACAACGTTCAGCAGAAGAGGCAGCGGAAGCAACTTTAGCAGCTAAAAAAGCAGCAGAAAAGGCCGCTAAATCTGCAGAGAAAGATGCAAAAGAAAAGGCGGAAACCCAAAAAGATGCAGCAAAGGAAAAAGCAGATGCTGAAAAAGAACGCGCTAAAGCAGCCAAAGAGGCAGCAAACGTAGAAAAAGAAAAAGAGAAGGCGCAAGAAGCGTCAGCAAAAGAGGCGAAAGAAGAAAGAAAGGCAGCGGAAAAGGAAGCAAAAGAAGCGCAGAAAGCAACTAAAGCAGAAGAAAAGTACACAAAAAGTCTTGCTAAACTTGTGAAAAAACAAGATAAAATCGAAGGGGAAAGAGAAAAGTTGGCAAAATCACAAGAGAAATTAGATAAAAATATCAAGAAAGGGAAAATTGATGTTGAAGATGCGCGAGAAGAACAAGAAAAAATCACTGCCTCGCACAAAGAGTTAGATAAGGACCTAAAGGAAATTGCCGAAGATCTAGAAAAATTAAAGAAAAAATATAAGGAATAGAAACGAATAGGATAAGAGCATCTCTAATAACTCTGTTAGCAACCAAAGTAGGGTTTTTAGAGGTGCCCATAAGTAAAAAACGAAGGGTTGTCTTTTAAAGGCAATCCTTTTTTCGTTATATTAAATGACAAAACAATCTGTAACATTTAGAAAAATGTTTTTGCAAAAAAAGAATTATATTTAGTGTCTGGTCTTAAACAGAAGATTTTTTAATATTGTTGTGTTTACGACCATATACTATTTAAGTGCCTACATTAAAAATTAGATTGTTGATATTTGCAAAAAACAAAACACCATGAAATACCTTTTATTATTAGTCCTTGTGTTCGGTCAATATGTGAATGCCCAAAATGTTGAGCCTTTCCAATTGTACAACAAAAAAGGAAAGAAAATCAGTACGAAGAAATTTTTTAAACAACTAGAAAGTGGTGAGGTCATTTTATTTGGTGAGTTGCATGACAATCCAATCGCACATTGGATGCAGTTGAAAACAACACAAAATATGCATTCAAAACATCCTGTTTCTTTAGGTGCTGAAATGTTAGAAGCAAACCAACAAAAGCATTTAAATGATTATCTTTCAGGTGCTATTTCTCAAAAGGTTTTGGATTCTTTAGCTACACTTTGGATCAATTATAAAACGGATTATAAACCACTAATTGATTTCGCTAAAAAGAACGAGTTAACATTTACTGCTACAAATGTACCCCGTAAATATGCGAGTCACGTTTATAGAAAAGGATTAGAATCACTTGAAGAAGATTTAACGGATGAAGAAAAAAAGTGTATTGCACCTCTTCCAATTGCTTATGATCCGGAGTTACCTGGTTATAAATCCATGCTAACCATGATGAGCGATCACGCGAACCCTAATTTTCCGAAAGCCCAAGCGATAAAAGATGCTACAATGGCCTACTTTATTTATAAGGAGTTTGAATTAAATAACAACCAGTTTATTCATTTTAATGGAGACTACCACAGTAAAAATTTCGAAGGAATTTATTGGTATTTAAAGCGTGAGAATGCAGATTTGAAAATCATTACTATTTCTACTGTTGAGCAGGCAGATGTAAATAAATTGGAAGAGGAATTTAAAGGTCAAGCTGACTTTATATTGGTGGTAGATAAAGAAATGACCAAAACCTACTAGATCATGTTACCCAAAAAGCTTCAAAAGGGAGATACCATTGCGATTGTTGCCCCTGCAAAAGGAATCGAAAAACATTTCATTGATTTTGCTGTAAAATGTATCGAAGCACATGGTTTTAAAGCTATTGTTTCAAAGCACTGTCTAGGTCAATTCAATTATTTCTCTGGAACGCTAAAAGAACGTTCTAATGATATGCAGTGGGCAATTGATAATGACGACATCAAAGCGATTCTTTGCGCGAGAGGAGGTTATGGATGTATTCAAATCTTGGACAGAATCAATTGGGCCGGATTTATTAATGACCCAAAATGGTTGCTTGGTTTTTCTGATATCACTGTTTTTCATCAACATCTAGCAAAAATTGGGGCCGCTTCGATACATTCAACTATGCCATTAAATTTTGAAGCCAATTCTTCAGCTGCTTTAGAAACTTTGTTTGCAGGAATCCAAGATAAAAAATTACATTATAAATGGCAGACGAATCAAGGTAATGTTGTAGGAGAAGCCGAGGGAAGTATTATAGGAGGTAATCTTACTGTTTTAACAGGGTTAATTGGAACTAAACACCAACCAGATTTTCAAAATACTATTTTGTTTTTGGAAGATGTAGGAGAACCTTTGTATGCTATTGACCGACATTTCTATCAATTGAGTAAATCAGGGATTCTAGACCAAATTAGAGGTTTAATCATAGGTGATTTTAGTGGTTTGAAAGATACAAATCCTCCTTATGGAAAAGATCTATTTGAAATCATTAAATCCCATTTTATCTATCATTCTATTCCAATAGCATTTGAATTTCCGGCCGGTCATTTAGCTGATAACCGGGCATTAATTTTCGGAAAAAATGCTGCGTTTGTAGCACATGAAAATGGAGCTGAACTTATTTACGAGTAGGGTAAAAGTGCTCTTCTAAAATCACTTGTAACTCATCAAAAGAGGATGTTTTAAGTGTAAACTCAGCTTTTATTTCGTTTTTATCCAAAAAAGCTTCTGTTGTTTTTCCCCAAGCAATTACTTTTTGTTCCGCTGAAATTTTATTCAACTTTAAAAAGGATTCAACATTTGTTGGACTCGTGAAAACTAAAACCGATGGTTTTTCTTTTAGTTTTTGGGGAGTTAGTTTTGTTTTGTATGCGACTAAATCTTTAACTTGTTGGTCCAGCAAGTTTTTTTGCATTGAACGTTGAGAATAATTTGATTGTGGAAAAAGTACATTTCTTCCTCTAGCAAATGTTTTAAACTCTTTACTTACAGCTTCAGGAAGACCACTTGTAACACCAGTAAAAGAAACTGTGTGTCCTTCAGCTTCCAAAAAATCTGTTGTAACTTTCCCGATTGTTGCAATCTCTACATTAGAAGGAAGAGCGCATTGTTTTAAAAAGAATTTTACTGACCGTGGACTTGTGAAAAACACTATGTCGTAGTCAGATTTTGGGCACTCAAAGGGAATTTCAATAAACGAAATCATTGAAACAGCAATGATATTAATCTCCGCAGCCTTAGCATAAGCTAAGAAATTAAACTGTTTAACTTCTTTGGAGATAAAAAGCATTGCTTATTTCGCTTTTAAATCGTTGAAAATTTCGTTTACAATTTCAGGATTATCAACAGCAGAATAAGTACTAAAATCAGCACCACTTTCCCATTCTTTAGCAAATGCTACGTGAACGGTTTTTTCTTCGTCGCAATAGATACCTAAAGGCAATTGACATCCACCATTCATCTTTTTCAATACTTGTCTTTCTATACTAATTCTCTTTTGAACCTCGTGATCATTCATCTCTTTTAAAACTTCTGCTAAATCAGTGTCTTCTGCTCTGATCTGGAGTCCTAAAACACCTTGAGCAGGAGCAGGAATGAATAAAGTTGGATCTAAAGTATTAATCGTTAAATCAGATAAGTCGAGATCTAAACGTTTCACACCAGCCATGGCTAAAACAATAGCATCGTATTGACCCTCACGTAGTTTATTAATACGTGTTCCAACATTTCCTCTTAAATCTTTGATTTCAAAATCATCACGGAAAGTAATCAATTGTGATTTTCTTCTTGCGGAAGAGGTGCCAATAATGGGTTTTTTTTTAATGCCGAAGACTTCGTTGTTGTCTACAGATTCATTTCTAATCAGCATTAATTCTGAAGGGTCCTCTCGGTAAGATACCGCTGCAATTTGCAATCCGGCGGGAGAAGTTGTTTCTAAATCTTTGTGCGAGTGAACAGCTAAATCAATGGATTTGTCTATTAGAGCAGCTTCGATTTCTTTGGTAAAAAATCCCTTTCCTTCCATTTTGTCAAAACTCAAATGTTGAATGCGGTCTCCTTGTGTAGAGATAACCTTGATTTCAACTTCATTTCCTAATTTTTGTAACTCGTCTTTTACAAAATTTGCTTGCCACAAAGCAAGATCACTACCGCGTGATCCAATGATTATTTTCTTCATTTTCTAAGTAATATTTCTTTCGCCATTTTCATGGGTATACTCATATATTTCTTTTCGAAATACGATATGATTTTTTCAACTGTTTCTTTTGAAGTTTCGTCTAGGTTTTCAATTTCCTTTGCAAAAACTTTTTGAATAGCTGTTGCTTTAATTTCTTTTACTGTTTCTGGAACTATGCGCATTGCACGTTCTACTTCACGCTCAAACGCCATTAATTTGAATTTCACAACAGCTTCTTCTACAATTTCCTCAACGTGAATAATCTCTCTGGCTCTTTTTTCTAAGTTTTTAGAAGAGATTTTCTGCAGATAGTTAATCGAAATATAATCAACAGGAAACTTTTGTGTGATTTTCTGATCTAAATCACTAGGAATTGCTAGATCAATCACTACTTTCGAATCTGTATCACCCTGAAGTAAATGTTCATAAAGTACAGGACTGATAATAGAAGAATCTGCCCCAGTACAAGTGATGATAATATCGAAGCCTTTTTTGTGGAGTGGTAATTCGTTCAAAGAGAAGGCGTTTCCATTTAGTTGCTGCGCGAGTAATATAGCTTTACTAACTGTGCGGTTAAAAACCGAAAAATTAGTAAAACCATGTTTTTTCAAAAACCGACTCATGTTAGTATTGGTCACTCCTGCACCGATGATTAATATGCGTGCATCTAGAGGAATATCTTTCAAGCGCAATGTGTGGTATGCCAAAGAGACAACCGATACCGGATTTTGTGCAATATTTGTTTGTGTATAAATTCGTTTTGCAGTTTCGATGGTATGACGAATCATTAAACGTATTGAATCACCTGTGAGTTCGTATGCTTTACAAATATCAAATGATTTTCTAACTTGAGTGATGATTTCTCGTTCACCAATAACCATAGAGTCGATAGATGAAGTTACTTTTATCAAGTGCTCAATTCCAGCAAAATCTCTATATCTTTCTACTTGGTGACCAAATAAATTAATTAGATCTTGATCAAATTCGGGGAATAAGAACTGCAAATAGGTCTGAAAATCTGGAATTTGAATTTCTTCTTTTTTTGAAATAATAAATTCAACACGATTACATGTTGAAATGTACATCAATTCATCTAAATGAAATTTTTTCTTTAATAAAGTGAGTTTTTCTTTTTGGTTTTCAGGGGAAATATGTAAGCGACCAATCTGATTCACTTCAAGTTGGCGGTGTGTAAATGCAAATATGTGAATCCCTTTCACTTTCTCTCTATTATTGGATTACAAATATCGCGATAATGCCCGTTTTTATTGTCATAACATTGTCATAGCTTCTTATTTATAAAGATTTTAAACAACAATGACAATAATACGCTTTAGTAGCTAGAAGGGCACTATTAAAATGCTTTTTTTCTGTCTAACTTAACGTTAAATCTATGTCCACTTATTGTTGAATTTTCAACATTTGAATATCGTTATCATTTTTATACTTTTGTACGATGGTCAAACAAAAGACATACGCTTTTATTTGTTTAGCAAGTTTACTTCTGTTTTTCCAGTCGCCTATATCATTTATTTCAGATTGTTTCTTTAGTTTTCATATTGGAGAAATCGAAAATTATTCAGATTTAGAGCATCAAGAGAATACAAATAGCCTGGCAAATCCTTTAGAAGAAGAGATACTTCATTCGGCTATATCTTTATTGCATTATAATGACGTGTCTATTCAAACTGAAAAAGAAAACGGACATTATACGTTTAAGTTGAAAACGAGTTATCAAAAAAACACCACTCCACCACCGAAGAATTCTTAGTTTTTCATATTCCTTTCTTAAAATCACCATTTGAATAGTATTTAATAATACTATTCTGATATAATAATAGGACACTATTTAGTGTCCAAAAATCTGTTAATGAAAAATTTAGATAAGTATAAAAATTTAAAGCATGATATCCCCTCAGGCTTAGTTGTTTTCTTAGTCGCCTTGCCGCTTTGTTTAGGAATTGCTTTAGCTTCTGGAGCACCGATGTTTTCTGGAATTATTGCGGGTATTGTTGGAGGTATAATCGTTGGAGCAATTAGTGGTTCACCCTTGGGTGTCTCGGGTCCAGCAGCAGGTTTGGCTGTAATTGTTGCGGATAGTATTGTAGACTTAGGGACAAATGCAGCAGGTGAATTTGATATTACTGCTGGTTTTCAAGCCTTTTTGGTTGCTGGAGTTATTGCAGGTATTCTCCAATTATTTTTGGCTGTTTTCAAGGCCGGTATAATAGGATATTATTTTCCTTCTTCTGTTATCAAAGGGATGCTAGCCGGAATTGGTATAACACTAATATTGAAGCAAATCCCTCATGCTTTTGGAATGAATAAAAATCCAACGGGTGATTGGAGTTATTATGAAATTGATAATGCGCATTTTTTCTCAGATATAATTTATTCTATGAGTCATTTTTCGGTGGGTGCTATTATTATAACCTTAGTTTCATTGGGGATTTTAATCTTATTTCAGCGTCCTTTCATCAAAAAGCAAGCGATTCTTCGTTTAATTCCTGGACCTCTGCTAGCTGTGTTAGTTGCAGTAATACTTAATGAGCTTTTTGTTTTAACAGCTCCACATCTTGTTTTGAACAATGAATTTGTGGAATTGGGAGGTCAACAAGTAAGCAATTCTCATTTGGTTGATATTAAGGCCGCAGACGCCAGTCAACCTTATTTTGGACTTCTAACTTTCCCTGATTGGTCTGTTTTATCTAATCCTAAAATTTACCTGATTGGTTTTACTTTAACTGTTGTGGCTAGTTTAGAAACTTTACTTAGTGTTGCAGCCACTGATAAGTTAGATCCATATAAAAGATCAACACCAACTAACCGAGAATTATTTGCCCAAGGAACAGGTAATGTGATTTCATCATTAATTGGTGGGCTGCCTATTACCCAAGTTGTTGTAAGAAGTTCAACAAATATTTCAGCTGGAGGTAGAACGAAAATGGCAGCCATTGTGCATGGTATATTTTTAACAGCCTTTGTTCTCGCATTGCCTGCTGTCTTAAATATGATACCATTATCTGTATTGGCTGCGATACTTTTATTTGTGGGATATCAGTTGGCAAAAATAAGCTTATTCAAGGAGGTTTATAAACAAGGTTTGAGTCAGTTTTTACCCTTCATCTTAACCATTATAGTAATTATTGCAGTGAATCTTCTTTGGGGAATAATCGCCGGTTTTATTGTTGCAGTATTTTACATTTTAAAACGCAGTTATCAGAATGGTATGTACTCAAAATTCACCAAGAACGATGCTAAAGTTACCATTCAATTGGGTGAAGTAGTTTCATTTTTCAACAAGGGAAACTTACACAAAAAATTTGATGAAATAGATGAAAATAGTGAAGTGGTTATTGATGGATCAATTAATAAACACCTTGATTACGATATTATAGATTTAATAGATGATTTTCGCCACAGTGCAAAATCGAGAAATATTAATGTTATTGTTATAGGGTTCGATATTCACAATGATTTAAACGATACTTCACCACTTAAAAACAATTAATCATATGAATACGCAAAATAAAGAAACACAAAGTAAACTATCAATTGCTGAGATAAAGCAAATATTAGAAGAAGGAAACAATAGATTTGTCAACAATACTGCACTAAATCGTGATTTATTAATGCAGGTTAAAGAAACATCCGAGGGTCAATTTCCACATACCGTCGTATTGGGATGTATCGATTCACGGGTAACCACAGAGCAGGTTTTTGATTTGGGCATAGGAGATATTTTTAATACCAGAGTTGCTGGTAATATTGTCAATAGCGATATCCTAGGTTCTATTGAGTTTGCCTGCAAAGTGGCAGGGTCGAAGTTAATTTTAGTTTTCGGTCACACCCGCTGTGGAGCCGTAACTTCTGCATGTAATGGGCTTGAATTAGGAAAAATTACAGGCCTATTGGAAAAGATAAAGGTTTCAGTTACAAAGGTTGATGCATATGTAGATGATATAACAGCAAATGAATCAGTCGACAAAGTTGTTGTTGAAAACGTTAAAAATTCAATTCTAGAAATTAGAAACGGAAGTGAAATAATTGCTGAAATGGAAAAAAACAATGAGGTTGAAATTATAGGAGGGATTTATGATGTTGAAAATGGACATGTTAGTTTTCTTGAATAAATATTCAGATAGTTGGTTTTGAGAAAAGGGCAGACTTAAGTATTCTGCCCTTTTCTATTTAGTTGCTGTTAGAACACTACAAATATTGCGTTATTCTCATTTATGCAGGCTATAGGTATCGTAATCAAATATTTACTGTCTGGACGCTTGATGATTAAAGATTTCGTTAGCCTGCTCTTTTACGTATTCTTATCAAAGACTTAAAGATGTGGAGTTTTCTTGGAGACACTATTTATAGTAATGATTCGACTTTCTAATTCTCGAGAAAGTACAAAAGCGCTACTGACTTTAATTTTAAAGGTTATATACTGCTTTATTAAGTCTAAAACATAACATTTGTTATATAAGAAGTAGAAAGGCTAATTGGTACTTATAATTGGATTACTTGAAAGTATATTTAAAACCAATTCCATTATTACTCATTGAGAGTTGATCAATAAAAAGATTATCGGCAGACTTTCTGTTTTTCCTGTGTCGTAAATATTGGAACGTATCAAATAGCAGTAGAAATCCGCCTTGTAAAAGTAAAGCATTCCCGTATCCTTGATAGCGTATTTCATTATCGGGGTAATCTTTCGCAATTGCTTTTAATAATGCACCTGAACTGATATATAAAACATTTAACCCGTTATTAATTAAAGGGCATCTCTAATAACTCTGTTTGGAATGATAAGGCAGTTATTTTTTTCAGATACAAGGCGCTGAAAACGGAATTTAGCTGGGCTAAATGAGTATTTCGGCAACGAAGTAGTTGGAAGAAAGAACAAGTTAGCAACCAAAGTAGGGTTTTTAGAGGTGCCCTAAATACAGTTGCTCAGTCGAATATTGTTCTTTGATCAGCTTCCCATTACTTATGTTTTTTCCTTCATTTGGATTTGATTAAACCAGGTAAGGCAATACCCAAATTAACGATATTCCAAAACACATTCATTTGATTGAAGTATTTACGCTCTCCTTTTGCAGTTGCCCAGCCAATTGAACCTGCGGTTATGTTTACAGCAGCCCAAGAAGACAGAACAACCAATCCTGATTTATTGATTCGGAACCTTTCGGTATTAAATTCTGTATTTGATTTTAATTGCGCTTGGGCATTGTGTCCTAATCCGATGAACATTAATAGAAGTAAGAGTTGCCGTTTAAACATGTCTATTGGTTTGATTCTCTGTATAAACACACAAAAAAGGAGTGA
>Ga0307967_1001266_pt1 | contig 15617 bp, 9 predicted proteins | sample OrgLakmetagen648_FD_201828 | JGI IMG/M metagenome (GOLD analysis project Ga0307967, IMG submission 201828) | Saline water microbial communities from Organic Lake, Antarctica - #648 | ecosystem: Environmental > Aquatic > Non-marine Saline and Alkaline > Saline | place: Antarctica: Organic Lake... | reverse complement strand
AACATTTTTGATTTCATATTAATGTTATAAACCAGTGCTTTTTATTTTATGAATTTCTAAAGGGCACCTCTAAAAACCCTACTTTGGTTGCTAACTTGTTCTTTCTTCCAACTACTTCGTTGCCGAATTACTCATTTAGCCCAGCTAAATTCCGTTTTCAGCGCCTTGTATCTGAAAAAAATAACTGCCTTATCATTCCAAACAGAGTTATTAGAGATGCCCTAAAGAACAATTAATTTAAGGTATAGAGTTATATGTGAGAATAGTCCATTAATCTATTTAGGGGAAAGAGGCGGATAAACATTTTTTATAATCAAATTTTATTTTTAAATTTTTAATATCTTCCGTGAGAATTTAAACCCCAAGGAACTCTTTTTCGAGATTTGTTTTTTCTGAGTTTGATTTTTTAATTAAAATTTTTCTGGTTATTTTGAAGAGATACATAGTAGCCAAAATAATCAACGCAAAAATTGCAACTTGAATGATCAATGAAAAACCTACAATTTGAGACTCCATATAATAAAAATAGTATTTAAAAATTTCCATGATTTAAAATTGTTAAATTTATACTGGAAACAAATTTAATGTTAAACTTCTGATAATTAATGGTGATAACGCCTTTATTTATCAACAAAGGGCCTGCTTATCTGTTGGTTTTACGTAATATAATTAAATTTTTTATACCTCGAAATTGATTCCTTTCAGTTCACTAGAGTTGTTTTTTAATCAAATAAATAGTCTTTGTAATAATTGTTTTAAGTTTGCTATTATCCTATTTACTGTGGCTTGAGACTTGATTTTAAACTTTTGTTACTTTCTAAATGATGTTTTTTTTCTATTGTTCTGACGTAAAAATTTGAGCTATTTATGCCGATTTTTGATTTATATTTATTAAAATAAATTTTCAGGCAAAAACAATTCAAAAAGCCACTTTTTTTACTTTTATGAGCAGAAATGTACTGCTTATCTAGAAATAAATAGGTTCTATATGATCTTATGTGTGTATATTTTTAATTCAAGCTTAACACTTATTGATTTGGTTCTGCCACTAATCTGAATAGTAAATTCATAACCTTTCTATTTAGTATCTGGTCGGAAACAGCACAAAATTAAAATTGATTCTTTTGAGTATATTTTGCTTTTTTCTCGTCGACAGATGCTAAGGCATCTCCTATAGAAAGAAAATCAAACCACATCAAGTCAAGCTCATAGCCTGTCCCGAGAAATCGGGAAAAACATTAAAAAATTATTATGATTGAATAAATATTTCTCATCCCGATAAAATCGGGAATAAAAATCGTCTGTTTCCAACCAGACACTATTTAAAAAAAAATCTTTTTACAGATATTTTGATTTTGCTCAAGATCCGATAATTCAATACTTATTTCAATTTATTCTTACTATATCATTGTATCGGCAAAACCACTATGCTATTGTTTAGTATCCGCTAAAAAAAACTTGATGTTAATTATTGTTCTATAATGTGTTATAATATTTTTGAGTGTTTTGATGAATAATACAGGTTTAAAATATTTTTAACTTATCTGTGAGCCTTTGCGAAAATGTCACTTTGGATTGTTTGCTCAAGAGTATGAATTTTAACGATACTATCTATGATTATTACAATACATTACCAAACATGAATAGTTTAGGTGTAATTACTTATTGTGTTTGAAAAATAATTAGATTGTTTTAGATTTTAAAATTTCGTTATGAATAGATTATCCATTTTTATGTGATTTCAGGCTTTTTCATTTTTTGAATACCAAATTATTGGTTATCGTGTAATGAAAAATGGTTTATTAAAATTTCAGTTTGACTAAGCAACCAATAATTTTCTAGCTTTTGAAAAAACGAACAAAACCGCTAAAACAGTCATCAAAAAAATTGAGGTTTGAATAACTAATGTTAATCCAACAAATTGCGATTCCAAATAATAAAAATAATATTTAATGATTTCCATGATTTCCATGATTTCCATGATTTTAAATTGTTAAGCTTTTTGACATTATTACTAACAAAATTAGTATTAATGTTTCAAAATGAAGGGTGAAAAGGTTTTTTTTATTCAATTTAAACCCTTTTATCTACTGTTTTTACGTAAAAAAATAAAAAATATTATACTTGTTGAATCATGCGTTTCAGCTCAATAGAATTACTCTTTAACTATATAAAAATTATTAATATAACTGTAAATATCTATAGATCAGTAAATAAAAATTTATTTTATTATTATGTTTAAGGTTCTTTTTATTTTTACACATTAACGACCTCCTATCGTTTATGTGTAAAAAACTTAACAATATAGGCTAGTTTTATTTTTGCTAAAAAAATCAATTTTAGGGTGTTTTAATTGCTGTAAAGTTGTTTTTTTTTCATTTTATCCCTTCAAAAGTCCTTTTTGTAATAATATAAATGGTGTTCGTCTATTGGTTTTTTTTAAATTTTCCTTCTATTCAAAATTCACAGGCTAATTTAGTTTGTTTTTATAGTTTTATTTCTATCGTTATTGGTTTATATTTTAGTCTTATTATTACTTACGAAATCGATTTGCACCAACTTTTATTTTTCTTGATTAATGAATTATAATTGTAGAAATACATTATAACTCAAGTTTCGGAGTTAAATGAATAAGTGTAAGTTTAGATGGCAGAAGGCAGTAAGCTTTATGCTTGTTTTTGCCTTCGTTTTTAAATTGATTACTTTATTTACTGCACTTTCTATCTAAAAAAATAAATTTGATGTATTAAATGCTAAAACTTGCCAATTGCATATAGCCTAAAGCATACTTCCTCCTAATTACAAACCCCATAGTCCATAAAATACGTTGTAAAATTAAACTCCGAAACTTCAGATTATAATTGATTATTGTTTTAATTTTGTCTCTTCGGGAAAAATCCCACTGTGGTGCAATAGAATACTATAAATATTTAGTTTCATCACGTGATATATTAAATGGCCCCGTGGCGCAATTGAATAGCGCACTGGATTTCGGCTCCAGCGGTTATAGGTTTGAATCCTATCGGGGTCACTAAGAGTAAAAGCTTTCCCATAGGGAAGGCTTTTTTCACTTTAAATCCGTCTGAGAGTTTGCAAAACTTTCAAGCGGATTTAAATTGAAAAAAGCCTATCGTTCAGCAAGAACGTCAAGTTTTTATTCGGAATTAGGAGTCCCACAGGATCTTTAATCCTGATTTTTAAAACTTTCAAGCGGATTTAAAGTAAAAAAAGCCTATCGTTCAGCAAGAACGTCAAGTTTTTATTCGGAATTAGGAGTCCCAAAGGATCTTTAATCCTGATTTTTAAAACTTTCAAGCGGATATAGAATGCAAGAAAGTTTTAATCATATTGACTACTTTGATATAGTTTAGTCAAATGCTATAGATTTTTTAATTATTAAAGGAATTCAATTTCTCGATTTATTATTTTGTTTCCTTATAATCGACTTTCCTTAATCCTGCACATGTTCGGAAAATGGTTGTGAAAATGAATAAAATGGTCAATAAAACCAATAACCAAGAAGAAACTGAAGTACTTCAGGCTGGTCGACTACTCATGAATAATGAACAAAAATGTATGTCATGACGGTATCCTATTTGTTATGAAATTAAAATAATTCAATTTCAAATTGTTTAACAAAATCCTGAGATTGAACAAAAACAAATGGGTAGAATGTTTATCTAAAAGTATTTAGTTCTATTTTGAAGCTACTTTAACCTGCTTTATTAACTTCGTTGAGCTCGCAAGCTCGGTTCATGAATTTAATTTTATAGAGATTTTATTGGAAGGTGAAAGTCATGTTTTAATTCAAGATCAAGAATAATGTTCAATATTAATAAGTAACGTCAAAACCTCAATATTAGCTTTAGGTTAAGCCGTCTTTGGGTGAGGTAATTTGGTATCGCTAAGTAATTCCCTTGCGTATCTAAAACCCATTGTTGTGACAGCACATTGTCTATACCTAGTAGATTGAAGACCTCAAAGTTTAAACGAATATCAGTAAATGGGCGGAATATCTTCTTTCGTTCTTCTGGTTTTGTCTTGTTGTATAGGAAGTCATAACCAAATCCTATATCTACTCTGAAATAGGGTTTCTGACGAAGTGTATCTTTATAACGTTCTGGACTAGGTGGTCCATATGGAAGTCTAGTTCCAAAATTGAATCCTAATTGCGCTGTGAGTTGCTCAAATCCGGGCATTCTATCTTGGAACAACGTTGCAAAGGTAAACCATTGATCTGTTGGTTTTGGAATGAATCCTGGTGAGTTTAGTGAACTATCTACAGGTGTATCGTTGAAAGTAAATCCAGGTACAATGTCTTCCCCTGCGGAATTGATGTATGTATAGTAATCATCATTATTCAAATCTTCAACACTGCGCAATAAACCAATTTTAAAAAATGAGTATGTTCCATCGATAAATTCTCCATGTAAGTTTAAATCCAATCCATAAGCGTGACCTACAGCGATATTTTCGGCAAGATATCTTGTTCGAACATTATCGATTCCATAAGGGTTGACATCCCACATGTATTTGTAATAGACTTCTCCTGTTAATTTGAAAGGTGAATTTCGTTCCCACATTTCAAATGAATAATCCACACCTGTTACAAAGTGAATTGACTTTTGACTTTTAGTATCGGTATTTACTGTTCCATCCATTCTTCGTAATTCTCTATAAAATGGTGGTTGGTAATACAAGCCTGAACTGGCGTGCAATCGAACAAATCGTTTTTTTACTTCTCCTTGACTATTGATATAGTATTGGCGCGGAAAGTAACTAATCATTGCGCGAGGAGTAACATAAAATTCATCGTTAAATGCTGTGTATCCAGCTCGTAATCCAGTATTAAAAGAAACTTGAGACCTAGATCTTGGAACAGTATCATAGTGAATGTTTACTAATTTGTTTCCGAGTGAATCAAATGATTTTACTTTTATCTCAATGGGATAATTATCTATAAACTTGTCAAACGACTGTGCATACTGGATAAAACCACTAGTTCTAAATGTGGTTAAAACGTTATTGGCCTTTACGACATCGTTGAGTTCAATTTCGTTCGAATTATTCTGAGGTAAACTATATCCTGCAGAATCAATCATTCCCCATTCGCTCATTACATCAATGAAGTCTTCATATTGTGCTCCCCAACCCCAACTTAATTTTCCTTTCTTATCATAATCTAAACCGTCTTTGGTTAGTTGCATAAATTGGTAGCTTCCTTCGTGTCTTAAAGAATAAATTGTTGCTTGTAATCTATTTCTAGAATGATCTAAAAATGCACCAACTCCCAATGTGTTTACTGAATCTCCAAATTCTTCTTTCGCTGGATCATTCTCCAACTCATTGATAAAGTATTCGCCTAATATATCAAATGTTTCACGTTCATCAGTATTAAATACCTTGGCATAAACCGCTAAATCTGTTCTTTTATTTACTTCCCACTTTAAAGATGTTGCCCCAGTTATGGTTTGAAAACGCGTTACTTCTTGTCCTTCAAAATAAACTTTGAAACTTAAAGGTTGATTGATTGTCCCTAACTTTGTTTCCTGCGATTGAGGTGCAAAAAGGTAGTCGTTAGATGAAAAATGACCTAAAAAGCTCCATACTAGATTTTCCTTAATGTTGTAATTTGTCACGACTTGAAAATCATAAAAACGGGGTTGATAAGCGCCCTTAACTGGAAGGGAATTCAATAGATATCCTTGGTCTTGATAACGCCCAGCGACCATATAATTAAATCTTGGACTTACCTCGTCTTCTACGTGAACTGAAACCCCTAAAAGTGATGCATCAAGTGAACCTCTAAATTCAGTTGGAGTTCTGTAAGTAATATCTAAAACAGAACTTAAACGATCTCCATAGTTTGCTGTAAATCCACCAGCGCTAAAAGAAATGTTATCTACCAAATTCGGATTGATAAAACTCATTCCTTCCTGCTGACCACTTCGGGTGAGAAAAGGGCGGTATATTTGAAACCCGTTTACATAAACAAGGTTTTCATCAAAACTACCTCCACGTACATTATAGTTATTCGTTAATTCGTTATTCGAAGATGCTGCTGTGGTTAATGTTAAGTATTTTTCTATGCTCCCATTTGGAGAGGGAATTGCTCCCACGTCGATTACCGGTAAACCATCGACGACATTTGCTTTTGCTGTAACACTAAATCCAGAAAAGTATTGAACATTCAGTCTTACTTTGTCGATGGTTGTTGTTTCATCAGCAATAACTTCAACAATGCGTTCTTGTACTTCGTCATCAAATTGAATAACAATGGTCTGACTTCCTGTTGGAATTATTAACTCATAAATACCATCGAGATTAGTTTCTGTGCGGACTTTCACATCTTCTTTAAGAAAGATACGAATATCGGGAAACCCTTTATTTGTTTTATCCACAACTTTACCGGTGATGGTTCCAGTCTGTGAAAATCCTTGGGCAGAAAAGATTATTAGTAAAAGATAAATGGAAAAAATCCTCATGAAATTACCTTGTTTGATGCAAATAACGATTGGAAACTGCAAATGGTATAATTACTTCAACTTTTATAGTAATTCAGATATAATTTTGTCCATTGAATAACCTTCTGCCTCCGCTTTATAATTGCGCACTAAACGGTGACGAAGAATTGGTTTTGCTACCGCTTTCACATCTTCAATATCAGGTGCGTATTTTCCTTTTAAAACAGCATGACATTTAGCCCCGATAACCAAATATTGTGATGCTCTTGGTCCAGCTCCCCAAGTAATGAAATCTTTTGTTAACTGAGGTGCTGAAGCATCATTGAGTCTCGTTCTTCCAACTAATTTTACAGCGTATTCTAGAACATTTTCTGCAACTGGAATTTCACGAATCAATCCTTGGAAACGCATTATTTCTTCGCTACTCATTATTTGTTGAATAGTAACTTCTTTATCTTGTGTTGTTGATCTAACAATAGCCATTTCCTCTTCAAAAGTTGGGTAATCTACCCAAATATTGAACATAAAACGGTCTAATTGTGCTTCTGGTAGGGGGTAAGTTCCTTCTTGTTCAATTGGATTTTGTGTTGCCAATACGAAGAAAGGTTTTGGTAACTGATATGTCTTTCCTGCTGCTGTAACGTGACGTTCCTGCATAGCTTCTAAGAGAGCTGATTGTGTTTTTGGTGGAGTTCGATTAATCTCATCAGCCAAAACAATATTACTGAAAAGAGGACCTTTCACAAATTGAAAAGCACGGTTTTCGTTTAGAATTTCAGCTCCTACAATATCAGAAGGCATTAAGTCGGGCGTAAATTGGATTCTGTTAAAACTTAATCCTAAAGATTGCGCAATTGTATTGACCAATAAAGTTTTTGCTAATCCAGGAACACCGACCAATAGACAATGTCCACGAGAAAACATTGAAATTAGAACTTGGTCTACAACGTCTTCTTGTCCTACGATAACTTTGTGAATCTCATTTTTTAGCACCTTGTATTTCTCAACAAGTTGATCTAACTCTTTTACATTTGACATAATTGTAAGTGTTTTTTAAAGGCTATTTCCAAGAGTAACGGAAATCACATGAAGCATATTTCTCATCGAAACGCACATATGTTTTTCCAACTTTACTATTTACCCAATTTACTATTTTCTCTTCTTTTTTGTTGTTTGTCGTTGCTTTTTTAATGAAGTTATAATCATCCTTTAAATTTGCGACATGTGGCACAGTTCTGTCTTTAATACGCACAACTCTAACACCTTCTTTACGCGATCTCATATCTGTATACAATCCAGGGCTTGAAACTTCACCAGCTGCTAATCCATTGACTAATCCAAAAATTTGTGGATCAATTTGGTTGATATTTGCAACATCCCAATACTGTTCACCAGTGTAAGGATTTGAAAGATTTCCTTGATTTTGTTTTGTGTCTTCATCTTCAGAATATTCTTTTACTGCTTGGTCCCATGTGATTTCATGCTTTTTCAAACGTTCAAAACATTCATCCATTATGGTGGCTGCATCTCTTAATTCTTGTCGTCCTATTTCTGGGGTTAAAAGAATGTGCCTCACTGTGTAATTATCTCCCTTTCTTGATTCTAGTTTGATGATATGGTAACCGTATTGTGTTTCTACAACATCAGAAATTTGTCCCGATTCAAGCGAGAAAGCAGCTGCTTCGAATGGTTTAACCATCATCCCACGGGTTGCCTCAATCAGACCTCCCGCTTTGGCACTTCCTTGATCTTCGGAGTGAATTGTCGCTACAGCTGCAAAAGAACGCTCTCCATTCATAAAATCTTTTCTATAATTATTCAGTCTTTCAATTACAGCATTCCTGCTTGCTTGCGTTATTTTAGGATAAATTACAATTTGCTGAATTGCTATTTTTTCATTGATATTTGGTAGACTATCTTCTGGAATAGAATTGTAAAATATTTTTACGTCATCAGGACTTACTTCCACATCTGAAATAATTTGTCGTTCCATTTCTTGAGAAAGTAGTCGATCTTTTATTATTTCGCGAAACTCTTCCTTAATTTGAGTGTATGTTTTTCCATAGAATTCTTCCAACTTTTCGCGACTTCCAATTTGTTGCTCAAGATTACGCAAACGGTTCTCCATTTCAGCGTTTACTTGTCCATCAGTCATTACAATACTGTCGACTTTCGATTGATTCAGCAATAGGTTTTGATAAATTAATTCTTCTAATATAATGCAGTTGGTTTTTTCGTCAACCGTATTACCTTCAGATTTTAGCTGAATTCTCTGCGCTTCAATATCAGAAAGTAAAATTGGAATATCACCCACTTGAGCGATAATTTCATCGATAACTTTTTCTGTAGATTCGTTATTAGATATAATTTGAGATTCTCCTAAAAAGGATACACCAAAACTAATAATAACTGACAGGATAATTTTCTTTAACATCTTTTAGTATTGTTTCTTTTGCTTTGTTTCTTAAAATATTAACTCTTCTTTTGAGTATATGTCTGCGAATTCCAGCACTTTCAATTTCCATCGGTGAAGATATAGATTTTGTTCTGAAATCAAGTACATTTATATAATGTGTCTCACCGTTTTCTTTGAAAATCGCTTTTCCACGCGTTTTAATGAGCTCTTCTTTTTTATTAAATGAAATTGGTATTTCTCTAACCAAATCATCAAAGTAGATCCATCTTTGTTCTTCGTAATAAAAGTTTGTAGCGTAAAGATTCGCAATTTTTTTAACTTCGATAAAATCTTTGTCATTCTTTAACAGATAATGTTTATCAATGTTTAATACAGAAGCCAAAGTATCAGGAATCTTAATGTATAAAGCACGAACGATATAAGATTCCGCTTTATAGTTTGCTCTGTGGGCGTCGTAATATTTTTGAATTTCTTGATCACTAATAACAGAATCTAAATTCTTAGTGATATATATATTCTCCAATTCAAAGATATTCAGCTGCATTAATTCATCATCAACTGTGAGTTGGTTTGCTGTGCTTACTTTTGGAGATTCTTTTTCAATCTCAATAGCAACTTGTTGTTGAACGACCCAATCCTGCATTACTTTTTCTTTTGCTTCTTCATAAGGAAGGTCATTGGCAAAAAGTTCAATGCGATTATTTAATTCGGTTTCATATAAAACTTGACCGCCAACTTGGCAAATCTTAGTATCTGTATTTCCTGAACAAGAAAATAAAAACAGAAGAAGGCTGCTCCATAGAACAACCTTCTCAAATTTATATGTTATTAATTTACTCACCAATAGTATATAATGCTTCTTCGTTTACAGTGATTGTATGTTTTTCGCGCAATTCGCTCATCCATTTATTCTCTAAATATTCTTGATATGCTTGGATTACTGCTCCACGTGCTTCTTTTAAGGCTTTTGGTCCAGCAGGAAGTTTCTCTTCTACAACTATGAGGTAGAATTTATCTCCATCCTTGAAGATTTTGTTGTCACCAACACTTAAATCTTTGTCGGACAATAAATCTTTTTCTGATTGAATGTACTTCCCAGTTTCTGCTTCAAGATTTAACTGTGAATCCGAATTAACCTTGTTAAGTATGTCATACATTGATAACGTATCCAAGTCATTTAGCAATTTCGCTTCCATTAACATTTCTTCTTTGTTAGAAGAGTAAATCACTGCATTAATACGATCTGGCCATTGGTATTTCTCTTGGTTGGCTTCAAAGAAACTCTTTAATCCTGATGTGTCTTTGATTGCTTTATCCCAAACCTTGTCCTTCATTATTTCATATAATAAAACACCGTCATGGTATTCTTGTAATAATGCTTTATAAGCTGGATACTTTTCTTCCAAATGACTTTTTTCGTCATTCATAATTTCTGAATCTTGCCAATCTGTATATTTTTCATCAATAAATTTATTGACTTGCATTGGCTTTCCTTTTTTGCTTTCGGCAATAAAATCTAAGAAAGACTGCATGTTGTATTTCGTATCATTGTATTTGAACATCCACTTACTTTTCTTTAATTCAGGAGTTGTCCAGCTTTTCTTAAATACACTACTGTCTATGTTTTCGTAGAACCATGACAATCTTTTATCCCCTTTATCTTTGAATGAATTTTCTTTCTTCAATTTGGCAATAAACGCTTTCTCAGATTGTTTAGCACGATCACCACGTGTCAATTTTTGTTGAAGTTGTGATTTTAATTCATCAAATGAACCAAGTGCACTGTATTCAATTCTTTTAACAATGTGAAATCCATAATCCGTTTTGAAAGGCTTTGAGTAATCATCATCATTTTTTAAGTTAAATGCAGCATCTTCAAATTCGGTAACCATTCTTTGATTTGTTCCAGATCCAAATGGAGGAAGTCGACCACCCTTTGCTTTCGATCCTTGGTCATCAGAATATGATTTAGCTAGTTTTTTAAATGATTCACCTTCTTCTAATTGTTGGTAAATCTCATTTATTTTTTTCTCTGCATTTGTTACATCAGCTTCCTCAGCGTCTGGATTCAGAGCGACCATAATGTGAGCAGTAGTTATTGTACCTCTGGCATCACGTTTGTCAAAAACCTTTATAACATGGTAACCGAAACTTGATCTAGTTGGCATTGAAATGTCACCAACATCTAATGTGTAAGCAGCACTTTCAAAAGGATAAACCATTTGAAAAGCGGTAAAATAACCTAGGTTTCCTTTGTTAACTTTTACAGAAGGATCTTCCGAACCTCCAGCTTCGCTAGCTACAGCACCAAAGTCTTCCCCTTTTTCGATGCGTTTCTTTAATTCTAATGCTTTGTTGTAAGCTTTTAAAGTATCTGCAGGAGATGCATCTGGTTTTACATTTATTAGAATGTGTGAAGCCTTAATTTCATACTTCATTCTATTATAAGCCTCTTGAAGCAATTCTTTCGTTTTGCTAGAGTCTATAAGATATGGATGTGCCAATTGCTCTTTGTATCCTTTTAATTCTCTCTTCAAAGATGGAATTGTATCATATCCTAAAGCTTCTGCTTCTGCAACTTTAAGTTTGAATTTTTTGTAGAGTTCTATGTATTCATCCAAACTCTCTTTATCGTATTTTGGATTGTCGTTATTCTTTAGATAAACTTGTAGAAATTCACTTTTAGTTACTTTTTCACCATTCACTGTCATTACGACGTCATTACTTTCTTTTTGACTTGAACCATTAATGGCAAATGCAAATAGCGCAGTAATTATCAATAGATAATTTTTCAAATACATAATACTAAATATTTTAATTTATTAAAACGTGACTAAATTAGTAATCTAATCAATTGTAAAACTCTAAACACTAAAAAATATTGTGTTCCAATTTTATTTGAAGCTATAGTTTGGTGCCTCTCTAGTGATCGCAACATCGTGTGGGTGAGACTCCGTCATACCTGCATTGGTAATTCTTACGAACTCTGCACCTTGTAAATCCTCGATTGTAGCAGCACCGCAATACCCCATTCCAGCTCTCAATCCACCAACAATTTGGTAAACTACTTCTTCAAGATTTCCTTTATAAGGGACACGACCAGCAATTCCTTCTGGAACTAGTTTTTTGCTGTCATCTTCTGTATCTTGGAAATAACGGTCTTTTGAGCCTTTTTCCATCGCTTCAATAGAACCCATTCCACGGTAAGCTTTGAATTTTCTTCCTTGGTAAATCATGGTGTCTCCAGGAGATTCCTCTGTTCCTGCAAACATCGAACCTACCATAACTGTGTTTGCTCCAGCAGCAATTGCTTTCACGATATCACCTGTGTAACGTATTCCACCATCTGCAATTACAGGAATCCCTGTTCCATGCAAAGCGCGGGCAACATCATTGATTGCTGTAATTTGCGGAACACCAACCCCTGCAATAATTCTAGTTGTACAAATTGAACCGGGTCCAATCCCAACTTTTACTGCATCAGCTCCAGCATCAACTAAATATTTAGCTGCCTCAGCAGTAGCTATATTTCCTACAATTACATCAATGTCTTTGTGTTTTGCTTTTACCGCTTTTAGTTTCTCAATCACTCCTTTCGTATGGCCGTGCGCTGTGTCAATTACAATAGCATCAACTCCAGCTTTCACTAAAGCGCCAACTCTTTCCATTGTGTCATCAGTCACACCAACGGCAGCAGCAACTCGCAAACGACCAAATTGGTCTTTACAAGAGTTTGGATATTCTTTTACCTTTATAATATCACGGTAAGTAATCAATCCAATTAATTTATAGTCTTTATCAACAACAGGTAATTTTTCGATTTTATGTTCTTGCAAAATTCCTTCTGCAGTCGTTAGGTCTGTTGTTTCATTGGTAACCACTAAATTATCTTTAGTCATTACTTCAGTAATTGGGCGTTCTTTTTCTTTTTCAAAACGAAGGTCGCGATTCGTAACGATTCCTTTTAAAACTTTGTTTTCATCTACAACAGGAATTCCTCCGATTTTATTCTCTTTCATTAAAGTAAGTGCATCTTTAACTAATGCATTTTCGCCTAAAATAATAGGGTCGATAATCATTCCACTTTCCGAACGCTTTACTTTACGTACTTCGAGCGCTTGAAGTGCAATGCTCATATTTTTGTGAATCACTCCAATACCGCCTGATTGAGCCATAGCAATTGCCATGCTCGATTCTGTTACGGTGTCCATTGCTGCAGATACAACAGGCGTATTTACAGTAATATTTCTAGTGATTTTGCTTTTAAGAATTACGTTACGGGGAAGCACTTCTGAAAATGCTGGAACGAGCAGGATGTCATCAAATGTTAATCCTTCTCTTACTTTACTTATGTCTCGGAATGCCATATGAACCTATTTTTATGTAAATAATCTTTGCAAGAAAACGTCAAATAATACGTTATGTTTGTTTGTGATTTTAGTCATCCCGAAGTTTGCAGTCGGGACGAATAACAATTAAAAACTTCACAGGCCTTGTCTTTAACATCTTCTTATCAAAGATTTAAAGTTGATGACTTTCCTAACAAATTCTTAATAAATTCACGCAAAAGTACGAAAAATAAAAAGAACAGACTTTTTTTGATGTTTTTTATGTTGAGAAAAACTGTTAAACTATCATTATTACTATATTCGAAATCTAAACTTATAAAACAAATGCTTAATAAGGTAATCTTCCTTTTATTTTTTCTTGGCTTAATTTCAGTCCAGGTTGTGAACAGTCAGAAAGTGATTTTCCCAGAAGTGATTCTCAAAAATATTCCTACTGATGTTCAAGTTCAGTCGGATGAAGAACTGGATTATTTGATACTGAATAAAGATACTTTAGTCGTGAACAAAACGGGTGAACGGTATATGACGGAAGTTGTATTGAAGGATGATAACATTCAATTTGAAAATGCAAAAGTTGAATTTGAAAAACCTATAGTTATCCCAGGCTGGTTGTCTTTATTGCCGCCTTTAATTGCAATTGTTTTAGCACTTATATTTAAAGAAGTTCTTTCTTCCTTATTTATAGGAATATTTATTGGTGCTGCAACTATCGGTTTTTATGGAGGAGGAATCTCTGGAATATTTGCTGCATTCTTTACCGTTTTAGATCATTATATTTTAGATGCATTGCTAGACCCTGGACACGCTTCGGTGATTTTATTCTCTGTTATTATTGGTTCCATTGTCGCCATAATTTCTAAGAATGGAGGAATGCAAGGAGTGGTAAATCGCTTAATCAAATATGCAACGAACCGAAAGTCAGGAATGTTAACCGCTTACTTTTTAGGCTTGGCCATCTTTTTTGATGATTATGCCAACACGCTTGTGGTAGGGAATACGATGCGACCAATTACAGACCGTTTGAAAATTTCCAGAGAAAAGCTAGCTTATATTGTTGATTCCACAGCAGCTCCAATTGCTGCAGTAGCATTTATTACCACATGGATTGGTGCTGAGTTGACTTACATAACTGACGGGATTTCGAAAATTGAAATGCAGCAGGGAGTAGTTATTTCTGAAAGTGCTTATGGTATTTTTGTGAATTCTTTGGCGTATTCTTTTTATCCTGTTTTCACTTTGTTCTTTGTGTTCTTCTTGCTTTATAAACAGCGTGATTTTGGTCCTATGTATAAAGCAGAAGTAAAAACATTGAAGGAAGGAATTACTGCTGATACGGTAACCAATCGTGAATTGGAAGAGTTTAATCCAGTGAGAAATGCTAAAATTAAAGCCTACAATGCAATAGTTCCAATATTCATTGTGATTTCAGGAACGTTCTTGGGATTACTAGTTACTGGAATGTCAGCATCTAATTCTTTCCTGCTTGAAAATGGAATAGATTTAAGCAATGGAACTTGGGCAGCAATTGGGACAGACGGAGGAGATCAAGTAGGATTCTTTAGAAAATTAGGAATCGTCATTGGAAACGCAGATTCTTATGTTGCATTGCTTTGGTCCTCTATGGCTGGATTAGCTGCGGCAATTGTCATGACCGTTTCTCAAAGAATTATGTCTTTGAAAGAAGCGATGGATGCCATGATCATTGGAATAAATACCATGATGCCAGCGGTTGTAATTTTAATTCTCGCTTGGTCATTGGCTGGAGTAACTGAAAGTTTGAGCACTGCAGAATATCTTAAAGCATTTTTTGGATCTGACTTTTCTCATGTTTGGGTCATTCCAGCATTAACATTTGTGCTGTCTGCATTCATAGCCTTTTCAACAGGTTCTTCATGGAGCACAATGGCGTTAATGTATCCACTTGTGATTCCACTTTCTTTTGCCGTAGCAGCAGGAGATCCAAATTTCTCAGAAATGGCAATTTTGTACAATACAATTGCTTCGGTATTGGCTGGTTCTGTGCTTGGAGACCATTGTTCACCGATTTCTGATACTACGATACTAAGTAGTTTGGCCACTTCCTGTGATCATATTGAGCACGTTAGAACACAAATGCCTTATGCGTTGAGTGTTGGAGGTGTGGCGTTGTTTGTGGGAGTGATTCCTACCGCTTTTGGAGTTCCGAGTTTGGTGGCATTTGGGGTTGGGATATTGGTGTTGTACTTGATTGTGCATTATGTGGGGAAGAAGGTTTGATAAATCAGTATTGAGCAAGAGTATTGAGTATAGAGAGGCAATGAATGACCGATATGTTTTAAGACAGAGACTTTTCTTTTTTACCTTTTAACAGAAAATATTACCATCTCGAAAGAGTGAAACGATAAGGGG
>Ga0307967_1001261_pt1 | contig 15697 bp, 14 predicted proteins | sample OrgLakmetagen648_FD_201828 | JGI IMG/M metagenome (GOLD analysis project Ga0307967, IMG submission 201828) | Saline water microbial communities from Organic Lake, Antarctica - #648 | ecosystem: Environmental > Aquatic > Non-marine Saline and Alkaline > Saline | place: Antarctica: Organic Lake... | reverse complement strand
CAAGCTACGTTCTATTACAGATACTGCCATCAAAAATGGCCAAAGTGTTCTTGCTGCATTATTTACAATTGCTGGATTGAAGGTTACTGATTAGTTACGAAATATTTATTCAATCATAATAATTTTTTAAGGTTTTTCCCGATTTCTCGGGACAGGCTATGCGCTGCGCAGCGTTGCACTGAGCCTGACGAAATGCCGCATCAGGCGACGAGAAAAAAAGTGAAATATACGCAAAAGAATCAATTTTAATTTTGTGTTATTTCCGACCAGACATTAAAAAGAGGGGAGAACTGATTTTAAAGTAAGGCGAGAAAGAAACGATTAATGGCTAATTAACGATTTCACATCTGTCATAATTCACTACTTTAATTATATTTACAAATTATAAAATTGAGGTAAAAGTTTAAACTATGAGAAAAATTAACTTCCAACAGCTATTCAAAAAGAATTGGATTCACCTTTTAGCAATTGGCTTATTTATACTAACTACAGTAATCTACTTCCAACCACAATTCAATGGGTATAGTTTAAAACAACATGATATTGAGCAGTTTAAAGGAGCGTCTAATGAAATTAATCATTTCAGAGATGTTAACGGGGAAGAGCCATTGTGGACGAATTCAATGTTTGGTGGAATGCCTACTTATCAAATTTCAACAAGATATGAAGGGAATTTGTTGAGAGGAGTTTTTTATACTTTTCAATTGTGGATGTCTTCACCTGCTGGAATGTTTTTTGGTTACCTCCTTGGATTCTATATCATGCTTCTTTGTATGAGAGTAAATCCTAAAATAGCTATTTTTGGTGCTTTTGCTTTTGCTTTCTCTTCCTATTATATTATTATTTTACAAGCTGGACACAATACAAAAGCCTCTGCCATTGGTTTAGCTCCTCCTGTTATTGGAGCTTTTTATATGGCGTATCGACACAATCTCAAATGGGGAATTGTTCTTTCTGCTTTATTTATGAGTATTCATTTGTTGGCTAATCACGTTCAAATTACTTTTTATTTAGGGCTCCTCCTTGTTTTTATTGGAATTGCTGAATTTATAAGACACATCAAACACAAAAATATCGTTCACTTTTTGAAAGCAACAGGAGGATTAGTATTGGTCTATGTTTTTGCTTTAGGGATGAACTATGGAAATCTCTCTTTAACTAATGATTATTCCAAATATACTATTCGAGGTGGAAATGATATATCTATTAATGTTGATGGAAGTGCGAATGATGATAATTCAACTTCAGGATTGGATAAAGATTACATCACACAATGGAGTTATGGTATCAAAGAGTCAATGACTTTAATTTCTCCTTATACAATGGGTGGGGGAAGTAATAAAATAGCCAAAAGTCAGTTTGCAGATAAGTTGAGAACCCCCGAAATGAGATCTAAAGCGAGTTTAATTGCTCAGAATAATATTTATTGGGGAGATCAACCTTTTACTTCTGGTCCAGTTTATTTGGGAATTATCGTTTTCTTTTTAGCAATGCTTGGAATGATTTATTTAAAAGGACCAATGAAATGGGCTCTTTTTGGAATGACAATTTTAGCATTGATGCTTTCTTGGGGGAAAAACTTTATGGGATTAACCGACTTTTTCTTAGATAATGTTCCTTTTTATAACAAGTTTAGAGCTGTTACTATCATTCTTGCAATTGTTGAGTTAACGATTCCCTTATTGGCTGTTCTTTTCTTAAATGAATTATTTAAGAAGAAAGAGCAAATATTAAACAACATCAAACCATTTTATATCGCCTCTGGTGCCTTGTTAGGAATAATGGTTGTTTTGACATTTACGGGTTTAGGGAATGGTTATTTATCAAAACAAGAAAACGAATACCTTTATACCTACGGTGATCAAGTAAAAGCACAATTAGCGAATGAAGACCCTGCTCGTTTAAAAGAAAATGGTATTGATATCAATAATCCAAGTCAGGTTCAGCAAGTAGTTGATCAACAAATGAAACGTGTTGATGAGCAGTTTGATGCTTTAACAGGTTTCAGGGAAAGTGTTTATCAATCAAGTATGTTGCGCTCAATTTTCTTCTTGGTGATGGGGATTGCATTGATCGCTATTTTCCTTAAGACAAGCGTTCAAAAAGAATACATTTTAATTGGTTTGGCTTTATTTGTTGTAGTTGATCTTGTGATGGTAGACTTGAATTACTTAAACAATAAAAAATCTGACGGTAGAAATTATGACCACTGGTCTGAAAAAGAAAAGAATGATTTTCCAGTTGCAGCCGCTCAAGCGGATAAGCAAATCTTAGAACAAGAAGTGGCCGGTAATCCATCTTTAAAGAAGTTGATCGATAATGTTTCTGTTAAAAGCAATGCTGGCAGAGGTCGCGTAAACCAAAATGAACTGTGGTTGAAAAAGCTACAAACTTTAGGAATGGAAACAAACTACCGTGTTTATGAACCTTCAATTGGTTTCAATAGCTCACGTGCTTCTTATTTCCATAAGGCCTTGAATGGCTATCACGGTGCGAAATTGAGACGTATTCAAAATGTGAAAGATTTCCATATTAATTATAACAATATGGACGTATTAAATATGTTAAACGTTAAGTACTTTATCCAAGAAGGTCAAGCAAGAAAAAATCCGAGTGCGCTTGGAAATGTTTGGTTAGTTAAAGAAATGAGTGTTCAACCGAATCCGAATAAAGAATTATTGGCTTTGGGTAATATGTACATGATTAGTAATGTTTCTAGTAATCCATTATTTATTAACGGAAAAGAGAAAGAGTCAGACACCATTTCTGGAAGAGAAGATATAGTGCTTTTTGATGGAGACTCTTTAAATGTTGATTTAATGAATATTATTCGTTCAGGAATTAATTCAAGCTTTGTTGAAGACAGTAATGGCGAAGTGAATTGGATTCCAACTGCTGAATTAGCCAAAGACAGTCTTAATAGTTTTTCATCACTGCTTACTATTCAAAAGATTCACGATTTTGATCCTAAAAATGAAGCAATCATTGGAAAAGAAGAAGCGCAAAAACTTTCTTCATTAACATTCTCTGGACAAGGAACAATTGATATGAAGTCTTATGCTCCAAATGCCATGGTTTATAACGTGAGTGTTAGGGAACAACAATTTGGAGTATTCTCTGAAATGTACTTTCCGGATGGTTGGAATGCTTACATCAATGGAGAGCAAGTCGAAATTCACCGTGTGGATTATCTTTTGCGAGGAATTGAATTACCAGCAGGAGATTATGAAGTTGAAATGCGTTTTGAGGTTCCTAAATTCGATACTTCTAATAAAATCGCATTCGCAGGTTCAATTCTATTGTTCATTGTTATAGGAGGACTGTTCTTTAAGGATTTCTTGATGAAGAAAAAAGAGGATGAAGCTGCATAATAATTGGGTTCTAGTAGGTGAATTTTTTAATAGTTAAATAAAAATAAAACGATGAATCGGTCATTTTCAATACTGTCAATTTTGAGTTTTTTGGCCTTGGCCATTTACGCATTATTGATGGTGTTTCAAGTTTTGAACCCAATCATTCATTTGAAATATCTACTTATAGTTTTTTCACTTTTCTTTACTTTTCTTTCACTAGGATTATTTACCTATCGTAAAAAAGTTAATAATTTTCTATATTTCATTTATATCGTTTTACTTGTACTCCCAGTTTTCACACCATTATTGGGACTGATTTCTGCAGATGCATATACACAATACTGGAAGTTATTTGCCGGTGGAATGATTTTCCAAATTGGAACAGGAATATATGCTTTGTCGGGAGGGTTTGTTAATGATGGAATAGTCTCTTCTTTAAAAGCTCTGTCTATACTAAATTATAGCTTATTTCTCTTCTTAGCGGTTATCCTGTTTTTTGATATCACACTTTTAATGCAAGGAGTTGTTTTTAGTATTGTCGGTGGAATTGTGACTTTACTAAGTTTGTTAATTATTGCGCTGAGGAAACCACCTATTAGTCTTTGAATTCACGTTTTAAGCAGAAGTGAATCATTGCTGATCTTCAAACAGAGAGGTAATTCAAGATTATCTCGAAAGAACCTACACTTCTAATGACATAACATTAGTAAAAAAAAATACCCTTTGCAAAATCACCAAAAAACAAATTTTTTATTGATTTCACTTCAGGATGACATATTAAGGTGTTGGGAAATCAAATACTGCGTTATGCTCAATACGAAAAGCTCGCATCGACAAGATATTAGTCTTTGAAGAAAGTGCCAAACCCTGCAATTCTCTGTTTCCAGTAGGAAGATTGGTAAATATCCACAATTGAGATTCCAACACTTGTGCTGGCATGTATCATTTGAATGCTGTTATTGTTTGTTGAATAAACAACTCCAACATGGGAAATTCCTGATCCATTATCAAAGAAAACAAAGTCTCCTGGTCTTACATTCTTTCGTTTAACCTTAGTTGATGATTTATATTGATCAGCCGCTCTTCTGTCGATAGTTTTTCCCATCTCATTTTCTGTCAAATAGCATGTAAATCCGCTGCAATCGAATCCTTTTGGTGTATTTCCTGCCCATTTGTAAGGAACACCCAGCAAATCATTAGAAAGTGCTAAAATATTTTTTCTTTGTTTTGATATAGAAACAACATCAGCAACAATTATTTCTTCTGGAATAGCAATATCTTCTTTCATATTATCTGCATCTGGAATATTAGAAAAAACAGTATTCACAACATCTTCTATTAAATCAAAAGTTTTTTGATCCCCATCGCGCTTCAACTCATACATCCATTGTTTTAGATCATTTTTTAATATACTTATTTCATAGGTATGTGCTCTTAAAATTTCTCTTCCTTCGTGCGTTTGTTTTAACTCCTTAAATGTCTCATAAGCTTCTTGAACAGCATATTTATGACGTTTGTTCCAACGTTTATTTTGAGACAATTGAAGTTTCGATAGCGATAAATAATAACGCGGAACAAAAGAAAAATCATATGCTGGATTGTCAAGTAATCTATTTGCCTTGCGATAAACAGCCTTGTATTGTTTTTGGTCATACCTCATTTCTAATTGATCAAATTCCAGCACTTGAGCCGAAAGTGTGAAACTAAAAAGCAATGGAAAAATAAGAATGATAATTTTGTGCATGATTCAATTTATTCGTTCTTACAAAACTAAGCTAATTGTCTTTTGTAAAGAATAAGAGGGGTGGTAATAGATTAACATTTACTTGTTTAAAAAGCAAATTATAAAACAAATGCTTATTTTCCGTGTTTAAAAGTACCAAACAGTTATTTTTGGTGTCAAATTTGTTTTGAAATCAGTGAATAAATAAAAATAAATCATGAATAGAATTATAATTGCTCTTACAACGCTAATACTTTCAAGTACATTGTTTTCTCAGGAGGATGACGCTAATATGCTAAGAATGTATGAGGTGTATACTTATATTGACCGCATGTACTTGGATGAAGTTCCCAATAAAGAGATTTCTGAAGCAGCTATAATATCTATGTTAGAAAAGTTAGACCCGCATTCAACTTATATTCCAGCAGATGAAGTAAAGGAAGCAAACGAAAGAATCAACGGTAGTTTTGTAGGTGTAGGAATTCGTTTTAACATTTTAAAGGATACTTTATTGGTGGTGAATCCAATTCCTGGTGGACCATCAGAAAAACTCGGTGTGCGCGCAGGAGATCAGATAATTAAAGTAGATGGTGAAACGATAGCCGGAACTGGGCTTAAAAACTCACAAGTAAGAGAACTTTTACTAGGTGAGAAGGGAAGTAAGGTAAAAGTTACTATTAAAAGAGGTCAAGAAGACTTAATAGAATATACTATAACTAGAGACAAAATACCCGTTAATTCAGTAGTGAGCGCCTACATGGTAGATGAAGAAGTGGGGTATATTAAACTAACTAATTTTTCTAGATCAACAGAAGAAGAAGTGGATGTTGCAATTAAAGATCTCAAAAAGAAAGGAATGAAAGATCTTATTTTTGATTTACAAGGAAATGGTGGTGGATTGCTTTATGCTGCTAAATATGTTGCTGATGAATTTCTGTCTGATGATAAATTAATTGTTTATTCTGAGGGAAGAAAACAACCACGAAGTGTTTTGAAAGCAGATAAAAAAGGAGATTTCGAAAAAGGAAGATTGGTAGTTTTGATTGACGAAAGTTCTGCCTCAGCAAGTGAAATTCTTTCAGGTGCTATTCAAGATTGGGATAGAGGTTTGATTGTTGGAAGACGTTCTTTTGGAAAAGGATTGGTTCAACGTCCAATAGAATTGTCTGATGGTGGACAATTGAGATTGACAATCGCACGTTATTACACACCAAGTGGTCGATTCATTCAAAAACCGTATGAAGATATTTCTGCATATAGAAATGACTATATGGAAAGATACCTGCATGGAGAAATGATGCACAGAGACAGCATTAACTTGCCGGACTCATTGGTTCATAAAACCCTCATAAATGAGCGTAACGTATATGGTGGTGGTGGAATAATGCCAGATGTATTTGTACCATTAGATACTTTAGAATATTCTGATTTTTATAAGCAGTTGAGTCGCTCGGGAGTAATCAATACATTTTCTTTAGAATATGCAAATGAGAACAGAAAGGCTTTGAAAAAAGACTATGAAACTATCGAGAATTTTAAAAACGATTTTGAAGTTGATCAAGAGTTTTTAGATGAATTTTTTGCTTACTCAGTAAAAGAAGACAGTAATTTGGTCTATGTTGATGAAGATTTTAAAGTGAGTGGAGATCTGTTAAAGATTCGTTTGAAGTCAATGGTTGCCCAGAATATTTGGGACTATGAAGCATTTTATCAGATTTTCAATGTGAAAAATGAAATTTTCACGGAAGGATATAAAGCATTGAAAAATGGAACGTATGATAAAATTAATTTTAACGAGAAGTAATATTTTCGTTTACATTTTTTATATTTGCAATCTACAAAACAAAAGAATAAAATTATTATGAGAAAAATTATTTGGGTATTTTCATTCGCACTTTTGACATTTTCGTGTACAAACGAAACTAAAACTGATGCAAGTATTGAGGTAAAAGACGGTGAAAAAAGATCAAGACTTTCTTCAGGTTCGCAATCTTCTGAAGAAATGAAACAAGCTGCTGAAGAGCGCAAGGTTCAAGAGCAAAAAGCAGAAACGGAAAGATTAGCAAGTCAAACAACAATGGAAGTTATGCCAAATGTTCATGACTTTGGAAGTATTCCAAAAGAAACAGCTGTTTCTACAATTTTTAAAATTAAGAACACAGGTGATAAGCCGTTGATCATTAATGATGCAAAAGCTTCTTGTGGTTGTACAGTGCCACGTAAACCAGAAGAGCCAATTATGCCAGGTGAAACAGGAGAATTAGAAGTAACATTCAAATCTAACCCAAGCCAAGCAGGTTCACCAATGAATAAATCAGTAACGATTACTGCAAATATTCCAGGTTCACAAAAGGTAGTTACAATCAAAGGTCAAGTAGAAGGTTAATAAAATACTTTATATAAATTGCAAAAGAGGAAGCCATCTGGTTTCCTCTTTTTATTGATTAAATATTTTATATCGAACTCATATTAAAGAATCTCTTTTTACATCAATGGTATAGGATAATAGTGAAGGTGTTTTTTGAGCGAGAATCTTACTCAATACTCAAATTAATTATTCAATACTGAATTTCAGCATCCCATTCTAATATTCCTCCTTTTAGGTTATAAGTTTCTTTGAATCCGAGTTGTTCTAATACAAAACAAGCTTGGTGACTCCTTGCACCACTTCTGCAATAAATAAAATAAGGAACTTCTTTGTCTAGCTTTTTAATTTCACTAATGAAATGATCAATATTCATTAAGTCTATGGTAAGTGAATTTGGAATTATACCTTGCTGCCATTCATCAGGTCGACGAACATCAAGTATTGATGCTTTAGGTGAGTCTTGTAATTTTGATTTCCAATCTGCTAGTGATAAATCTTTCATTGCTGATACTTTAAACTTTTATAAAGCCTGAAATTAAAACAATTATTTATTTATTCATGAGTATCCTCACAAGAATATTCGTCTTTAGTTGAGCAACAAGACATTTTCGCTCTTATTTTAGGTTTGTCGTCAGCATTGTCTTCCTCTTTTGCCATCATTATTTCAATCTTTGGGCTCACATAAGGAATTCCAAGATTAAGTCCCCTAATCACCATGAACAAACCAACAACTGAAATTAAACTCGCCAAAACAAATTTTCTATTGAAGAAGCTTATTCTTGCAAAAAAGTCTTTCAGTACACCGAGGAATATAAATCCAGGTAAAGTTCCCAATCCAAAGAAGAACATATAAATCATTGAATTCTGAACACTTCCTGCGTTTAATGCACTTATCAAGGCGATATAAACCATTCCGCAAGGAAGAAAAGCATTGATAAAACCAATTCCGACTAATTTAGGCGTTCCTGCAGGTTTGCCTTTTAGAAATTTAGACATGGTGCGCATCACCATTTTATTAAACCAAGTTGATTTGCCTTTTCCTTTGTAATAAGCACCCCAAGCAAAAAAGATGATAAGAATACCTGAAATTATACTTAACCATTGTAAAACACCCATCATCGAAGCGCTTAATCCAATAATTCCAACGATAACTCCCATCAATGTATAACCAAGGCTTCGTCCAATAGAGTAGGAGGTAATTCCACCAGTAATAGTAGCTTTTGATTTCCTATTTAACGGAAGTGCCATTGCAATTGGTCCACACATTCCAATACAATGTAAGTTGGTAACCAACCCCAAAGAAAAGGCCAACACTACTATGTTTACTAATGAATCCATACCGTATCTCTCAATTGGTAGTTTAGTTCCTGCACACTCCAATCAGCAGTTAACAAATACCTTCCTTTTTTAAGTTTTGAACTTTCTACGAAGACGTTTTTTCCTTTCGATTCAATATTGATATCATCTTCCTCTGAATTTGAACGGTAAAGGTTAATATCTATTCCTTTTACTTCATCTGGAGTATCTAATTTGATAAATATACCTTCAGCAGATGAAGCTATATTTATTTTACTATTATTATCTAATGCATTTTGTTGTGCGTTAATCTCGCGTTCAAAAACAACTTCTTCCTTGTAATAATCTTCGCTCACTAGTTCTGTGGGCTTGCTCATCAATATCACTCCCATATAAATAATGAATGACATAAAAGCAACCAATACAATCGTTATTCCGTGTCCCCAGTTCATCTTTCTAAATTTTTATTTATTAAAGTAACGGACCTATAAATCGCGTTTTAACTTTCAATAATTCTTCACCATTACCCAAAACTATAATTTTGAGTTTCTTCTGACCCCTTTCCAGTTCGTCATTATTTAATTTTATGATAAAGTTGTTTTTTGTGTGCTCTTCAGGACCTAAGTGGTAAGGGGCCTTTGTTACGTTAACTTCTCCATCAATACCATCTTCTAACTTTAAGTCAATGTCAAATGAGTTTTTTGATTTATTAATCAATTCAATCTCATAAATATTACTGATTATTCCGCCATCAAGCTGTTGATAGGAAGAACCTCTTTTCTTTAAAACAACTGCTTGGAAATCTGTTCTGGTTCCAATTAATGTTCCCCAAATAATCAATAATAAACCAAGTAGGACAGTGTAAGATTTCATTCTTTTAGTATAGACGAATTTTTTACCACCTTCTATATTACTCTCAGAGGCATAACGAATTAATCCTTTTGGTAAATTAACCGCTTCCATGATATCATCACAAGCGTCAATACAAGCAGTGCAGTTGACGCACTCTAATTGTGTACCATTTCTAATGTCAATTCCAGTTGGACAGACATGCACACATTGTTTACAATCGATACAATCACCTTTTCCAACTTCATCGCGGTCTTCCGTTTTTTTGTATCGTCCACGTGATTCTCCACGAACATGGTCATAAGCAACAATAACTGAGTCTTCGTCTAATAAAACGCCTTGAAGCCTACCGTAAGGACAAATTGTAGTACACACTTGTTCTCTCAAGAATGCAAATACACCATAGAAAACGAGTGAGAAGATAATCATTGCCATAAATCCGCCAAGATGAGTAGATAAGGGAGCTGTTTGGATTTCCCAGAGGGCATCTGAACCAATAATATAAGCAAGAAACGTATTACCAATCAAGAATGAAATCAATAAGAAAAGTGAATGTTTGGCAGTCTTCTTAAATATCTTTTCCCTGTTCCAACGTTGTTTGTTTAGTTTCTTTTGATGTGTCCAATCACCTTCAATCCAATATTCAATTTTACGAAAAACAAATTCCATAAAAATTGTTTGAGGACAAATCCATCCACAAAATATTCGCCCAAATACCACCGTGAATAAAATGATAAAAACGAACAAGAGAATCATCGTAAAGGCAAAGATATATAAGTCTTGTGGCCAAAATACCTTTCCAAACAATACAAATTTACGCTCTAGAATACCTATTAAAACGAGTGGTTGACCACCAATTCTAATATGAGGAGCAGCAAAAAGAAGAGCAATTAGGAAAACACTTAGTATAAGCCTCCATTTATGGAAAAACCCCTTTGGCTTCTTTGGATAAACCCAGATTCTTTTTCCAGTTTCGTCGACTGTTGAGATAGAATCTCTAAACTCATCTTCGTATAACTCCTCTTCTTTTGCCATCTAACTCTATATTTTAACTGAAGTTTATTCAGCTATTTCCCCTTGCGGTTCTTTTCCTCCCTTTGCCTCGCTTACTTCATCGAAATGAAGGACGTAAGATGCTACTTGTTCTATTTCTATAGGGTTAAGTTTCGATTCATGCGCAGGCATTCCCTTAGGTGCACCTTTTTTAATTACAAGAAATACATCTTTGATGTTACCACCATATATCCAGTAGTTATCTGTTAAATTAGGTCCAACTTCTCCATGACCATCTTCCGTATGACAAACAGCACAGTTGTTAAGGTATAATGCTTTTCCAGCCATAAGATCAGATTGATCCTCCATTAACGTTGCATTGGTCTCATCAATATTCATTGCATTCGCTTTACGGTAGGCAGCCACATCAATCTCTGCTTGAGCAACAGATTTGTTATATTCTGCCATTTGTAAATCGCCTGTTCCAAAAATATGATAGTGGAACATGTAAACGAAAGCAAAAATAATTGAGATAATAAAACCTGCAACCCACCATGGCGGCATCGGGTTATCTAATTCACGTATTCCATCATAATCATGGCCTAAATCTACTTTGTATTCATCTTCAATGGAAACACCACCTTGCAATGCTTGTGCTAATGATCCTTTTTTAGGATTTCTATCTGCTTTAACTTTAATCTCTTTTGGTTTGATTAAGCGCAATGATTTATAGAACATATTAATCATGTGTAGCGTGAACGCTAGCAATAACAGAGTTATAATTACTAATGCATTTATGTCTGCACTTGTAACATAAGCCCACAATTCTAATTCTTGAGCTGCTGCAGTTGGACCAGTGAAAGTTAATGCACTTACAACTTGACTTGTTCCAACAAATCCAATAATCATTATTAATGTTAGAATTTTCCCACCGTTTTTAGATTTATTGTGTAATTCAGCAATTTTTTCGCGGTACATTTCAGAGCTAATTAATGCTGTAGTACTTCTTGAGACGACATAAATGGCTAACAATAATACAATGATGATGAATATGAAAACTGTGAAAATTGTCAAGTTCTTTTCATAATTGTCTACATAAATAACATGCTCGCCATTCGTTGAATTTGAAATCCCAGCTCCAACGTTTGAAAGTGCATCTGTTGGTAGATTAGAGGCAGCTGCTGGTGGCTCATAAGTGTCAACATAATCAATTACAGCTTTAGCTTCATCTAAGGAGATATTTTGAGCAGGCATAGCAGTAGCACTATATTGCTCAGCCACTTTTGCGCGTTCACTTTTTCCTAATGCAATAAGCTTTGCTGGGTTAAGTACCCATTCGTATATGTTTTCCTCTTCACCTTCCCATTTGGCTTTTACACCAATAAGGTTAGGTCCCGTTGCATCCTTTCCAAGTATATGGCAAACGCTACATTTTGATTCAAATATTGCCTTTCCATCTTGACTATTAGCAATAAATGCAAAACCAATTGACAAAACACTTAAAAGGAACGATTTTTTTAAGTTCAGTAATCTTTTCATAATTATTCTTTAGTGTCTTTAGTATCTAAATGCTCATCTTCCTCCGTTAATGGAATTTGACTATATGTCTCTGTTTCTGCTTTTGTCATTTTGAACATTCTCCAGAGAACCGCTATGAAGAACAGTACAAAAATGAGTAAGGAGATAATAGGGAATATTTCTATGCCTGCTATTTCTGACATGTTATGTTTAATGTATCTAAGCATAATTCTAATTATTTGAGTGAAGTTTCAATCTCTGTATCTTCTATTTCTGCAGGAACAGCTTTAATATCTGTACCTAATCTTTGGAGATAGGAAATTAAAGCAATAATTTCCTTGTTGGCTATATCCGAAACTTGAATATCACTTTCTTTCTTACTTAAATCTTTAATAATGTTCGCTGCAATTCCTCTGGCTTGCTCGTTCAAGTCAGTTAAAGCTTGTTCATCATACCCTTCTGGGTAAGGGACACCTAAACCTTGCAATACTCTGATTTTTTTCTTAAGATGACTCGTATTTAATTTCTCTTCTGCTATCCATGGGTAGGCAGGCATAATCGAACCTGGAGACCAGTCTTTAGGACTAATCAAGTGGCCATAGTGCCAAGAATCACTTCTCAATCCACCTTCACGCGCTAAATCTGGACCTGTACGCTTAGATCCCCATAAGAATGGGTGATCATATACAAATTCACCTGCTTTAGAGTATTCACCATAACGCTCTGTTTCGAAACGCAATGGACGAACCATTTGGGAGTGACATCCAACACAACCTTCGCGGATATAAATATCACGACCTTCTAATTCAAGAGGAGAATATGGTTTTACTTGTGTTATCTTTTTAATATTCGATTTTACGGCCATTGTTGGAATAATCTCAACAGCTCCTCCAATTAAAATCACAATAACACTAAACAAAAGTAATCTCATAGGCTTGCGTTCAATAACTCTGTGCCAGTATTCTCCTTTATCACTGTGTTTTGTTTTCAACGATGATGTAACTTCTACAACTTCGTTGTTTGCAAAAGTACCCGATTTAGCAGTCTTTATTAAGTTGTAACCCATCAAGAGTGCACCAATAATATATATTAAACCACCAAAAGTACGCATGATGTAGAACGGTTTCAATGCAGTTACTGTAGTTAAGAAATCTGGATTTGTTAATGTTCCATCAGCATTAAATTCTTGCCACATTAGCCCTTGACTAAATCCAGCCCAGTACATTGGGATTGTCCATAAAATAATACCTAAAGTAGCAATCCAAAAGTGAGCATTCGCTAGTGATTGAGAGTATAATTTAACCTTGAATAATTTAGGGAATAAATAGTACATCATTCCAAATGTCAACATTCCATTCCAACCTAATCCTGCGACGTGAACGTGTGCAATTGTCCAGTCTGTGAAGTGAGTTAAAGAGTTAATACTTTTAAGAGATAACATTGGTCCCTCAAATGTAGCCATACCGTATGCTGTAAGCGCTACTACAAAGAATTTTAATACAGCACTGTCACGTACCTTGTCCCAAGCTCCGCGCAAAGTTAAAAGTCCGTTTAACATTCCTCCCCAGGATGGTGCGATCAACATTATAGAGAATACAACTCCTAATGATTGTGCCCAGTCTGGTAAACTTGAATATAGCAAGTGGTGAGGTCCTGCCCAGATATAGATGAAAATCAATGCCCAGAAGTGGATAATTGATAGCTTATAAGAATAAATTGGTCTATTGGCAGCTTTAGGAACAAAGTAGTACATCAGTCCTAAATATGGAGTCGTTAAGAAAAATGCTACCGCATTGTGCCCATACCACCACTGTACAAGTGCATCTTGAACACCTGAGTACCAAGAATAACTTTTCATAAAGTGAACAGGTACCTCAAATGAGTTAAAAATGTGCAATACAGCTACAGTTACAAATGTTGCAATATAGAACCATATTGCTGTATAAATATGTTTTACACGTCTTACAAGAAGTGTAGCCATCATATTCCAACCAAATACCACCCACATTAATGCAATTGCAATATCAATTGGCCACTCAAGTTCAGCATATTCTTTACTAGAAGTGAAACCCATAGGTAAAGTAATTACCGCTGACACGATAATTAACTGCCAACCCCAGAAATTGAGATAACTGAGTTTGTCACTCCACATACGTGTTTTAAGTAAACGCTGCATAGAATAGTAGACTCCAGTAAAAATACCGTTTCCTACAAAGGCAAATATTACTGCATTGGTGTGCAATGGACGAATTCGACCATAGGATAAATATTTATATCCAAGATAGTCATTAAAAAAATTGGGAAAAGCCAATTGCAAGGCAGCCGTTAGGCCGACTATCATTCCAATTATACCCCAGAAAATTGTTGCATACGCGAAGTACTTCACAATCCTGTTGTCATACTTAACTTCTATTACCTCCATTATTCTTTATTTGATTTTTCATTTGGTTTCGCTTCAACTTTTTCTTTAACTTCATCATCATACAATATGCGTATTCCAGGAGTAACGTCGTCTTCATATTGGCCAGACTTGTTGGCCCATATAAAAGAGACTAAAAAAAGGAGCGCTAGAATCAAACTTACGACTAACATCACGTATATAATTTCCATGGGACAAATATATAGTTGATTGTTAAAACCAAAAAGGTATATAACACGTAAAAAATATGATTTTTGTCAGTTATAGATTAGATTAATTCTTAAGAAGTTTAGGCTAATGGGGTTATAAGTAGTAGGAAAAATAAGTGCAAAAAAAAAGGTGAGGATTTATCCTCACCTTTTCAAATATATAAAATTGTTCGATTAGCTATTGATTTCAATAATTTCAATATCGAATGTTAATTCTTGACCAGCTAATGGATGGTTACCATCTACAATGATAGCATCATCTTTAATTTCTTTAACTACCAATTGAATTTCGTTTCCATCTGGTGTTTTTGAAACTAATCCCATTCCAATTTCTGGAGTGATTTCTTGAGGTAAACGATCTTTAGGAACTTCTTGAATTAATTCCGCACGTGGCTCACCATAAGCTTCAGCTGAAGGAATTACTAATGTTTTTTTCTCATTAACTTTCATGTCAATTACACCATTTTCAAACCCAGGGATAAGTTGACCTGTACCAACTTCAAACTCCATTGGTTCACGTTCTACTGAACTATCGAAAACTTCTCCGTTTGCCAATTTACCTGTGTAGTGTACTTTTACCTTGTCATTCTGTTTAACTTGACTCATAAAATCTGTCTTTGTATATTAATATTGATTAAGGTCTAATTACTTTAATCTTCTACAAAGGTATGGGTTATGTCATGATGTCCAAAAATATAGAGCGCTTTTTTTTTGATTTAAGGGATTATTGACTTAAAATGTGTTAAAATTTAGAATGTTCACCAAAATGAATCTATTTATCCATGTTTTAATGAATAAATGGTTCTACCACTATTTTAATGGATATTAAATTCTCCATGAGAAAACAAAAAACAAAAGCATAAAATTTTAATACAAAAAAGTTCCTTCGTGAAAATTTCTTTACAACAAGTTGATAAATAAATTTTTACTTCAGGATGACATTTCATTGGTGTGGTATTTTGAAAAAAG
>Ga0307967_1001260_pt1 | contig 15707 bp, 15 predicted proteins | sample OrgLakmetagen648_FD_201828 | JGI IMG/M metagenome (GOLD analysis project Ga0307967, IMG submission 201828) | Saline water microbial communities from Organic Lake, Antarctica - #648 | ecosystem: Environmental > Aquatic > Non-marine Saline and Alkaline > Saline | place: Antarctica: Organic Lake... | reverse complement strand
GCTTGTAATTGGCTTTTTTCAAGGTGAAAGAAGTCAAAATAATTATCGCATTGAGCTTTTAATTTTTCCAAAGATTCTTTTCCTGTTTCATCTATGACTTCAACTTCGATGAAAGTACCGAGGTTTTTGACCACGTCAAAATGAAATTTTATGTGGTTGATAAAATAAATTTTTCTCTTTTTATCAACCACCGTTTTCACCCCAAATTGATTCTTTAAAATTTTTTTTAGGCCACTATCAGGTTCGTGTTTATAAAGGTTTATATCAGAAGTTTTTGACTCATTTTTATTTTTCCTGTAATATTCAATAAGGGCATTTTCAATTTTTCCTTCACGCAATTTCAACCGACCGCGATCCGTATTGAAATAAGTATCAATCTGATGATCTTCACCGATAAAACGCGGATTTTCCCGCTTAAGTAAAGTTTCATAAGGTTTTAAGGAGTTTACTTTAGCTTTAAACTCAAAATTTTTTATGGGATTATTATTCATTACTGTGATTCATTTTAGTCAAAATTTGATTGCATTTTTCACCAAAGTAATAAAAATCTGAGTTTTGAAAAATCAAGGTAATAGTTCCACCGATAGCTTCAATTTCTTCGCGGACCTCTTCTAAATTGGTTTTTACTTTAAAATAAGAATGTTCTTTCATCAGGCGGCTGTTAAAAACCGGGGTTTCCATCACCAAGGGTAAAATGCGCTCCAGCTGAATATCATAAAATAAAAATGGCGTACAAGTGCCGGCACGAAAACCTATTGCATCAACAAAGCCCATTGAAAAATCGCGTTCAATTTCGAGCTTGTCGAAATTGTTGTAAACCTCCGGCAAATGCAGGTCATATTTATTATTTAAAATCATTTTAAGCGGCCTGTTCACAATTGACTCCCAGCGTTTTTTTTCAGTCTTCAAGGTGTCAAAATTTTGGATTGCCTCCAGTCCTGCAAGCAAACCTAAATCACCATAATCCCCCATTGATTTTATCAGCGCGTGATAATTCGTTTTGTTGTAACTTATATTTTTACTGTAGATGGAATAATTGCTCAATTGAAACATAAACAACCAACTGATTTTTTCGCGTTTAGCAAAACTGATCAGTTGCTCATAAACATCATAAGGATCCTTTTTCAAGAATAACAACACCCGGATGCGTTCTATCAACCCTGTAATATTAAACTGAAAGAAATCCCGTAAACTTGCGCCCACTGTGCGGATACTCCCTTTTTTCTTATATTTATAAACCTCCCCTACGGCTAAAACGTTTTTATTGATGACTTTTCTCACAGGTTTCCCTTCACCAGAAAAGCGTTTCTGCAGTTCCCGTTTAAACTTGAAAGCCCATATATCGACAACAGGTTTTTTTAAAAAATCATTTTTAAAGGCCAAACTTTCGGCAGCGGGATAGCGGTTGAAGCGGTCATTATTGTGGGGAAGGTATTCTTCATACCGGCTGAGCAAATAAAAAGATGCAGCAAAGATATCAAACGGTAAATCGCTTGTTTCACTGGTCTTGAAAAAACAAGGGCTGTCCCCCCAACTTTCTACTTTTATTTTTTGATTTTCTATTCCCTGATCCCACAGCAAACTTGCTGATTTGACAAATAATTCATTCCCCCGGCTTTCCTTTCCATAAGAAAACTTCATCCCATCGTGTGCGATAAAATCTTCGATTTTTGACGTAAATTTAAACTCCATACCAAGGATTTCAGTAAAAATCTGGCGAAAAGTATAGCTGATTCTTGGGGTTGGCTTTTGAATGTAAATGAGCAGCATAATCAAAGAATTCCTTCATTATTAAAACTAAAATAGCCATCCTGGGTGACAATTAAATGATCGAGGACTTTAATATCAAGACTTTCACCGGCATTTTTCAATTTTTGGGTCAATTTTCGGTCAAATTTGCTCGGCTTCAGTTTTCCAGATGGATGATTGTGGGATAGTATTATGGCAGTGGCGCCCATTTCCAACGCATTTTTAAAGACGATCCGCACATCGACAATCGTTCCGGTTATTCCCCCTTTGCTCACCTGGGATTTGTGTAAAATTTTATTGGAATTATTCAAATAAATAATCCAAAATTCCTCGTGATTGAGGTCACCGATAATGGGTTGCATCAAGTTAAAAACCGAACCACATGAATCTATTTTAATACGTTCCAAAGCCTCCTCGCCCCTTCTTCGCCTTCCCAACTCCAAAGCCGCAATAATCGAAATGGCTTTGGCCTCACCAATGCCCTTAAACTGCATCAATTGATTGACGGTTTGGCGTCCGATTTCATTTAATTTATTATCTGAGCGGGCTAAAATGCGCTGTGCTAATTGAACGGCGCTTTCATCCCGGTTTCCACTACTGATTAAAATAGCAATCAGCTCGGCATCGCTCAAAGATGCTTTACCCTTTGTGAGTAATTTTTCACGCGGCCGGTCGCCTTCTGCCCACTGTTTGATTGAAAAAGATTGTTCATATCCCATCAGCATTAAAAGTAACTATTTTATCTGAAACTCCTGCCGGGAACACTACTATTTATCCAACAAAACCTATTTTAGTCTTTAGCACGTTTGACGATAAAATGTGGATTGTGCAAATCTTCTTTGTTATAACGCAGAGGTTTATCGTCTTCCATACTCATCACCTCCAGATCGAGCCCGCGCAGAATAGCGTGCGCTGCCGCGGTATCCCATTCCATTGTGGGTGCAAAGCGCGGATAAATATCAGCTTGGCTATCGGCAACGAGCATAAATTTTAAACTGCTTCCCATTGAGACAATTTCTGCATTGTCATATTGATCAATAAAAGCTTTGGTCTCATCATTTAGGTGAGAACGTGAAGCCACAATAATGGTCTTGCCCGACTCGTTTTTGATCAATTCCATTTTATGCTGGGGATCCATATTTTCTGCATTGAAAGCGCCGATTTCAGGACCGCCAAAATAAAGCTCGTCCAAAACCGGGGCATAAAGAGCACCGAGAATGGGCTTGTTTTTATGGATTAAAGCAATGTTTACGGTGAACTCACCATTTTTCTTGATAAATTCTTTAGTTCCATCGAGGGGATCGACCATCCAAAAGGTTTCCCAGTTTTTTCGGTCAGAATAAGGAATCTTGGCGCCTTCCTCAGAAAGCACTGGAATTTCAGTTTCTTTCAAACGCTCTTTAATGATTTGATGTGCATTTGTATCGGCCTTTGTCAAGGGCGTGTGATTTTCTTTTTCTTCCACATCAATTACATCTTTGTTGTAAATCTCAAGAATTTCAATTCCTGCATCGCGGGAAGCGTCGATAATTAGCGTCACATATTGTTTTAAGTCAAAATCCATCGGATGGTTTAATTTTTAGATTCCTTCAAATATACTTTTAAAATCAAGTTATTTATAAACTTTATCAAAATTTAAATTTTTATTTTAAACTATTTTAACACTTATACTAAAGTGGTAATCTATCTTCTATCAATTCAATAATCTTTTTTAAACAGTCATCTTCAGGTTCTTTTTCACTGTCCACAACCAGGTCTGGATTTTCAGGTTCCTCATAAGGTGCGCTAATTCCGGTGAAATCTTTTATTTCACCCTTTCTTGCCTTTTTATACAACCCCTTGACGTCCCGTTTTTCACAGGTTTCCACGCTGGCTTTTACGTAAATTTCAAGGTAATTATCAGCGCCCACGATTTTTTTCACCGTTTCGCGGTTTTGGTTTAAGGGCGAAATAAAAGCGGCAAAGGTCAACATCCCCGCATCGACCATCAAATTTGCGGTTTCAGCGACACGCCTCAAATTTTCTTCTCGGTCTTCTTTTGAAAAGCCAAGATCGGCGTTCAAACGTTTTCGCGTGTTATCGCCGTCAAGGGTGAAGGTATGTTTGCCTTTGTTGTGAAAATAAGCCTCGGCTTTATCGGCAAGTGTGGATTTTCCCGAACCGGAAAGACCGGTCAACCAGACCAAAAAAGAGCGGTGCCCGTTCAGTTTCTGCCGGCTTTCCAGACTAACTTCATAATCTTGATGAATCACATTTTTATTCATAATGTTGTATTTTTTTTCAATCAACCCCCGAACTCCCTAAAGGGGGGCTTTATATTTTTATTCCCTTACGCCAGAAAAATCCAAAACATTTTTATCTTTTGGGATTTCTAAATCCCTAAATTCATCGTGAGCTACTAAAAACACAATGATATCTGCTTTTTCAATGGCTTTTTCGGTTGAAGTCAGTTTAAAAACCTGATGCGTTCCGAGATTTGGTTCCACAATATAAAACTCATCATCGTGGGCATCTTGCAAAACTTCCTGGACAATATATTTTGCTGGTGATTCCCGAAGGTCATCAATATTGGGCTTAAAAGACAGGCCCATCAATGCCACGGCCGGCGTTCTACCATTTTCCAACTCAAAATCATATTTTGCTTTTTTGACTTTTTCGGCACACCAGTATGATTTATAATTATTGATTTCCCGTGCTTTTCCAATGATTTGGGATTCCAGCGGAAAATCGGCCACAACAAAATAGGGATCCACCGCGATGCAATGGCCACCGACGCCGCAACCTGGTTTTAAAATATTGACACGTGGGTGTTTATTGGCAAGCTTAATCAACTCCCAGACATCAACTTCAGCTTTGTCACAAATCAAAGAAAGCTCATTTGCAAAGGCAATCTGCACATCGCGTGAGGCATTTTCAATCAATTTGCACATTTCGGCGGTCCGGGCATTTGTGCCGTGCAGGTCTCCGCTCACAAATTTTGCGTAAAAATTGGTGGCCTTATTAGTGGATTTCTCATCAATTCCACCGATAACGCGGTCGTTATTTTTGAGTTCATACATTACATTGCCCGGTAAAACGCGTTCGGGGCAATAAGCCATTTGGATGACACCCTTTAATTCGGGGCGCTCCCCTTCAATAATTGCCTTCATTTTTTCCAAAGTACCGACAGGACAGGTCGATTCAATAATATACAGATCGTCCTTTTTCAACAACGGAATCAGAGATCGTGTAGCGGACTCTACATAAGAAATATCGGGCTTGTTGTTTTCCTTAAAAGGCGTGGGGACCACCACCAAGTAAACATCAGATTTTTGAGGTTCAAAACCAGCTTTCAATGCCCCTCTTCTCACCGCTTGAGCTACGGCCTTTTCGAGGTCTGGTTCCACAATATGGATTTCACCCCGATTAATGGTTTCAACAACTTTAGGATTAGTATCCACGCCATAAACACTCATATTGTTCTGCGCCATCAACGCAGATGTGGGCAAACCAATATATCCCAAACCAATGCTTGTCACATCCCAATTCATAAACATAAATTTTTGCGATCAAAAGTAAGCATAATAATCAATTCAGTTTCCGGTTTTTGAGAAATTCAAATATGCGTTCACAGGCTTTTCCATCGCCGTAAGGATTGTGGGTTTTGCTCATTTTCTGATAATGTTTTTCATCGCAAATCAACTTTTCAGCCTCCGTGCATATTTTTTCAGCATCGGCCCCCACCAGTTTCACCGTGCCGGCTTCAACTGCTTCGGGACGCTCGGTGACATCGCGCATTACTAAAACGGGTTTGCCAAGACCGGGCGCTTCTTCCTGAATCCCGCCACTGTCAGTAATCACAAAATGACAACGTTCCATCAAATTGACAAAGGCCGGATAATTTAAAGGCGAAATCAATTTGATATTATCAATGCCGTTCAAATGTTTATAAACCGGTTTTTGAACATTCGGGTTTAAATGAACGGGATAGACCAGTTGCACATCTGGATTTCGTTTAGCAATGGTTTTTAAGCCCCGGCAAATCCTTTCAAAGCCCTCACCGTGATTTTCCCGACGGTGAGCAGTGACGAGAATCAGTTTTTTATCAGGGTCAATTTGTTTTTCGACCTCTTCAATTTCATTGTCGCGGTAACCTTGGTGGATTTTTTCTGTGCTATAAAAAAGTGCATCGATGACTGTGTTTCCAGTTTTCACCATGTTATTTGCTGGAATATTTTCCGCCATTAAATTTTCAGCGGCCTGTTTTGTGGGGGTAAAATGAAAATCGGCGAGTTTTGAGGTGAGGTTGCGGTTGAGTTCTTCGGGAAAAGGCTCTTTAATGTTGAAGGTGCGCAGACCGGCCTCGACGTGGGCGACAGAACATTCGTTGTAAAAGGCTGCCAAAGCTGCGGCCATCGAAGTTGTGGTATCCCCGTGAACCCAGGTTAAATCAGGTTGAAAGTCATCTAAAACGGGTTTCATTTCAGTAATAATACGCGCGGTCAAATCATGTAAATTTTGTCCAGGTTTCATTAAATTGAGATCATAATCTGGATTGATTTGAAAAAAATCCAAAACTTGATCGAGCATTTCGCGGTGTTGTGCTGTGATGCACACTTTAGGGTCTTGTCCTTTTTCTTGCAACATTTTTACCACCGGCGCCATTTTTATGGCTTCGGGACGTGTTCCAAAAACGAGCAAATGCCTCATTCTGTTGAATTTTGAAGGTTTTTTAAACTTAATTTCCAGTCTTTTAAAGAGACCTTCAATTCCCGCACAATTTTATCAGTGTTTAGAACACTGTTTTCGGGACGCGCGGCTTTGGTTTTAAAATGATCTGTTTTTTGAGGTTGGGCCAAAGCTTCACGGCTTAAATTTTTTCTGATTTCATCGGCAAAATCAAACCAAGTGCCCGATCCAGAATTTGAAAAATGGTACAGCCCATAATTTTTGATTTCGCTCTCAATGAGCTTTAAAATCAAAAGTGCGATGTCATTTGCATTTGTCGGTGTGCCAATCTGTTCAATGGTTACATTTAAATCCTGCCTGTTTTGCCCGATCAAACTTTTCATAGTTTTATAAAAATTATGGCCAAACTGAGAATACACCCAAGAGGTGCGGATGATAAAATAATCAGTCAAAATTTCCTGAACATACTGCTCGCCTTTTAATTTTGATTGGCCGTAAACATTTATTGGCGCGGCGGCATCCGTTTCCAAATAAGGCAATTTTTTTATGCCATCAAAAACATAATCCGTTGAAATATGAATAAGGACCGCATTATTTTTGCGACAGGCTTCGGCCAGGTTTTTAACGCCTTCAGCATTTACGGCGAAAGCCAAATCCTTTTCACCTTCTGCTTTTTCGACGTCTGTGTATGCCGCACAATTCACACAAAACTCAAAATTATTTCTGGAAAAAAAACTGCTTACTTTCTGGGCTGAAGTAATATCCAATTGCTCTCGATCGAGAAAAACAAATTCAAGCTCGGGAAATTTAGATTGGTGTATTTGTAAACATTTCGCCAATTGTCCATTAGCACCGGTTACTGCTATTTCTTTCATTTCAAAAATTCCTTTAAAGTCGGCAGTTGTTTATCCTTGTCGGAAAGGACGAGATCATCTTCAGGCAGTTTCCAGTCAATATTCAAATCTGGATCGTTATAGATAATCCCTGCTTCAGATTGCTTGTCGTAATAATTATCGCATTTATAAGCAAAAATGGCTTCTTCAGACAAGGTCACAAAACCGTGGGCAAAACCTTTTGGCACAAATAGCTGATAATTGTTATCCTGATTGAGTTCAACTGTAAAATGTTCTTTGAAAGTGGAAGACCTCGGCCGCAGATCGACCACCACATCCCAAACTCGGCCTTGAACGACCCTGATCAATTTAGACTGTGCCATAGCGCCGGTTTGCAGGTGCAGCCCACGCAGGCTTCCGCGCTTTGAGATGGATTGATTGTCCTGCACAAAGTCAATTTCAAGACCTGTCGCCCTCTCAAAACCCTGTTGATTAAAACTTTCAAAAAAGCTGCCACGGCGGTCGTGAAAAACCTTTGGAAAAACAATAAAACAATCGTTTAATAGCGTGGGTTCAATTTGCATAAATTAAGCGTGGTTTTTCTGGTTATAGTCACGGCTAAGCTTAAAGATTTTCACTAATAGTAAAACAAATAAAAAGCCTATAATTAACAACACGGGATAAATAATTACTTTATTGGCACTCAATCCATTTTCCATTGGTGCCCCACGGCCTTTATCTAAAACTTTGAGAAATTCACTGCCAGCCAAATTTTGTTCAATGAGTTTCTCATTACGTATTTGTATTTGTGTGCGTTGACCAATGACCCTACCCATATCAAGAACATTTTCCTGATTATTCTTTGGCATTGCCATCCCACTGGCGCCTAAGTTTGACGCATAATTTTTGACCAATCTATCAATTTGTTTTATTAAAAATTCATTGGACTCTATTTGATCTTTTATGTCTTGGCTTCGTTTTTCGATCAATGACTTATAAAAATCATTTTGACGAATTTTATCAAGGATTGACATAAGTATTTTCGGCCCATCCACCTCTGCTGGATAAGTAAGGGTCACCCGCTGATAATTGAAACTATTTTTGAACATTTTTTCTTTGGCCTCTCCTTCAATAAAATCGTTCTCACTCAGAAGCTCATAGTATTCTCGTTCTCCATTATCTAAATTTTTCTCCGTGAAAATTGGGGAAATCACTAATGAAAATTGTCCAGTTCCTTCATTTATACCAACTTCCCCCATTAAGCTTGAATCTTGCGATTTTAAAGCAAAATCAATCTCCTCGACTTCCTTATTCAAAAAATCTGTAGAGGCAAAAAAATTGGCGACGGTAAAGCTTGTTTGATAGGTTTCGGTTTTTTGCTGATTGACAAAATAACCGATGCCAACCCCGACAATAATCAACAAGGCTAAAACCACTATATTGCGCAGAATAAACGCTGCCAACCGAATAAAGGCCAGTCCCAGTTTTTGGAAAGCCAGACTGATGGCCCGTCCCAAGTCCCCGAGATTTATCTCGCCGTCTTTATTATTTTGATCCATGAGAGTTGAATATTTGTTCCATAATTTTTTCTGTAATCAAATATGTGGGTTTCACCCCTGTTCTTCCCAGACCGCCAGAAGCAAGCGTACTTCCAGTTTCCAGGGGGTTATCACTGGCATAATATGCATAGCGCAAATCGACAGATTCTTTTATGCTCCCACGCAATTTTGACGCCGCTTGAATAGCTTTTTGATAATGGGCCCCTTCCATTTCCAGACCCACAACTTTCCAGGTAGATTCGTGGAAAAAGCGTAAAATATCTTTATTCTGCAAAGACGTTCCCAGAACGGTAATCATGGCCCCATCATAAACTTCAAGACCGTCACAGTCTAAATCTTCTTTTTTAAGCTGGTTTACAAAGGGGTAATTATCGGCAGTTCCCTCAAACAAATGTGCTGTGGGGACTAAAATATCACCTTTTCTCCCGTCTAAAGTCCCGGCCTTGCCCATAATCGAAATAGAATCAACGTTGACGTGTTTTTTCCCGTCGCCATTATTGTATGGTTTCAGCAGCTCATCCATTGTTTCATAAGCTTGCTCGCCAAAGGCATAATCCATCACCAAGATTACCGGTGCTGTTTTTCCTTTGGTTTGAAACGCTGGGTTGGGGTGGTTTATTTTCTGGGTGTCAAAAACCTGCACATTGATATTAGCACCACTATGATCTTCAATGGTAAACATTCCATTTTTCAGGGCGGTTTGTGTTATTTTCTCACGTTTATCGGCGTTTTTATTTCGGCTCAACATTTCATAAACCCCAAAACGCTCTTCCTTTTGATGTCCCGGCCATTCTTTTTTTAAGGCAGCCGGGGCAAAAAAAGTGTTCATCACGCTATGCATATTGGCGCTGATAATGTGCAAGGGACGGTCCATCAAACCCCGCTCTACTAGATTTTCTTTGATTTTATCGGCCCACATTTCGCCGTGAATGTGATGGCCCAATCTTTCGCGCAGCACTGGACTAAAGGTCACTAAACGCTTTTCATCATCGATGAGTTCCTTAATGGCCATTGCGCCCATTTGATAAATCAAATGAAGGAACCTATTGCTGTTTTTTGAGGTGCTAAATAATGGAAAAAGGCTTGATATTTCTTGAAAGGTGTGCCCCAGTATGTTGGCTGCGTGTGTGATTGCTGTTTCCCGCTCGGCTTCCGTTAGATCTTTCTTTTTTACAGCTGCCCCCAGTTTCTTCCAGTCCCGCGTGGTGTTTCCCTTATCATCGAGAAGAACGCTGCGCATAATTTTATTTGACTCGATAAATACAAAGGTCAAATGGGTCAAAATATCATAAATCTCTGATCGGCCACGGGTGATTTCAATGTTCATTTGATCACTATCAATGCGATAACAGTTGCGCCTTCTCTTTGGCGGGACAATGGACTTAAAGTGAGAATTTGCATATCCCTCATCACTGGTCAAATTGATAAATTGACACTCTTCAATTCCCAGTGGAAGCCGATCAAACACATAAAGCAGACCCTTGAGTTCGGTTTTATCTTCAGCCACCGATCCATAAATCTCAGGTCGCAAGCTCAAAAGTGCTTCACGCAAGGTCTCACCAGAGACACCCATAGGTTTATAAAACCCACGATTAAATAAATGCCGCATCGTCACATACATCCGTTCGATGGCATTTGAACTTTCTTGTGCCCGGCTTCTCTCGTGATGACTAAAATTATTCATTTTCTTTCTTTATAACAACACCTGATTGAATCAATTTTTCAGCTAATTTTCTATCGTTTGTCAATCGCGGGATTTTATTTTGCCCGCCTAATTTTCCAATCGATTTCATATACTTTTGAAATCCGTTTTTTTCCACTTCCGAAACGAGTAGAGGCCTTAAAATTTTACCCTTAATCAGATCCTGATAATACGCATTTTTTTGCTGAAGTTGATCGTCCAATTCGTTTACAAAACTATTGAAATTATCTGGCTTTTGATCAAATTCAATAAACCATTCGTGGAAAGGCAAACCAATTTCAGGTTCGATTTTTGGAGCTACGCTAAACTCACTGATCTCAGCAGGATGTTTTTTTAAGGTGTTTTTCAGCGCGCCTTCCACTTCACTGGCGATCACGTGCTCGCCAAAAGCGGAAATAAAATGCTTCAACCGGCCAGAAACAATCACGCGAAAAGGTTTTAAGGATACAAACTGAATGGTATCGCCAAGATTATAGGCCCAAAGCCCGGCGTTTGTGGAGATGATCAGGACATAATTTACATTTTTTTCGACCGTTTCCAAGGTATGCCGTTCTGGAGTTTCATCATAAAACTCACTCACTTTGATAAATTCATAAAAAATCCCCGCGTCCAATCGCAAAAGTAAACCCGGGTTGTCCTGCTCATCTTGAAATGCAAAAAAACCCTCTGAAGCAGGAAAAATTTCAATACTGTCAACTTTCCGACCGATCAAAGCCCTGAATTTATTGCGGTAAGGTTCAAAGTTGACACCACCATAAATAAATAGGTTAAAGTTTGGGAATACCTGCCCGATATCTTTTTTGGTTTTACTTTTAATTTTTTCAAAATACATCTGCACCCAGGATGGAATGCCGCTTATCACCGTCATATTTTCAGGTAAGGTCTCTTCAATAACCGCTTCAACTTTTTCTTCCCAATCATCAATGGTGTTGGTTTGCCAGCTGGGCATCCTGTTCTTTTGAAGGTAAGCTGGAACAAAATGGGCGACAATTCCAGACAATCTTCCGGTCTTCACACCTTTGTGTTTTTTCAAGACTGGACTTCCCTGAAGAAAAATCATCTTGCCATCCACAAATCCTGTTTTCCCGGTTTCGGCAATATAGTTGAGAATGGCGTTTCTTGCACCATGGATATGTGAGGGCATGGATTCTTCAGTAATCGGAATAAATTTTGCGCCGCTGGTGGTGCCTGAGGTTTTGGCGTAATAAGTGGGACGTCCCGGCCACAGAACATCCGGATCGCCATTCAACATTTTTTCGGTATATTTTTTTAAGCCTTCATAATCCCTTACGGGCACCCTTTCGATAAAATCTGAATGGGTTTTAACTTCTGAAAAGTTGTGGTCCTGGCCAAATTTTGTCGATTTGGCCTTTTCGATCAAATCATCAAACACTTTAGCCTGAGCTTCAATGGGATTGTCAATCCAGCGCCTCATTTTCTTACGGATGATTTTAGCAAATATTTTAGCTGCTATTGCTTTAATTGAGCTCATACTGTTTTATTCAAAATCTATAAATTTTTCTGGGTTCAGTGGGCTTCCATCATTCCAAAGTTCAAAGTGCAAATGCGTCCCAGTGGAATATTTGCCGGTTGACCCCACAATGGCTATTACTTCACCAGCTTGGACTAAATTGCCTTGCTTTTTAGTGAGGGAAGAATTGTGTTTATAAACCGAAATAAAGCTCATTTGATGTTCAACGATAATCACATTTCCGGTCTCGGCGGTCCATTCTGCAAAAATCACCACCCCTTCAGCTATTGATTTCACCGGCGCGTCCTTTCTGGTCGCCACGTCCACTGCAAAGTGATTTTCACTGGCATCAAAAGATCCCGTGACCTGCCCACTCACAGGTGAGAAAAAATCTATCCCATACTCTTTTTTCGCTTGTTTTGAAACGGTATATTTCTCTTCTTGTTCTACTTGTTTCCGCAATTTATTTTCCGCTTCTGACGGCTGGACATCAATATCCCGATTGTTATCTGGAGGGCTTGTATTTTTATTGACCGCAGTGATACTATCCATATCTTGAGTGGCTGCTTCACCAGTCAACATCTGTTTGATGGAATTGAAATATCGGTTTTTTTGCTCAACCACCCGCTGCAATGAATCTGTTTTATAAACTAAATGAGTGGCCTTTTTTTTAAGTTTTGAAGACGAGTATCCCGGAATATATTCCCGTAAAGGTGTAAATGCAATGAGCAGAGTTGTCAGGGCAATCAATATAATAGTGGAAAAACCAATCACCACAAACACATTGAGCCGCGTGAGCTTTAGAGCAAAGCGTTCTTCAAAGGTTTCTTCATTGAGAATTACCAAACGGTATTTATGCAATAACTTTTTGGAAATCCGTTTTTTTCGTTCTTTTTTCTCAGCCATAAAATTAGATGCACAAATATAGGATATTTGAAAACCTTTGGTGAAATATTGTCGTATATAAATAGGCAGAATGATTTATTCTGTTTACTTTTGATAATATAAAAATTAAATTATGGTTTCAGGAACATTTTTAGCAATACCCGGCATAGCGTCCATTATACTTATCGTTGTTGTTATACTTCTCATCTTTGGTGGTAAAAAAATACCCGAGTTAATGCGCGGATTAGGCAGTGGGCTTAAAGAATTTAAGGACGCATCTGGTGAAGAAGAAAAACAAGAGGATACTACTCAACACCAAACACATCAAAAACAGCAAACACATCAAAAACAGCACGTTAAGGATGAAAAACAGTAAAATATAATTGAAGATTAAAGATTACTGTAAAAGCCTGGTTTCTACTGAGAAACCGGGCTTTTTGTAGTTCATATCTAGCTCGCTTGATTTGAAAAACCCTTAAAATTTCTCACCTATTTACCCAACACAGAATTATACCTCTCACCATTGTTTAACACCTCAACGGCTTCCAAGATTTCGGGGTTTTCCTTTACAGAATAGTTATAGCGGCCTTCAGCATAAAAATAACGTGTGAGGATCTCATCGGTAAGCAAACGTTTAATTTCAGGTTTTTTTTCTGTCAGTGCGTTTTCCTTAGCTTCTTTGAAGGCTTTTTGCAATCTTGAATATTCATCTTGAAGTTCGTTTTGCAAATCCTCATCAGCAGCAGCTTTTTTGCTTTCTGCCAATGCTTTTTCGGCCTTGGTTTGATAATTAAAGTCTTTTCGATTTAAATAACCCAAAAAATCACTGTAATCTGAATCGGTGAAGTTAAAATCTGCGACGCTTTTAAAATCGTGACTGTAATAAAACTGCGTGGCATAATCGAAAATCATCTGTTTATCTACCAAAGCTTTGGTTATCCCGCTAAATTTTGCCGCATTCATTTTAATATCCGGCATAATTCCACCACCGCCATATACCTTTCGTCCATTTGTAGTCATAAACTCTTTAAAATCTGAACGTTCCCGGCGGATGGCCTTCCCTTTACCATTTCGGTTGCGGTAATTGAGTGCTTGAATGCATCGACCGCTGGGGGTGTAATACCTAGAAATCGTGATTTTCATTTGTGTGCCATAAGTCAGCTTTTTAGGCCGTTGCACCAATCCTTTTCCAAAACTCTGCGCGCCAATAATCACTCCGCGATCGAGGTCCTGCAAACTTCCAGAAACAATTTCACTGGCTGAGGCACTGCGTCCATTTATCAAAACCGCCACGGGAATTTGTCGGTCCAGGGGTTGTTTTTTAGTCTGATAAGTTTTATTGTATTTCTCGATGACCGATTTTGTGGTGACAATGGTTTGGCCTTTCGGCAGAAATAAATTAGCGGTATTTACAGCTTCGCTCAACAAGCCTCCGGGGTTTCCGCGCAGATCAAGGATAATTTTTTCAGCGCCTTGTTTTTTGAGGAGTTCAATTGCATTTTTAGTTTCTTTAGATGCCGAACGCGTAAATTTTGACAGCACCACATAGCCGGTCTTTCCATCAATCAACGTATAAAACGGAACCGCTTTTTTCTTTTCCGGTTGCCTTTTTAACTGGGTTGTTTTTTCCTCCCCCTGCCGTTTGAATTTCAAGGTCACACTTGAACCGGGCGCACCTTTCAATAATTGCCCGGCATCTTCCTGAAAACCTGAAATTGAAACCCCATCAATCGAAAGGATTTCATCTCCGGCATTTAGACCGGCTTCATCCGCCGGTTGACCTTTAAAAATTTCTTTGATCAAAATCTCATTATCACCTGTCAAAAGTGTGGCACCAATCCCCGTGTAATCCCTGGATTGCCGAATCCTGCCCTGCTCGACCTCCTGCTCGGTCCAGAAATGCGTATAAGGATCCAAGTCGTTCAGCATTGAGGTAATGGCCGTGTTCATCAATTGCGCCGGCTCGGTTTCATCGACATAATTCATATTGATCTCTTTAAAAACCGATGTGAAGATTTCAATTTGTTTGGCTATTTCAAAAAAGTCAGACTTATAGCTGGTTGTGGTGAAGAGTAAACACGCCGCTAAAAAAGGGACATAAATTCTTTTCTTCGTAAGTTTTGAAATATATTTTTTCATTTTGTAAGGCTTAAATAGTCACTTATTAATCCAATTTCCGCAATAAAGACTTCAAATTATATTCCACAGTATTATAATCAACTTTTTGTCTTCCCATAAATATAAAAAATAAGGCGTAATTATCTATTGAACCCACCGGTTTATTTTTGCGGTAAGCTTCCCGAACAAGCCTTTTCAAACGGTTGCGGTCCACGGCCTTTTTAAAATTGCGCTTGGGAACACTCACCGTCATTTTTGAAAATAAACTTTTTGGCAAAGGGATATACAACAGTTTTAAAGGAAAAGATTTTACAGATTTCCCATTCTTAAAAATTTTCTCAATCAAATCGCGCTGCTTCAGGCGTTCGTTCTTTCCCAAGGTCTGATACATTGGCGAAATGTAGTTAAATTTCTTGAAATAGTGCTTTTTTACCTATTATACTTTCCCCCTAAGTCCCTTTAGAAGGGGGATTTGGAAAAAATGGTTTTCAGGGTGATACGATGTTAAGACCCCGCCGCGGCGGGGATTTAGGGATTTAACACGAACCTCTATGAATTCACCTCTTTAACCCCCTTAGTCCCCCTAGAAGGGGGATTTTACATTATAAAAGTAGAAAAATTAGTAACGAAAGTCCCCGCCGCGGCGGGGATTTAGGGATTTAACACGAACCTCTATGAATTCACCTCTTTAACCCCCTTAGTCCCCCTAGAAGGGGGATTTT
>Ga0307967_1001252_pt1 | contig 15791 bp, 14 predicted proteins | sample OrgLakmetagen648_FD_201828 | JGI IMG/M metagenome (GOLD analysis project Ga0307967, IMG submission 201828) | Saline water microbial communities from Organic Lake, Antarctica - #648 | ecosystem: Environmental > Aquatic > Non-marine Saline and Alkaline > Saline | place: Antarctica: Organic Lake... | reverse complement strand
ACTCCTGCCAGAGCAGGAACAGAGTGACGTATTTACCCTTCAGTTCCTCGTGGATCTGATGCCAGTCCGGTATGCCTCGAACCTCGGCCGGCAGGTCTGGAGGGGGCGGGAACAACAGCTGCTCCAGGTGAGCTTCATCCAGATTCTCCGGCAGTGGCCAGTTCAGACCCGCCTCGGCTAAGCGCCGAAGATACTCGCTTACCGTGGGGCGGCTGACGCCGCAGGCCGCCGCAATCTGGCGGTTACTTAGCCCTCGCTCCCATTTCAGGCGAAGGACTTCTTTGATCTTACGCATGGATAACCTCTTCGCAGGCATCTGGTCTTCTCCGGATGAAAAGACTCAGAGTACCGTTAAGTTATCCCGCGCCGGACGGTTTTGAGGGGGCGAACCAGGCAACCTGCCGGGGTGGCAGCTTTGCCGTGGAATCAGTGGCAGCTTTCGCGTGGAATGGGTGGCAGGCTTCGTCTGGAATCAGTGGCAACCTTGGTCTGGAATACGCATCGTCATATTTCAGAAGAGCTTGGCCATGCCAGTGCCGCTTTCACTGAGCAAGTGTACGTTAACGCCGATCAAGATCGCCGGCGTGCGGCCGGTCAGCAACGCTCCATTTAGAGATGTGATTCGGGGGGCAACCAACGTAAGCGTCCGGTTATTAGACCTTGTCAATGATTACCTGTGCCCTGGTACAAGTCGACGTGCAATCGAATGAGCAGCTCAGGACGTCCCGACTCGATGGCGTACAACCGGCCAAAGTGCTGCTAGCAGGCCTTCCAATCGGTCCGCTTTCCCATCTGCACCAGCTCTTGCCGGGTGTTGAGAATGTCTTCGAGGTAGGTTACTGGCAGATCCCGATGCGGTGCTTGACGATTCTCCCGTGGAATCATGAGGCTTTCTTCCGGTTTTTAGGCGAAACGGGGAGATCGGCGCAAGATACTATGCTTCGAAATTAATTCAACACATTGGTTTTGTTGATATTTTTTTAGGGCCGACGAATGCACTGGTGCACAGCGAGCTGGAATTGGCTAAAGCCGTCAAAGGCAACAGATAATAGACGATACAACTTAAAAAAAGCGCTATAAACACAACACTAAAAACTACTCATGGCCACATGTTGCGCCATAGGGTATTCTAAAAAGGCTGTTGGATGCCAAAATCAGGCTTTAAAATCGATCAAAAATTAGCCAACTTTATGGTCAAAAAACAATCACCAAAAAAGCTTTTTATCTTGTTGATTTTGAAAATGATTTTTATGTGACAGGGTCTGACAGCTGCCCCGATATTGAAGGGGATTAAGACTGCTTGAGCTTGCGAGCGATCTCGGCCTCTTGGTCTGACAGCTGCCCCGATATTGAAGGGGATTAAGACGTAGTCCTCATGGCTGCAACGCTAGTGGCATTGAGTCTGACAGCTGCCCCGATATTGAAGGGGATTAAGACGAGTAATAAGGGAACATAGCTCGTATGCCCTCTGTCTGACAGCTGCCCCGATATTGAAGGGGATTAAGACGCCTATGATGTCCATACGCTCTTCTACGGCCTGCGTCTGACAGCTGCCCCGATATTGAAGGGGATTAAGACTGAGTTGGTTGGCGAGGCCGTTGATGGCGCTTAGTCTGACAGCTGCCCCGATATTGAAGGGGATTAAGACAAATCTGAAAGACAGATAGACTCAACAGAAAGGGTCTGACAGCTGCCCCGATATTGAAGGGGATTAAGACTCAGCCCACTTTAGATTACTCTCAAGGATGATCGGTCTGACAGCTGCCCCGATATTGAAGGGGATTAAGACGCACACCGATCTCTTTCGTAATAGAGTCTTGCGTCTGACAGCTGCCCCGATATTGAAGGGGATTAAGACACATTGACAAGGTGTTGATCCAGACGTGCAATGTCTGACAGCTGCCCCGATATTGAAGGGGATTAAGACATCGCCGGGTGAATTTGCGGTTCATCCTTATAGGTCTGACAGCTGCCCCGATATTGAAGGGGTGTTCGGCGACATTTAGGATGGCCGGCGGGCAGGATAGTTGACGCCGAACAGGCTAGCTATACTCATCGGATTGCCATCAGTAATGAGCGTTTTTTGACGATGGAGGACGACCGAATCGTCGTCCGCTATAAGATGTTGCAGGGCATATGAAGGTGAGGCAGCTATTAGCCCTATACAGGTTTATAGCTGCCTCCTAGAAAAGATAAGATTTAACCTTTTTCAGAGAGAAAGCTGCGCACCTTATTGCAAGCGCTGTTCAATTTTGGAGCATTATAAATCTCCACCGCCTGGAGTACTGGCTCAGCAGCTGCTAAAGCTGGCAGCTCATCCTCACTCAATTTCAGAATCGAACGGATCAGCTTTTCTGTATTTTTTTGAATTGTTTTCCCTGCAAACTCACCCCCTACAGCTTCTGTGATTTGGCTGAGTATGGCATCACCGGGGTTCATTGCCGCTCTTTCTTCCTTCAGCCTAGCCTGCTCTTCTAACAGTAGTGCTTCTTCTTCTGCCTGGACTAATGCGGCTTGCAGGTCCGTATCACACCCAAACGAAGGTAGCGCCTCTCGAAAACTGACGTTCCAGGCAACGTCTTTATCCTCTTCACCATAAAGCGCCAGATGCTCATTACTTTTACTTTTTTTAACTTCGGTGAAGTCCTTAGGCCCATCAAAGTATGTCAGCATATCAGCTTGGTTTTCACCCTCGTCTGGATCCGCCATCGCTAACAAATTATTCACCTGGGGTGATTTTTCCCAGCCCTTAGCGCCGTTTTCCGTTACAGCTAACCATGCGGAGTCCATGTACCCAATGAAAATTCGGCGTGCAGCTTCCAGAATCTGGCTGGGGGTTATTTCCTTCAGGGCAGTTCGATCATTAGGAATGATTTTGCATTGTTCTGGATGCACGCTCAACTGGGCTTGTCCTAAGCCATAGGGTTTACCTGTGCCGAGTGAATGACAGAGTTGATCACGCCTGCCGAAATCCAGTACCCACAATAGCGCCCCGAGCTCTACCGGCCGTAAGTTATGAAATCGAATTGTGCCGTTGAAGTTCGTATCGGCAGACACAGTCTCTAGGCTTACTTTCACCTTATTCGTCACATCGGATGGTGGCGACTGCACACGCTCAGGCTTGACTGGGTAGCGCTTCCAGCCTCGCAACTCTGGGGCTTTCGAGTCCAGAGTCATGGGCCTTGGACTGTCTGCTTCTTGCTTTAGGTATGCGGGGTAGAAACTTGGTTTCGGTGATGAAAGAACCGTATCCTTAGTCCAGCGCAGATCAACTTTATCTGTATCAGGCACTAACATTCCAATGTTGACTCGCCCGCGAAGTCCCCAATCATCAGCTTGTCCTTCGCCAGGGCGCAAACGGCCAAAAATCAATTCGGGCAAATCTGCCCGAGCATCATCCAAATGATGTGCGCTGGTATTACGCAATGCATCATGCAGGCTGTTTTTCTGAGCCAGCCGGTACATTTGAGCTAACCCCATGGACGTCATCGACTTGGCTTGTGATCCGTGCCAAAAAACGGGGATTGCCTCCTGACCATGCTCACCTTTTTGGAAGAAAGCCCACTCCTCACTATTTTCGTGAACAAACAAAAAGTCGCTCAGCGCTGAGTCAGGAACTGCGAACCATTCAGATTCCTGGTCCTGATAGAAAATAAACTCCCACTTTTTAGCAGACCGCCCACCATCAAACGATTGTCCGGGCTGTCCAGTAACAACCACAGTTCCTGCAACGGCGCCCTTGCCAACAGCCGTTGCGGTGCCCTCTTGTTTGGTTTTGTGAGGCTCAATGTCAAACTGAATCTCACGCAAACCCTTCAGCAGGCCGTATCGCGCCTTTACGGTTGACGCTCTTTTCCACTGATTGACTTCCAGGCCGAAGGCATTAATCAGCTCTTGCTGGTGAAGCCTGGTGTACTGGCAGGGCTGAACTTGCCACTGCCCCTGATGAAAACGAAGCCAGCCCGCTCGGGCCTTCTGCTTAACGATCTGGTTATAGTAATGCGTGCCCGTATTTAAAATATCTCGGACGCTAAACTTGCGCTCTTCTATCTGACTCATTCGGCCAAAGGCTGCGGTTGCCAGAACATTGCGTAGCATGCCTTTCAGGGTACTACCTGGAATGGCTGGCGTGCCTTCCGGTGTTCGATAGAAATGGATTTTTCCAGCGTGATCTGCTGTTGCTGGTTCCTGTTGGCCACCCACACTCAAAGATGTTTTTGTGGTTAAGGAGAATGATAAATGCCCCGACAACCCATCGACAAAGGGGTGGTCGTGGCTGGCCAACGAGGCCCATTCTGGGTAAAGCACAAATGGTGACAGGGGTACAAAATTATAGGGAGTTTTAAGCATGGTCATGGACACGTTTCCTGAAAACCTTCAAACACGGCGTCTTCAACACGTAAACGCCCCAATTCATTGCGACACCACAACTGACGATACCGCAACTTTCCAAGTGATGTATCAGTGGCCAGATGTTCCAATGAACTAGCCAAATGGGTGGCACTTTCTGCTTCTGCCGGTGTTATCTCAGTTTGTGCCCATAACCATTGATCATTGCCCGCTGGTGAGACTCTCACGCTCACTGCGCTGCGATAAACTTCCCCCGAGAGCACACGCCCCTGGAGTGACGGAGTAGAATTACTGTCCAAAATGGCTAGTCGATCAGAAAAAAGCAACCATCCTTCGAGCTCTGAAGACACCGCTAAAAGAGCGTCAGCCAGCTCTTTTTGACCATACAAGTGTTGTTCACGTGTTGCTACCACAGGAGTTATTGGCGCGGGTGCCCACCCTTTAAAGTGCCGATCAGAGGCCATCGTCATGGCCCGATAATCTTCCATTAGCTGGGTAAAATCTGTCATGCGTCAACCTCCTGTTTTAACCACTGGCCTTGATCACTCCACTGTGGTGATTCATTCGCTAAAAAAACGCCCTGCCCTCGGCTTCCACCGGCACCAAGCGGTAGGCGCCCTTCGCATAGGTCTTCAAGAGCTCGACTCAACGCGACTCGGTGGGGCGTTGGCAGTTGGTCCAATCGGTCACTGCTCGGAAACTTAAGAGTTAAAGTCAAAGGAGTTTTCCAAAGTAAGCCTTCTTCAAATAACCCACCAGTCATGACGCCGCCGGTATACTGATCAATCCGGTTATGCATCTGCGTGGCTGTTTGCACATCCTCAATATACAGATCGTCTATCAGTATCAGACCAGCCTGCCCCTCATCGCTCTGATCACCGGCATAACCGAATAAGTCTTTAACCGCTTGCTCGCTGTGTGGTGATTCTGGGCCGTCGGCACCCACCCAGTGCCCCTCAAGGCATCGGTAATGGAATGCAAAGCGGTGTAATAGCGCACCCTTTAGCGCGGAAGCCGGCAATAGCCCCAAACGCTCACTTATGGTGGCATGATCTTCGTGCCACTCCAGTCGCCACTCTGTTTGCGGAAGCATGTCTGGGGTTTCGCTGCCAAAGCCTACAGCTAGGTCCCCACCACCGATACGCCACCCTGCTTCACTTTGTATTTTGAGAGTTACGGACAACCCCGTTTCGCTGGCTGATGGTTTAGTGACTGGTAGCGCGCGAGCGCCCATACGGGTTCGAGGGCGTGCGATGTAGGCTTGTCGGCCTTCATCCGTTCTCAAGTCCCATCTTTGGGTGTGTAGATCCTGGACTGTGAATGCTCCTGCACCGCTGCGCGTGCCGTGTCCCAGTCGGAAATCGGTTGCCTGAAAAAGATCAAGGATTACCTGCCAAGCGTGCTCATCGGCCTCCGACCCCTCACTCCAGAATCCCAGTAAGGTGCTATACCGAACGCCTGAAGGCACCAGTGAAACATCAAATTTACCGGTATCCTCGGCGGTACCCCTTGCGTCCAATCGAACCCGTTGGCGAGTTATGGGGTGAGAACGAGCCAGTTCCCGAAGAATCGAGTCTTCCTCTACGTCCTCACGGATACCTTCCGCCACAACATTATGGCTGTCGTGAGCAAAGCCCCATCCTATATGGATGCCACTGCTGTGCCCGTCCTGTCGCTCAGCAAACCCGAAGACTCTGTCTGTCTCACTCTTGCCAAGCTTGGCTTTGAACAAGTGGCGCAAAACGCCTGCAAGCGAGGTTCCCGGTATTGTGGGAAGCCCGTTCACATCTCGCAAAAGAACAACATCCTGTACCAGGTCCGCATCTCCACTGTGAATGCCGTGGGCTGTGCCGGCCTGCAGAATAACCAATGCCATGTGATAGACGGCTTTATTTGGATTCATGCGTAACCTCCTTGTGGCTCAGACGCTCATCGCGCATTAAACGACTGCACGCAATTGCCAGTGCTTTTCCCAATAACCCAGGTGGAATAGCCTGCTCACCGGTGGCCTGCCGAATTCTGTCCGCCAGGGTTTCTTTGGGACCAACTTGCAGGCGCCAAGCGGCCTGGCCTTCTCTGACCCTGAGCACTGCATGATCACTATCAAACAGTTGCCGTTGCAAGGTTGTCGGATCCCCTTCGTAGGTAACGGCCAACTCCCGTACTTTGCCCCATTGAGAGCGATTTGGGATTTCATGCGGTAGGCTGCCATCCGGCAGGCCTGCCCAAGCTGCCGCGCTTACTAGGGCACCCTGTATTTCGGATATGAATTTGCGGGCATACTTTTCTACTTCCACACTGTGATCGGCGGTCTGCGTTCGACGCCCCAGGAAGCGAACAAGTGTCGAGTCCGGTTTTATTGTTGCCACCTGTTGCGGTTTATCTTTTTTCACATTCTTTGCGACCTCAAATGCTGGATTGACAGACGACAACAGCACCGGATTGACAACCACCTGGCCCAAGCCAGCCTCTTGGTATTGCCCCAAGCATTGAAGCGCATCTTTTTGGGCCTGACTTATGGGCTTAGGAAGGCGAAACACCAACACACTCCCGCGACTGATTACCTGCCGCTCCAGATCGTAGCAGCGTCTTTTAGTATTGAATGGCGCGTAACTGCGGGTTCGTAAAAACGAAGCATCAGCAAGCCACTCAGACTCGGCACTCAGTCCAAGGGCTGAAGGTGTTGGCGTCAGCAATGGGTTGCCCCGCTCGTCCATTAGGGCGAGGTCACTGGTCAGCCATAAGCGGAGTAAATTATCTTTGGCATCGTTCTGTGCTTGGGGAGGCTGTACTTGGGAGATTGCCTCTATTACTACCTCACCGAACTGAGCACTTCGAGATCGGCCAATCCGCGCTGGGCCACTTAAAGCCTCAGTAAGCTGGCTGAGTAATTCTGTATCGATATTTCCGTCTGCAATTACCGAAAACCTGAAGCATTGCCCTGCTCTCAACGATTGATACCCAAATAGCTGTGACTTTTCGGCACCACCGGTTTCAGAATTAATGGCGGTCTTGAGTTCAAAGTCTTTCTGAACGTCAACCAAGTCGCCGGTTGTTGTGATGTAGCCTGAACGCAGCTGTTTAGGCTGAAGACCATCTTTCAAGGCAAAACGTGAAGGATCAAAAATAGCGCTCGGATCCAGTCGGTTACCAAGCCCGTCAGTGCCGGTAAAACTCTGACCCTTAATGTGGTGCCAGCATAGAGGCATGGGCCACCCGGAACGCCCCTCAAACGCGGGAAGTGCATCCGTAAAGCGAACTCGCCCACTTTGAAACAACAGGTCACTCTTTTCTGGGGCAAGCTGGCTATAGAGTTTCCCCGCGGCCACACCTAATAATGCGGCTCCTGGAATGAAGTCGAGGCATCGATGGTCGCCTGAAGACGCGCTGTTCTGACTCACAACCGTATTTGTTACTAATCTGAGCGAGAAGTGCATTACACACCGGTTCTTGTCCGTCATGATTGCTTTTCCCCTTCTACAGACGCCAATGACAGGCTTGCCTCACCCAATCCCCTAGAGCGGTTGGCGCCAATGCTGTCAATCAAGGCGCAAGCCTGCAGCAACGAATTCCAAGCATCCCTTCGATCAATCCAAGCGTATTGTTGCGCGCGCTCTGCTGCTTCCACTGCCGTTGGCTGCATGGACAAAGTTGCGTGGAGTTGCATGGGAATAGTCACTTCAATTGTTCTCAAACTGTCAGCCAACGCGGTTCCCCTGTCCGTCATGGCCGTCGAACTCACTCTGCGATAAAGATGTTGGCGGAGCTGAGATTGATCGTCCTGGCTGAGCCAGTCAGACTCTGGCTGTGGCAGTGCACCATCGGACACCATCAGAATTCCCGGCGCTGTGTTGTAGCGACTCTCCTGTTGTGAGGGGGTGCCAAAAAGTAGCGTTTCCAAGTTCTCGACCGGCCCTTCGGGTAGCTCCAGATCCCGATACCACCCCAAAGATTCCGCTTTACGTAGGGCATGACGCAACAAACCTTTGAGGTGCCGCCCACCAACCCGCGGCAGACCTTGTGGCGTTTTTTGGACGAGCGCATCAGCAAAGGCGCCAGCCGATCGCCCCGATCCTGCGTGCCAGTATCCATGGACGTCAATGATGAGTTTATTGTTTAGAGACATATCAACACTCCCCACCGGCCGTTGTTAATGGGCTTACCATCTGGCTTTCCAACAACATAAGCACATCTGTTAACGCCGTTTGGTGTCGGCCACTAGAATTGGTCTTGGCACTGTAGGGAAGATCCGGGTCAAGCTCTCCCACAAGCGCCTCCAGGCCAGCCTCAAATCGCTGAAAGTTGGCACGTGTCTGCGGTTCCTTGAACATCAATGAGCGCCAACGGTGATAGTCGGTTCGAGCCAACGCCGGATCCTGATGCAGCAGATCCAGCAACCCTCTTAATCGAGCTTTGGAAAACTGCGGAGCCATGCACTCATTAACCACTGACACCAGGGTTTCCATAGACGGCAACACCTCAGCAGCTTCAGAAGTCAGCCCGTAGGCTTTCAGCGCCAGCTCTACGCCGGCATTCGTTGCAAGCTTGGCGGAAATACAGTTTTCGCGCTCAAACAACGAACGAGCATCGTCGCCAACGGCTCCTTGTATTCGATGCATGGCCAGAGCCGATATTTTTTTACCGTTAGCATCTGTTCCCTGAGTTTTGGCACCTTCACTAAGGCTCTCAGCGAGGGTAAACGCTTGGGAAAATGGGAACCCTGGCTTCACAAACGCCAACCCACCACTAGCCGTTAGTTTTTCAGGCAAATCGATCTCACCTAACTGCAACTTCAGCGCTTGGATAAACTCGACGGAAAGCGCCTCAAAATGACGGGCAAACGCCATGGCGAAAGGCACTGCGAGGTCGGCCCTGACCAGTATGGACAGGTCATCCCCGCCAAGAACCAAGGGCCTTGCTGGCAGTACACCCCTTTCGGTTTGGGCCGGAACCAGAACTTCTTCGGTCGCAGAGCGGGCTGCACGGCATGTAGTATCTTCGAGACCTTGTGAAAAACCTTGATAGGCCGCTATATACTGTTGATCATCAAAGGTGCTGGTCGCCTCATTGAGCTTTCTTAACAGCTGACCAATTCCATTGCCATCAAGATGCAGTACACCCACAAAATTATCGGCGTTTAGCGGGAATCGGCGAGAATCGTGAGCGTCGGCTTCAAAGTTGTTAGGCCACTGCAGGCTTTCATCGCCAAATCGGCTCATTAGGCCGGCATCGGTTCGTTGCGCCTGACGCCGAGTAACCGTGCTCAGATCCAGAGACTCCCCCCTATCCGAGAACACGGCTGGCTGCCCCGTTCGAGGAGCCAAAGATGTTAATGGAGAAGAGGGAGGCAACTGCGGAGCCGGTTGGTTTCGAGCCGCTTGCAACTGAGCCAGAGCATTTTTAATGGCATCACTGACAGAGTTACCTTCCGCGATGACGTCTACTAACTCAATTCCAGGCAAAAGCTGACGAATCACCATATTCCAGAGGTCGCGCAATTGCTGGGATTGGGCCTTTGAGTCCAGAGCAAGATAGGCCGCACCTCCAGCCCGTCTTGGTTGTGGCTCAGCAGGGTCCGCCTTGACGGCTCTCAAGGCCTCATCCAGCGGGCGCCCGCAGACGCAATCAATCAGCTCACTGGCTTGAATCATGTCTTTCAAACGCCCAGTGTTAAACAGGTATCCCTGAATTCCTCGGAGCTCAAACGCATAAACGTAACGACTCATACTGCTTCTCCTGTCGTCATTCTCTCAATTTCCCTTAGTTGAGATTGAAGTTCGGGGATAGGTAGAACTCTAAGTGCCCCCAAACCAAAACTGGCTTTGCCACCACCATGCAACCATTGGCCTCGATAGAGCATGGCTGTTAAGCCCCGCAACCCCGCAACCCTACTTGATTGGAGCTCCACCGATCCAGCAATGCCGTTAAGCGGATGTTTGCTATTTTGCCGATTTGACCGACGCGCACCTCGGACATCGTATACTTGGAATTGGCCTTCCAGAGTATCTGCCAAAGCGAGAAGAGCTCGGTTATCGGGAATAGCCGCATCTAACAGACCGCTCTTTACAAGCATTCGTTGGCGCTGGGCGACAGCAATCAAAAAAGAGTGGGTTGTTAATTCGTGGGCATGAAGCGCTTTGCCGCGATATTTAATAAACCAAGGAGTAAGTAGCTCTAGGCGAACACGCTGTTCAAGCGGGCTTATCTCGGGCACTACGGGTTCAATAGTGATCACCTCACAAGGAACATTTTTCGGGCCAAATCCTCGTCTGAAACCCAGAATGAGGGAGTGAAGCAAAGCTTCCCTGCGGGGAACATCGTCTTTAAGTAAGGTGACGAAGAACTCAAATGGGCGGTCAGCGAGTAGCTCTCCCTCTGGTGGAGGCGTAATCACAAAAGCCTGCCCTGTCTCAGCTTCAAACAGTGATTTATAGAGACAATCCACCTGATGCTGCGACGGCTCCTCACCACAACGGCAATACCTGCGCCTTAGTGCGTGCCCAATCACTCCGCGGATCATACTCCCACCAAATACAGGTATGCTGAGTTGGGATAGGGGTTTCGCGCTAACCCGATAACGTCCTACGGGCCTTGATTCAATCATTATTTTTTTGCTCGCCACTGTCCTGCACCACACCAGACGGAATTCATCACGAGCCCTCTCTGTTCTGGAGTAAAGCGCGACCTAGATACTAACAACATCATGTATAAAATGTACAAGGGGGCAGAATCCACCTGTCTCAATGCGCTGACAATTCGGTCCCATTTAGGATTTTACTGAAGCGTCAACGCCTGGATTCCAGGGCCTGAAACGTCCCTTAAAATGATTGTTAGGCGATAGCCTTATTAGCTCGCAAGCGTGAATGATTATTTGCAAGCCAGCTACCTGCGATCACTCTGATTGGTACTTGGACTAATATGCCAACTATAAGACTGTCTCCAATTGAAAACACTGAACTGATTACCACCACAGCTAAAAACACAGAACCAATACAATACGCAATGAGCAGAAATGTCGTTTTCCATCCATACAACAATAACCAAATTGGCGTTCCGTAATAAAAAAAAGTCGCAAACAGTAGTCCAACAAAATACGATTTGCCTAATTCTTTTCTACGCCATGCTTTTATCCACGGAGACAAAAAAAACAAAAGATAGAGAATCAACGTCGCACCAGACTGAAATAAAGATAGCGCTTTCACCTGCCAATCCTTCGAACCACACTTAATATCGTTAAGCAGAGCGCACCAATCATTGCACCTTTAACTGGGCCAAGGAAAGGAATAAAGAATGATGTCAGACCGCCTAAGATGGCACCCATCAAAACAGCTTCAATAATTTTTTTCATTTTTTCACTCAAATGGATAGCCCATTTATTTACGTCTATCAGTTATCAGACTTCGTTCCACAATAATCCCCCCATTTTTCAAAACAGGGTTGTCTCTTCGCGTCGTGACCTTCGTAAGCCACAAAAAATTCCATTGTTTTTTGGTTCTCGCATTAAAACCATACAGCCCGGGTTCGTGGCCGATAGGATCAGCGATTCAGGTTCTAACGGCAAAATCAATCTTCAATAGGTGCTCTTTTATAGCGGAAAATACGTTTGCTGCAGCGTCCTGCTCAGCAAGGCCACTGATATTGATCGCCAAGTTTGCGCGGGCATTGAGTTCATTAAGCACGCACTCTCGAAAACTTGGGTTCAAGGTTTCCTCGTCTTCCGAAGTAGAACCTCGAAGACGCAAACGTTTCTGCCGCTCTGGTTCATCGAGTAACAGCAATACAGTCAAATCAGGTTGGGTAAGGCTTTCGCTCAACGCATCCAAATTAGCGGTGACACCGCGAGCTTTTGCATAGGCAACTGTAGAGGCCCAGTAGCGATCCATAAGCACCCATTTTCCTTGATTGGTTAAGCAACGGGCCTGCTTTCCTTCGCTGGAAACGCTGGCTGTATAGAACAGTGCTTTAGCCAGCTCATCCTGAGCAAAAACTTCAAGCACTGAGTTTCGAATGTCCCGCAGCGCTGGCCCTGGTGTGCTCATAGCATGTCCAGAAAACATCTCGGCGAGTTTGCTAACCAATGTAGATTTCCCAACACCATCCAGTCCCTCAATAACAATAAATCCGCTCATTTCAATGTTCCTCAAGCATTTCAGCAATCCGCTCCATCTGACTATACTCTGCTTCAGAAAAGCTATTGCTGGCGATTACGATCGGAATGCGCAGGTCATCACTTTCCCTGAAACCAAAGTGGTGTTTCTGTTCATAAAGCGGCGTTCCTCTCAGCAGCATCAGTGGCCAAGCCCTGACACGAGGAATATTCTGCTGTAAACACCAGTCAACATTTGCACGAAAGCTGTCCAGCGTCTGGTTTGGTAGGCCATAAATTAATGACACCTCAAAGTCGATTTGGCGTTCATTTACCTCCCGAACTTTGCGTAAAACAACATCCATATTATTAGGTCTTTGAATCGCCAGGTACTCGGCCTTAACCATAGTTTGCAGGCCGAACTCTAGAGTGACATTGAGCCCCTCAAGTGCATTCAGAAAGTCGTCGGTGCACGTTTCAAAACGGCATTGCAAGGATAGTTGAGCAGTAACTCCCGCCGATTTCACACTGTTTAGCACATCAATGGCACGGGCTGGGCTGGTATGAAAGATTGGGTCTAGAACCGAGATGCGCTTTACGCCTGCAGCAGCAAACATTTCCAGTTCTTGTGTTAAGCGTTGGCTATTGAACCACCGATGCTTGAGACGGCTACCCGGCTCACGATGTTGGCAGAATGAGCACTTGAAAGGACAGCCTCGCTGAGTTTCCCAACGAATGCTGTCTTGTATTTTGGCTATACCCAGTAGGTATGGCGAGGGTAATTCAAGTAAATCGTGATCGGCCTTATTGCCTACGTCAGATGTTCCAGCAACATGAATACCGAAATCGCTCGGCAGCAGACCTTGGGCTAGCGCCACTATCGCCATTTCACCCTGACCGCGCACAAAGTAGTCGGCTTCTGGATAAGCAGCTTCTAATTCGCCTTTAGCCATGTAGGAGATTTGTGGTCCACCGAGAACGATCCTCGCACCCGATCCCTTTATCTGATGGATCAACTTGCTAACCTCGGAATCGTTCCATACAAAAGCACCAAAGCCAACTAAGCATTGTGCACCGGCCTCTGCAATGGCAAGCCGTAATTCACGCAGCACCTGCTCCAAAGAGAACTCAGGGCTATTCACTTGAGCGTCGATTATTTTCCAAGGCATGCCAGCGGCTTCCAAGGCCGCTGCAAGAGAAGCGATGCCTAAGCCTGTCTTACCGTCTTGTGGCCGGCGCCAATCGATCGACACTAGAATGACCTTCATAACTTAGTCTCTTGATTATTGTGCGGGGATCTCTCGATATGAGCTCGTAGCTGCACACCGTTATACTCAAGTACTTCTACAAACCAGCATTTGTTTCTGCATTCCACTCTCCAGCAATGGCCCACAACGACTACTCTATGAAAAAACGGTTACATGCGGGCACTGCCAAGCTTGTGAGTTATGAAAAAATTTGGACCCAGCCCTAAAACCGCTCCAAGAATCATCAGCTTCAAGATCAAAAATTCGACAGAAAAGAGCCTAATCTACTGATTGTAATCTATAATTTTTATACGTTACCTCTCAACTCACGGGTCGTACGGTAATTGCGCATTCAACCGCCTAAGAAAACACCATGAATTTCCGCCCTGGCTGCGAGTAATAATAGATGAGCACAACGGATCGAATGAACGCTGAGAGGAAAGCTATCGTTTGGCGCGAATAGAAGAAAGTTGTCCATATGAGTGTCATCTGCCAGCTAATCAAAAAGCCCCCTGCGACCGTTTTCTCCTATCTTCGTTACCATGGCGGTACGCGCTAAAGATACGAACCAGGCGCTGGTTATTGTTGCCTATGTCATAGCGAGAAGAGATCTCTAAAGGATTAGCGGTCGGTATTTCTATACGCGCCATTACGATCACATTAAGCCGAAGCCTGTCGAAATTTAGTCGAGAGATTGCCCAGAATGGAGGTTCCGTTCCGGGCGATAGGCCCGTCGTGATCATGGGTGTACGTGTTCTGGTCGTCTCCGAGAAGCGTTACATGGAACGCAAAAGACTCTCCTGGCTGAGTTATCCCCTCCGCTGGAGATGAAATCACAAACGCGTTTCCAGCATCGGTTTCGAACAAAGAGGCATAAAGGCAGTCATCTTGGTGCAGCAGCACTCCGTTCCCACAACGGCAGTAGCGATGAAGCAGAGCATGCCCGATGGCACCGCGGATCATACTTCCGCAAAACACAGGAAGGTCCAGCCTCAACTCAGGTTCCACGACAATTTTATAGCGACGGATCCTTCCCGATTCCAGGATCACTTTGCCCTACCCTCACGCGTCAGTACATTATTGTTTTAAAGTCCAAATCGAGTTTCAGCAAACCATGAGGGGAACGATCAGCTCCCATCGTCATAGTTGTTCAGATAATCGGCTAGAACGTCGCCATGACAAAGTGCCGGTTTGCAAAAGCACCCCAGGCGCTTTCCTGCCAATTCATGAACACGGTTTGGATCAATGTTCAGGAACTTATTAAACGTGAAGTCGTACTCGTACTTCCGGATGACTTCCTCTCGGCTCTCGCCGGATTCCATGGCGTGAGGATTCCCCCAGTAAGAGCCACGGCCAATATACTCATAGCCTCGCCCACCACTCAGGTTCTGATGTTGAGGCTCACGCTTGATGTTCACCACCCTGCTCAAAAAGACTTTAATCCACCTGAGCGGAATACCTCGGGCGGCAAGCGTTTGCCTAGCCTCTTCAAACTCCTCACCGTCGTCAAAGACTACAGCATGGGTAATGCAGGAGTCATCAAACGCCGTGACCTTGGAAATATTCCCGACTCGCTGATCTTCGCCAAAATAGCCGTTGATAAACCCATGTGGGTCGCCAGCGTGCATGATGTTAAACGCTCCCAAACTGCGGGTTATTTTTTCAAGCTTGCGCTCAAATTTAGCCTGGCAGGTGAATAATGGTGGATACAGGATCAAAACAGTTTTCATGTCAGTACAAGTGCTCCACTTTCAAAGCCGTTTGCCAGTTCGTATTCAGATACTCCACAACCAGGCGCCGATGGCAATAATGTGGTTGAGCTTCACTGCACAACAGACATGCGCCTTCAAAATCTGCGGGGCGCAACTGCTTCTCGATGTTCCGCTGCGCCATCAGATTCAGAAAAGACTCTTCGTAAACACGCCAGGGCACTCCGTGCTTTTTGTACCCGTCCAACATTATTTTGGTAGGCGCCAATTCGGGCAGATGCCAGTAATCTGCGTTGCAAAGTTCTCTGAGAAAGAAGGCCAAATCATCACGCTTGGCAAAGGCCGCAAGCTGCGAAACGTTGTTCAGCCGAACATCAATGAGGGTTTTGATCTGCGCCT
>Ga0307967_1001248_pt1 | contig 15822 bp, 9 predicted proteins | sample OrgLakmetagen648_FD_201828 | JGI IMG/M metagenome (GOLD analysis project Ga0307967, IMG submission 201828) | Saline water microbial communities from Organic Lake, Antarctica - #648 | ecosystem: Environmental > Aquatic > Non-marine Saline and Alkaline > Saline | place: Antarctica: Organic Lake... | reverse complement strand
CGGCGAAATACGCTGCCAGTTGATGCTTAACGGTTTTGAACAATTCATTGCGCCGCAGCCAGTCTGGCGCCGGCTGGCGCGCCGCCTTGCCGCCGGGGAAGCTTATCAACGTCAGCGCACTTTCATCACCCGCCAGCAGCAGTTTGCCAACGGGTGAATCATAGTAGCTGTAGAACGTTTCGCTCACTGAGATTCCAGCAAGGCATTGGCACGCAGGATCACATATTGAAGAATGGCCTCGGAATCGGACTCTTCAAGTTGCCCGGCAAACGACACCATGCCACCGGATGCCAGTTCGCCACCCAGCACCACCGCGTTCCAGTTCTCGATATCATGCAAACGGTCGGTGTAGCGAAGGTCGGGAAAAACACCCGCACCATCACTGGCCGCATTGTTGCCATGACAGACGCTGCAGTACTGACCATAAACCTGCTCGCCATGGGCCAGCATTTCGTTGTTGGCCAGCAGCGGCGGCGGATTCAGTTCGCGATCCTCAGCAACCGCGACCTCAGTGGGCAATTCATGGGTGCCGCCCAGGGTATAGACCAGCAAGCGGGAATTATTGCTGGACTCACGTGTTGTTGACCCGACGACTCCGGCGCCGTTCTGTGGCAAGGCGCGCGAACCGGTCAGCACAGCCACATACTGTTTTCCGTCAATGCTGTAGGTCACCGGAGCAGCAACCGTGTGAGACTGGGTGATGGCACTCCACAAACGTTCGCCGTCAGTATCTCGATAGGCAACAAATTCACCTGCCGCATTGCCCTGGTAAACCAGGCCGCCGGCGGTAGACATAACGCCTGCGGCCGCAGTCGGCGACAACTGTGGTTGACGCCACACCTCCTGCTGTGCGATCGGATCCCAGGCCAGCAGGTATGCTTTGCGTTCCGGCACGGCATCACCGGCAGCTGCCACCAGGCGAGCGCCTTCGGCCAGATCCGTACCGGTATTCCAGCCGCGATCAGAACGTTCAAACTGCTCCTGGGCGTGGTACCCCATGTAGTTTTCTGTGGCCGGCAGGTACACCAGATTGGTGTTTCGGCTGTAGGACATGGGATACCAGTTGTGGCCACCCAGAGCGCCAGGCTGAACAATAATCGGTTGCCCGGTCACGTCGTAACGTGCTTCAGGAATCTCTACCGGGCGACCCGACTCAAGATCTATATGCGTCGCCCAGCTTACCGGGATGAAGTTTTCTGCGGACAACAGGCGGCCGGTGAGCGCATCCAGAACATAGAAGAAGCCGTTCTTGGGGGCCTGCATCAACACGCGACGCTGTTCACCGCCGATTTCTACGTCAGCGACAATAATCTGCTGAGTGGCGGTGTAGTCCCAGGTCTCCCCAGGCGTGGTTTGATAGTGCCAGACATAGCTGCCATCGTCAGGATTAATGGCCACAATCGAGCTCAGGAACAGGTTGTCGCCACCGCCGGGGCTGCGTAGCGACTGATTCCACGGAGAGCCATTGCCGACACCCAGATACAGCAGGTTGGAATCGGGGTCATACGCCATCGAATCCCACACGGTGCCGCCACCTCCCATACCCCACCATTCACCCGTCCAGGTGTCGGCCGCCATTTCCAGCTCAGGTTGCTCGAAACCATCTTCCGGATTACCCGGTACCGTGTAATAGCGCCAGTGCTGCTCGCCGGTATTAACGTCGTATGCCGTTACATAACCACGGACACCATATTCGCCGCCACCGTTGCCAATGATCACCTTGCCATCGATGATGCGAGGTGCACCGGTAATGGTGTAAGGCTGGGATTGGTCAGTGGTCACGACACTCCAGATCTGCTCACCCGTTTGCGAGTCCAGCGCAATCAGGCGGCCATCCAGGGCGCCAAAAAAGATTTTGCCGTCCCAGGCCGCGACACCGCGATTTACCACGTCACAACAGGCGTCCACACCCCGGGCGCGATCAACCTGCGGATCGAATTCCCATATCAGCGCTCCGTCCCTGGCATCAAAGGCTTTCACCATACTCCATGAGGTGGTGACGTAAATGGCACCGTCGACCACAATCGGGGTGGCTTCCTGACCACGACTGGTGTCCATATCTGCCGACCAGGCCAGACCCAGTTGATCGACATTTTCCGTATTGATCTGATCCAGCGGACTGAAGCGCTGCTCCCAATAATCCCGGCCGGTCGACATCCACTGCCCGGGTTCATTGTCGGCTGCCACCAGGCGCCCGGTTGTTACTGATGCACTGTACTGCGGCATGGCCGCGGGCGCTGGGGCCTCGGGCGCACTGGTCGTGGTGCCAGTCTGCTCGGCCGGACCGCAGGCTGCCAGTACCAGGGCCGCTGCTGCCAGTACCGAAACGTGTTTATACTTGCTCATGTAGTTTCCCCTGAATCTGCGTCAGTTTTTTTAATTTTTAAGCTTGAATACCAGCACCGCGTTGCCTGGCAGCTGGCCGAATGTTGCATAACCTGTATTGACGATCATATAGTCACCAGTGACGATCGGACCGGTGGCGTCCAGCGAGCCACCGCTGGCCTCAACACCGTTGACAGTGTCATAGTCCCGCACCGTATTGTACTCCCAGAGCAGCGCTCCGGTCTCGGGATCATGGGCAAACAGGTAACCACTGAGCGAGCCGGCCAGAATCAGATCATCCATTGCCGTAATGGGCGCCGAGTATGCGTCCATGCAGCCACGCTCACCGGTGCAGCGCTCCGGAACCGGCGCGTACCACAGCACCTCACCGGTCTTCATGTCGATAGCATGCAGGCCGGGCTGTCGTGCCTCACCCTCATCAGTAATACCACTGCGATCCGATATCGGCACGTAAACAATATCACCCTTGAACGACATCCCCCAGTGCACGCCGCCAAGTGCGCCGCCACGCCCGACACGAGTGCGCCAGAGTACCTCACCGTTGCGGGCCGGATCCAGACCATAGATCTCTGCGCCTTTGGTGCCGGCAACCACAATCTCCTGCCCGTTGGACAACGTGGTGGTCACAATCGGCGCACCGATGTCCAGGTCCGGGCCAGGGTCCGGGCAATTGGGATGGGAGCCATCGGGGCGACAGCCCATGACAAACTGATCGTCACCGGTAGTTTGATATACCCATTTCATCTCGCCGGTGTCCATATCAAAGGCAATAACGGCGTCGCTGGTGTCGCTGGCTGGCCGGCTGTAGTTTTGTCCGGACCCGGCATAAACCAGGTTGCGCGCCGGATCGATACTGGGCGCTTGCCAGATCGGCGCACCAGAGGGCGCATACACCGGATTACCGGCACTGTTCTGCCCGACCAGTTCAGGCTCATCCATGATGTAGGTATGCCAGAGCTTTTCACCCGTGTTCAGGTCAAAGGCCGCCATATTGCCGCGGAAGGTACAGCAGTGATGATCCGGCCGGCCCGCCGCACCGACCTCAATGGATGATACCGGCACAAAGATCCTGTTGCCGTGCACCACCGGAGAGCCAGTGCTGCGCGCAAAGGGATTGTCATCTACTTCAGCATCCCAGAGTGCCTCACCATTGCTCGCGTCTACTACATAAAGGTGGTTGGAATTCTCCGCAATGACCGCCAGATAGGTGTCCAGTTCCGGCGAAAAGGCAACCGTCACGGCAGCGCGCACCTCGCCGGGCACCTCGATGCTCCAGTAGGCGCAACCGGAGGCCAGATCCATGGCATAAACGCTGCCCGAGGGGCTGCCCATGATCATGATATTGTTGATGACAGTGGGCTGAGCGCGCGCAACCGTAGAATTTTCCAGTCCCATGGCCCATGCCAGCTCCAACTGGTCGATATTGGATGCATTTATACTGGTGCCCTGCGCCGATTGATAACGTTCATTGCTCAGGCCATTACCCCAGCCGTTCCAGTTACTGTCCAGGGACAGCTCAAGGTGCGGCATCGGCTGCTCGCAGCGCGCAAGCCCGGCGACAGAATCAGCTTGCATCCGGTTTCCGGTCAAGTGTTCGGACAAAACAATTTTCTGTTCATTGGTCAGCGCTGCGCCCTGCGCCTGCATGACACCTTCGGTCAGCGCGTCATAGACACTGTTAGCCGTGTATGACGCCAGGGCATCGCTGTTTGGCGTGCGCACATCCTGCGGATCAGCGTGGCAGCTGGCGCAGTATTGATCATAGAGACTGACAGCATCCAGATTTTCAGCCGCCAACGCCATTGCACTGCTGCCACTCAAAGCCAGACCGAGCAGCGTGCTTATAAATTTTTTCATCTTGTCAAAAACCTCTTACTACTTTGCAATGAATGGCCAGATAGTGCTGCCCGAAAATTGATTGCCCGATGTTAACCGAATCGCCATACAAAGCGAACCAGCTATGCGTCAGAACACCATCTGCGGAGACAAGTAACCAGCCCGGGCTGGCCGTGACAGACGGGTATGGTGTATAGTTTGCGCAAATATAGAGCCCGCTGCCCTCAGCATTTAGGACACTGTCATGAGTGATAAGAATATCCGCAAGTACTCCAGCCAGGTTGTTGATGGCGTCGAACACGCAGCCAGCCGCGCCATGTTGCACGCGGTCGGTTTCTCTGATGCAGATTTCAAGAAGCCGCAAGTAGGCATCGCCTCCACCTGGAGCATGGTCACCCCGTGCAATATGCACATCAACAAACTCGCCGAACACGTTAACGGCGGCGTTGATGCCGCTCACGGCAAGGGCGTCATTTATAATACGATCACAATCTCCGATGGGATTTCCATGGGCACCGAGGGTATGAAGTATTCCCTGGTCTCGCGCGAGATTATTGCCGACTCGATTGAGGCGGTATCCGGCTGTATGGGCCACGACGGCATCATCGCCATCGGTGGCTGTGACAAGAACATGCCGGGCTGCCTTATGGGCCTGGCCCGCCTGAACCGCCCTTCCATTTTTATATATGGCGGCACCATCCAGCCGGGTAAAAACCACACCGATATCGTTTCTGTATTCGAGGCAGTCGGTGGCCACGCTGCCGGCACGGTGTCGGATATTGAATTGAAGAATATCGAAGAAACAGCCATTCCGGGCCCCGGTTCCTGCGGCGGCATGTATACCGCCAATACCATGGCTTCAGCCATTGAAGCACTGGGCATGAGCCTGCCCAACAGCTCGGCACAGGATGCGATCTCGCAGGAAAAACAAGACGACTGCACGCGCGCCGGCGATGCCATCATGCATCTGATCCGCGAAGACATCAAACCATCGGATATCATGACTAAAGCGGCTTTCGAGAACGCCATCAGGGTTGTCATCGCGCTGGGCGGATCGACCAATGCCGTGCTGCACCTGATTGCCATGGCGCACACCATCTATATCAAAATCACGCTGGATGATTTCACTCGCCTGGGCAAAGTCACACCCATGCTGGCAGACCTGCGTCCAAGCGGCCGCTTCCTGATGTCGGAACTGATCAAGATCGGTGGCATACAGCCGCTGATGAAAATGATGCTCGACAAAGGCATGCTTGACGGCTCTTGCCTGACCGTGACCGGCAGAACACTGGCGGAAAACCTGGCCGACGTGGCGCCTTACCCTGAGGGCCAGGAAATCATCCGCTCATTTGACGATCCTATTAAACCGGACAGCCACCTGGTGATCATGCGCGGAAATCTGGCGCCACAGGGCGCGGTCGCAAAAATCACCGGCAAGGAAGGCCTGCGCTTTACCGGCAAAGCGCGTGTATTCCACTCCGAAGAAGAATCCATGAAGGGTATTCTTGATGGCAGCGTTGTCAAAGGCGATGTTATTGTTATTCGCTACGAGGGACCCAAAGGCGGACCGGGTATGCGTGAAATGCTGAGCCCAACCTCTGCCATCATGGGCCGCGGCCTGGGTAAAGATGTAGCGCTGATCACCGACGGCCGTTTTTCCGGCGGCAGTCACGGTTTCGTTGTGGGACACGTGACGCCTGAAGCTATTGACGGCGGCCCGATCGCCATCATTGAAAATGGCGATGAAATCACAATCGATGCGGAAGAACAGGCAGTCAGGCTTCACCTTGATGACGCCGAAATCGCCGCGCGGCTGGCCAAGTGGAAAAAACCGAGCCCGCGTTACACTCGCGGGGTACTGGCCAAGTTCGCTAGAACCGTGTCCTCAGCATCCGATGGCGCAGTGACCGATCGCGATACCTGATCGCAGCGACGAAGCGATGCAAGATGTAAACAAACGTCCCACGGACGACAGACCAGGCAGGGTATGACATGCTGATTCGTTATCAACTTGACGACCAGAAATATCTGGTATCAACCCAGGGAGAGATTACTCGCGAAGCACTGGCATCAGCCATGTGGCTTGATCTGGTCAATCCCGATGAGGACGAACGCCAGCTGGTGGAGAGCCTTCACAGCCTGCCGCTGCCTGATACCGAGGATGTGGAAGAAATTGAGGCCAGCGCGCGATCTTACCAGGACGAAGCCGGCCTGCACGTGCACTCACTGTTTCTGCATAAAGTCGATGAACGTCACCGCAACACCAGTGTTGCGTTTACCCTGACCGACACACAGCTCATTACTCTGCGCGAACGTGAAATTCCCGCTTTCCGCCTGATGCGCATGCGGGCACGGCGTCTGCACGGCCTGGTGGAAGATCCGGTGGCGATTGTGCTGTCATTATTCGAGATCAAGATTGATGACCTGGCAGATACGCTGGAAGAGGTTTATACCCAGCTGGAAAATACCAGCAACCTGGTATTGGAGGATAACGACAGCCCGATTGAGGACGCACTGGACGAGCTGGCCCGCCAGGAAGATACCAATGGTAAAGTGCGCCTGTGCCTGATGGATACTCAGCGCGCCCTGAGCTTTCTGCTTCGCCGTGGCAAACTTTCCGCTGACAACGCAGAAACCGCACGTGAACTGTTACGCGACATCGACTCGCTGCTGCCTCACAACAGTTTCGTGTTTGACAAAATCAACTTCCTGATGGACGCCACTCTGGGTTTCATCAGCATCCAGCAAAGCAAGATCATCAAGATTTTCTCCATCGCTGCCGTGGTTTTTTTACCACCCACCGTGATTGCCAGCGTATACGGCATGAACTTCGACTCGATGCCAGAACTTGGCTGGCAATTGGGATACCCTTGGGCACTCGGCCTGATGGTCATGTCCGGCGTAGCGCCCTACCTCTTTTTCAAAGTAAAGGGCTGGCTCTGATTCACAGCTTTTTTAACAACAGACTGCCTATTGAGTAACCGGCCCCAAAAGAACACAGAACACCGATGTCACCAGGCTTTATGTCTTCGTGATAAAGCGTCAGCGCGATGACGGAACCGGCAGACGCAGTATTGGCGTAACGATCCAGCACAATAGGCGCTTCGTCGGCATCCGGCAATCTGCCCAGGAGCTTTTTCGAAATCAACTGGTTCATGTTGATATTCGCTTGATGCAGCCACCAGCGCCGGACATCATCTGGCGTCAACCCGTGCAACGCCAGGTGTTCCGACAAATGCTCAGCCGCCATCGGACAGACTTCCTTGAACACGGAGCGCCCTTCCTGGTGAAACAACTTGTCTGCAGCGAACGGGTCACTGTCATAGGCCCGGGACATATAGCCAAAATTGGAACGAATATTATTTGAATACAGCGTTTTCGCCTGAATACCCAGAATTTCAAATATGTGTTCGCTGTCCGCCGTCCCGGCACGCTCGATTATTACAGCCGTTGCCACATCACCAAAAATGAAATGGCTGTCACGATCACAGTAGTTCACTTGTGGAGACACCAGCTCGGGATTGATGACCAGCACCGCACGGGCGCTTCCTGATTTCACCATTTCCCACGCCCGGTGCAGAGCAAAGGTCGCTGCCGAGCAGGCCACCAGCATGTCAAAGCCGAAACCGTCTATGCCCAGAGCGTTCTGCACTTCGATGGCAATAGCCGGGTACGCGCGCTGGGTGTACGCACAACTGACGATGACAGCATCAATATCCTCGGCCTTTTTGTTGGCGGAAGCCATCGCGCTGCGAGCGGCATGCAAGGCGATTTCGGCCTGGTGACTGAGCTCGTCATCAGCACGTTCGGGGATGAGCGGACGCATATGCTCAATATCGAGTATTCCGTCCTTGATATAAACATGGCGTTGTTTGATGCCACTGGCCTTTTCAATAAATTCGGGGGCAGACTTCATCACCGGTTTGACATGTCCGGCCTCAATTGCTGCCTGGTGCATATCATTGTGTTTGTCGGCATAAGCGTTTAGCGCCTGCACCAGCTCTTCATTTGTTATGACGTGATCCGGCGTCCAGAGGCCAAGGCCACTGATAACGACACGATCACCTGCCTGATGCAAGCGCATGACTGATTCCTTCTCTCCCCAGACTTATTTTTATCGCCCGATGGCTGGCAACGGCGCTGCCAGCCATACCGAGGCATTTAATCGACTATCGCGCCATAGGCCAACGCCTTGAATGTGGCGCGCAGCGGCACCTGCACATTCATGTGCTGGATCATGACCACACCAATAAGCTCCTCCACCGGATCTATCCAGAAAATGGTGCCGGCAGCGCCGCCCCAATAGTACTCGCCCACAGATCCAATGCCACCAGCCGCAGTCGGGTCTTCAATCACCGCGAACCCGAGACCAAAACCGGTACCGTTAACGAACCCGGGCAAGGTGTCAGGCGCATGTTGCCCGTTGTCACCGAAAATACCCGGCAAGTGATTCTGAGTCATGTACTCCAGTGTTTTATTGCCAATGATGCGCGCGCCGTCCAGTTCACCGCCGTTGAGCACCATCTGGCTGAAGCGCATATAGTCTTCGGCTGTTGACAGCAAACCACCGCCGCCTGACTCAAAGGTTTGCCGGTTGACGAAATTGCTCGCAGTGGCGCTATCGCTGACTTCAAGTTCACCCGACTGCGGATTATAGGTATGATTGGTACCGAACCGATTGAGCTTTTCTGCAGGCACCTGGAAGAAAGTGTCTTCCATTTCCAGTGGCCCGAAAATGCGCTGCTGGAAGAACTCACCCAGGCTCTGACCCGACACGGCCTCTACCAGCGCGCCCAGCACGTCTGTTGACACGCTGTAGTGGAAACGGGTGCCCGGCTGATACTGCAGCGGAATCGGCCCCAGACGCTCGATAAAAACATCCAGATCAGGGCTAGCCCTAACGCTTGTATCACGATATTGACGATCAACCATGGTGTCGCCAAAAACCCCATAGGTCAGTCCGGAGCTGTGGGTCATCAGCATTTGCACCGTCATCGGCCGCTGCGGCGCTACCAGAGAGCCGCCCGGGCCCGCGACACGCACATTGGCGAATTCCGGCAGGTAGCGCTCGACCGGATCGGTGATCTGCAGTTTGCCTTCTTCATATAACATCATGACGGCCATCGTGGTGATGGGTTTGGTCATGGAGTAAATGCGAAAGATACTGTCTTTTTCCAGCGCCCGACCTGTGTCCATGGTCAGATCGCCGAACTCTTCAAAATGTACGACTTCCCCGCGGCGCGCCAACATACTGACAACACCAACCAGCTCCCCGTCATCAACGTACTGTTGTAACACCGGCGCAATGCGCTCCAGGCGCTCGGAAGACATGCCGACCGATTCCGGCGCGGCGTATGACAGATTCTGCGCTGACGCTTGAGCTGCCAGCACCATCAGGGCCGCAGCGAGCACCCGCGTTGATCGCACTAATTTGAAATGCATCAGTTTGTTGCTCCCGTGTGATTATTAGATTTGGCAAGAATGATAACTCAGCCTCCGCGATAATGTAATAGCCACCATCTGAAGCGGAAGCGACTGTTTTCAATCCTTTACAACAGTGACCGGCGATTGCGGCCATCGCGTTGATTACTGGTTCACTGACAAATAGTCATTGACTTGGTCACGGCTTACTGTAGACTGCGTAGCAAGCCAGAATACCGGCTATATTTATATCTGCAATACGAAGTGCCGCAAGTAGACCCTCGTCGTGTAAATGTATATGTAATCGTATTTTTCTGCTTACCGAATTCCGGTAGGGGACGTTGTTGTATCAGTTTTTCTGATCCGCACCCCACTTCTGGATCCGGTGCACATTTAATTTTAGTAATTTCAAGGAATATTCTATGTCTACAGTGACAGGTCAGGTTAAATTCTTCAACGAATCCAAGGGCTTCGGCTTCATTCAGCAAGATGGCGGCGCCGATGTATTCGTACATTACAGCGCAATCAAATCTGCGGGATTCAAAACTCTGGCTGAAGGCCAGCGTGTCGAGTTTACCGTGACTAAAGGCGCCAAAGGCCTTCAGGCAGAAGACGTTATTGGTCTGTAAGACCACAACGTTTGAAATCGCCGCTCTGTTAAGGTAAAGCGAATTCAGATAAAAAGGGCTGTCACTTGCGTGACAGCCCTTTTTTTATGCCTTGCGTTCAGGCGGGGGGCTTAGAAGCCCGGTCGCCAGTCGGCAGATATCCAGATCTGACGGCCCCAGGGGCTGTGCAGGCGGCTCTCGAAACCACCAAGGATAGGCAGGCGCTGCGGCAATTCGTCAAACAGGTTGCTGACACCGACGCTAAAGGTCACTTCACTGTCGAAGTATTGATCCATCAGGTAAGTATACTGTGCGTTCACAATACCCTGCGAGCGGATTTTGCCATCGGGCGGCGGTGGCGTGCCCGTCAGCGCGTTGTTTACTCTGTCATCAAAGTCAACGTGATGCTGGTAGTTCCAGCTTGCCGAGGCACTGTGCTTGTCGCGGATCCAGCTCAGGCGTGCCTGACCTTTCACTTTGGGCAAAGGCGGCACGATACCGGTGCGACCATTCTGCTTACCCAGCGCATCAACCACCTTATCACCATCAGAATATTCATAGTTGGTGTTGTAAGTGGCGTTCAACGATGCCGTAAATGAACCCAGGTTGCTGGTATCCATGGTGTAGCTGGCCCGTGCGTCAAACAGGTCGACCCATACCGTACTGACGTTGCGGGCCTGCCTGACTACGCGTGATACACGCTGGTTATCGTTCAAGGCCCGGGTCACGTTGGACAGTCCGCCGCCGGCTATCCAGGCGTTGGCGGCTTGACGCGTGGCAGAGCCGGGCGTTGGGTCATAGGCGCTCGGTGTAGACCCGATTGCCGCCAGCATTTCTTCGAATTCGATCGCGACGATGTCAAGCGTGCCCAGCGTACGGATACGATCGGTATATTCAATAGACTGGTAGTCCATGCTGAAAGACAGGTCATTCAGCGGCTCCCAGGTAAAACCAACATTCCAGATATCGGATGTTTCCGGCGCCAGGCGCGGGTTGCCCGAGGAACAGGTTGCCCCGCCATTAAGCACACCACCGGTAATCGGGTCGCTACCAAAAAAGATTTCGCCACAGTTTTCATTCGGATCGAATGGCCGTGCATCTGCCGGTGTTGGTGCCAGGAAGCTCTCACCAATTGACGCACGGAAGGCAAGCTCGGGCAGCGCTTCCCAGCGCAGTGCAACTTTAGGCGTCGTGGTCTGCAGATCATAGGTGGTAAAGTTTTCATGACGCACAGCGATCTGGGCATCCAGCGTGTCCAGTAACGGCACTTCGACCTCCACATATACGGCCTGCACGCGGCTGCCGTAGTTCCGGGTGGTCGGTGGCGTATCGATGACACTGGTGTTGTAGTTTCTGCCTGACGCTGACAGCGGATTGGCATAGTTCCACTCATCAATATCACGCATCTGGTAACCAATCGCCATCTGCGCCATGCCGGCCGGCAATTGGTACAGATCACCCGTGGTGTTGACTTCGAACACGGTCAATTCAGTCTGCGATGTTCGGAACGGCACCGTCGGTGCGATCCAGTCGACCAGCGCCTGACTGTTGGCCGTCGTGGCTGCGTCATAGAACGGCGAGCGCATATCGGCAGATCCGAAGGGGTTAAACCATTCATTGCCATTGGCCCCACCCTGCCCGATCAGTCCCGATGCCAGGTTAGGCATATTGATCATGCGCGCCGTATAGTCACGGTGCACGCGCTGCCAGGAATAGGATGTGTTCGCCGTCCAGGTGTCGGTCATATCAAAACGCGCACCCACTTTATAACGCTGAATGGTGTCATCATAGGTTTGTTTACGCGCACCGGTTTTCGGATCGGCGTAGCTGGGCAGCGTTCCCGCTGCCGCAAACGGACGCCACGTCCACGGTCCGACATCAGTCCCGAACGGGTTCGCAGGGTGAGCAGCAGGTACTACCAGCGCCTCACGGTTGTTGGCATTCAACTGATAGCTCAAGGTGTTGTGGTTTTCACTTTCACGGTTAGCCAGAGTCATTTGCGCTTCAAGCTGCACACGGTCGCTGACGTCAAAGGTCAGGTTCTGAAAAACGTTATATTCTGTTCTGCCCTCGGCAAGCGGCCACTGAGCATTGTAATTGAAGAAGCAGTTGTTGCCCGGGCGCGGGATGCCGCTTGGGTTGTTATTGGCGGCGCCGAAATCGCTCACCTCATTAAAGGTGCCGCAGCTTGGGTCTACCATATTGCCACCGACAAGATTGCCCCCGTGCACCTGACCCGGATTCGCTGTGGCGCCATCGAGCTCGCGCCAGACACCCGGATTGCCCGAGTTGGCCCAGCCGTAAGCCCCTCGCAGGGTACGTGGGCGCTCGTACATCATTAACGGTGTAGTTCGGGCGTAATCTGCAGCAAAAACATAATTGATACCATTGTTGAAATTGCGGCCAAACATCACCCCTATCTTGTTGTCTTCAAAATCCTGTGGCTCATCAAACTGGTGATACAGACGTACCCGGAACCCATCAAAGTCCTTTACCGGAATCAGGTTGACCACACCGGCGACGGCGTCCGAGCCGTACAGCGCCGAACCACCATCAAGGACCACTTCGAGCCGGTCGATTGCGATCTCCGGAAGCAGCGTGTTGATACCGGAATCTACCGAGCGCATGCCATCCATCAGGGTCAGGGTGCTGTTTTCACCCAGACCGCGAAGGTTGAAAGTCGTGCCCACACTTGACTGGGCTCCGCTGTTGCCGGCGTTAACGTTGGCAACTGTGTTGGTATTCTGGGTATAGGGCAGATCACGGATATAGTTGCCCAGGCTGGCGGCGCCGGACTCCAGAATGTCGCTCTGGGTGACGGTATCCACCGGGTTGTTCTGCGCAAAGGCACTGTTCCGGATAAACGAACCGGTGACCACCACTTCTTCCAGTTCGGGGGCATCATTTTGTTGTGCAAGTGCCGCAGCAGGCATCAGCAATGATCCGCTCACACAGGCCTGAATCAGGGCTCTAAGATAGTGTTTTTGGTTTTTGGTAGGCATTTTGTAGTCTCTCCACTAATTTTTATTTATGTTTTGTGACCAAACATGACATGCCCCCTGTTCGCCAGCTTCGGCAGAATATCAGGGCATTGGCGGGAGTGTACTGTCAGGTGGCGCGCAGACCGAGTGATTTAGTGCTTGAAACGACACAATATTATGATCTGTCACAATTGCGTAAACATTCAGGAAGGTAAAAAGTAGGTTTACAGGTAGGTAAAAAGGACGTCCATGCCGGATTTCGACCGCCAGCTGGCACCTCCTTGTGCCTGGCCGGGCCGTGCTATAGCGGCGCAGTGCGCCGACAGCTGACACACTTTGTCACAGTTTTGTTATGCCATTTAAAACCATCTGTCCTGCATGGTCAGGCAGGTCTCATCAAGGCTGGCCAGCAGATCCAGCCATTGTTCGGTCTTGGGTAACTCCCAGGTAAAATACCATCGGCCAGTCTGATTTTTACCGGCGTAAAAATCTCCCTGCTTGCCAGCTGACGCCAGCATCTGCTCAAGCCAGATCCAGGCAACGACAGTATGTCCGAATGCCTCCAGGTAAACGGCGGCATTGGCCAGGGTCACTGCCGGCTCGCCGCTGGTGTGCAACGTTCGAGTGACATCAGCAAGACGATACACAACCGCATCAAGCTGCGCGCCGAACTCGGCCAGCTCGGGCAGATTTGACGCCTGAGCGGTGGTCGCCTGGATCAGGTTCAGCAGCAGGTCCAAGCCCAACCCGTCCTGCATCACCACCTTGCGCCCGAGCAGGTCCAGCGCCTGAATACCATGGGTGCCTTCGTGGATCGGATTCAGGCGGTTGTCCCGATAGAATTGCTCAACGTTATAGTCACGAGTATAGCCGTAGCCACCATGCACCTGGATCGCCTGATTGTTGGCCTCCAGACACCATTGTGATGGCCAGCTTTTCGCAACCGGCGTTAACATGTCCAGCAGCAGGGTGGCGCGGGTTTTGTCATCACCCTGGCTGGTACGCTCCTCGTCCACCAGGCGTGCACAGTACAGATTCAGCCCCATACCGCCTTCGACATAGGCCTTCTGCGCCAGCAGCATACGTTTGACGTCGGTATGCTCAATGATTGGCACCGGTGCCCGCGCCGGGTCTTTAGCGCCTGGCGCCCTGCCCTGTTTGCGCTCTCTGGCATACGCCAGCGCATGCAGGTAGCCGGTATAACCCAGAGCAGCCGCGCCCAGACCAACGCCAATGCGCGCCTCATTCATCATATGGAACATATAAGTCAGGCCTTTATGCGGCTCACCCACCAGGTATGCCACCGCGCCAGCCTTGCCATCGGGCGTGAATTTGCCTTCGCCAAAATTGAGCAGAGTATTGGTGGTGCCACGGTAACCCATCTTGTGGTTCAAACCCGCCAGTACAACATCATTATGCTCGCCAACAGCGCCATCATCGTCAAGCAGATGACGGGGCACAATCAACAGCGAAATACCTTTAACGCCAGCCGGCGCATCCGGCAACCGGGCCAGCACCAGGTGCACGATATTCTCTGACAATCCGTGTTCACCCCCGGATATCCACATCTTGTTGCCGAACACGCGGTAGCGGTCGTTGCCATCGGGTTCCGCGCGCGTCCTGATATCGGCCAGAGAAGAACCGGCCTGGGGTTCGGACAAACACATGGTGCCAAAAAAACGCCCTTCCATCATCGGCGCCACCCAGGTCTGTTTTTGCGCTTCGGTGCCATAGGCCAGCAGCAGATTGGCATTGCCGATGGTCAGGAACGGGTACGCGGCGGTGCCCACGTTTGCCGCCAGAAACCAGGCGAAACAGGCTTTCTCTACCAACGCGGGCAATTGCATGCCGCCAAGCTCATAATCCTGCCCAGCGGCGATCAGGCCTGCCTGTGCGAATATATCAAGCGCCTTTTTGACCTCCGGTATCATGTGCACCACGTCACCATCGAACCAGGGTTCATTAGCGTCGCTTTTTTTATTATGACTGGCGAAATGTTCTGTTGCTATTTGTGTGCTCAGGTCCAGCACAGCGTCAAAGGTTTCACGCGAATGATCGGCATAACGCGGCAAGGCCGTCAGGGACTCGGCGTTCAGCCATTCGTACAGCATGAAATCAATGTCACGTCGACTTAAAATCAGTGAAGACATAAAAAGTATCCAGTCAGTTTTTCAGATCCGCAGTTCAAATCAGGGTCAGTATCAGGGCTTAATTTCAGGACCAGGCTTCTGGGTTTAATCTCTGGGTTTAATCTCTGGGTTTAATCTCTGGGTTTAATCTCTGGGTTTAACCGAGTTCATCAGCATCGCGATCGTGTAGTTGATGAGTTCGTGCGCTTCCGGGTAATGGCTGTGTGGCGACTGGGTGCCACGGGTCTGCATAATGACGCCATGCAAAGCGCCTTGCAGATAAAACGCTGTCTGCAACGGATCTTTGATATGCGCCTCACTCAAACTGCCATCTTGCATGCCGTTTCGCAGCGCCTGCACCATCAGTTCATTGATCCGCTCGCGGCAGTTGTCCATTTCCAGCAGCTGCGCATCAATTTCATCAGGGCCGGGAAATGTTGCCATACTGGTCAGCACATCAAAATAATTGGCCTCATCGACCGAAAACGCATGATAGGCATG
>Ga0307967_1001240_pt1 | contig 15931 bp, 11 predicted proteins | sample OrgLakmetagen648_FD_201828 | JGI IMG/M metagenome (GOLD analysis project Ga0307967, IMG submission 201828) | Saline water microbial communities from Organic Lake, Antarctica - #648 | ecosystem: Environmental > Aquatic > Non-marine Saline and Alkaline > Saline | place: Antarctica: Organic Lake... | reverse complement strand
AACGCAAACACGCGAGGAACGGAATGCTGTCGCCCGTTGAGTTCGAGCGGCAGCAAGAAACGAAAACCGAAAGTGTCTAGGAAACTAGGGGCTATTCATACACCGTCCGGGCGCCATTCAACCGCATGGGGTTCTTCTCGCCCTTGACCGGGGTGGCGATCGCGATGGTGTGGTGAGCCATATATCGGCCAATGCGAAGATGCTGTGTGGGGTTGAGGCATCGGATCTGCTCGGCCGCCCGCTTTCAGAAACGCTGCCCGCCTGGGCGGAGGCCATCAGCGCGGTCGCGCCTGGGCTTGCCGAAGGGGCCAATCGCTCGACCAAGGTCGCAACACCCCCTGACGCACCAAAGCTATGGCTGACAGTCTACGCTTGGAAAAACCGGACCTTGGTTGAGGTTGAGGAGGAAAGCGGCACTGCGGAGCGAGGAAAGAGGTTTCACGACGATTTCCTCTCAACAATAAAGGCTTGCGACTATACGGCTGAAATCGGCCAGATGGCGTGTGAGCGTATTAAGGAAATTACGAACTACGACCGGGTCATGTGCTACCGCTTCCGCGATGATTTCAGCGGCGAGATCGTGGCCGAAACACGGCGCGTCGAAGCGATCCCCTTCATCGGCCTGAACTATCCGGCATCCGACATCCCCGCCCAGGCGCGCGCGCTTTATTTGGCAAGTAAGCTGCGGGTCATCGCGGACGTGAATTGCGTCCCGATCTCGTTGCTCGGCCTTGATGCAAAGGACGGCGCGGAGATCGATATCGGCATTACCCAACTGCGGGCCATGTCGCCGTTTCATATCGAATATCTGAAAAACATGGGCGTGGGCGCGTCGCTCGCCGCGTCCATCATTATAGACGGTAAGCTATGGGGGCTTTTTGCCTGCCATCATGATTCGCGCAAACTGGCACCCCCGGCGGTCCGGGACGATGTGTGGGAATGCGTCGAGGCGACAACTGCCCAGATCAAGACCGTTCTTCAAAACCACAAGCAATGGGCCGAGGAACTGGGCGAGCGCCGCGCGGCGAAAATCGCCTCAAATATTCGCACGGGGGAGCGGCCTTTAAGTGCCCTCTTGTTCGACAGCGAGAGCCTCGCGGCATCGGTTTCTGCGGAGGGCTGGGCCCTTTTCGCGCATGACGCAATCATCACGACCGGTCGCACGCCCTTGATGAAAGACTGTATGGCGCTGGCCAAGCAGATTCTAAAGAAAGGGGGTGAAGGGACCGTCACATCCTCGCGAAATCTGGGGGAAGATTTCGACCTGCCTGCGAAGCGTGCGCAGGGCTGCTGCGGCATGATTTCCTTGATGGTCACCACCGATCCCCTGCTTCTGATCGTCGGCTTCAGCGGGGAATTAGCGGAGGAGGTCCAATGGGGCGGCAATCCGGAAAAACCGATTATTCAGGACCCCAAAAGCCTAAGACTCTCTCCCCGGAAAAGCTTCGATTTATGGCGCTCTCTGGTGCGCGGGCGCAGCAGAGCGTGGCGGGATCAGGATATAGCCGTATTTAATAGCCTTGCCCTACATGCCAATGGCTTGCGGGACCAGTTCCGAGATATCGACAAGCAGATTGAGCGCCTACAGGAAGATTACAGAGAGCGCCATTTGATCGCTGAGGCCATTTTAAGCCAGATTGGTGACGGGGCCGAGCTGTTGGTCGATGAGCTAGGGGACGGAACCCTGACCTTGGATTACGCGAATAGTCGTCTCTCCGATTTGCTGGAGGCCGATATAACAACCCTGCGATCAATTCCGCTAGAGCAGTTCTTATCGGATAATAAACTGCCTGAACGCATCATTTCGCTTCCCCCCGGCGACAGTATCGACACAGAAATTTGGTCGGAAGCGCGGGGCTGAAAAAATCTGCGCATCACGATGCACCAGATATTTTCGTTGCGGGTCGCGGATAAAATATCGCGCATGAACCTTCTTAACTTCCGCGATATTACGGAGTTCGTCTCGAACGAAAAGGCTGTCGCAGCCACGCGGGACCAGGTGGAAGCGGCGATGCGCGCCAAGACACTATTCCTCGCCGGCGCCAGCCATGAATTGCGAACGCCACTGAATGCGATCAAAGGCTTTTCCGAGCTTATGGAGGGGGAGCTATTCGGCCCGCTTGGCAACGAAAAATACAAAGACTATGCCTCTGAAATCAGCCAAGCGGCCGATCGCATGTTGGAACTTATCAACCACACGCTTGAAAGCGCCCGGTCCGACTTTGGTGTCCACGAAGAAGAAGAAACCCAATTCGATCTCGGCAAAGCGCTAAAAGACACGGCCACATCGTTACGACAGATGGCTGCAGTGAAGGATATTTCGCTGAACCTGCAAGAGATCACGCAGGCTATTTTGGTCAAAGGGGAAATGAATTCCTCGCGCCGGGTTATGGCGAACCTGATCGACAACGCCATTAAATACACACCGCCCGGCGGGCGCATTCACTGTCGGGTGGGGCGGGACATTTCGGGCGAAACTTGGTTCGAGGTTGAAGACACCGGAATTGGTATCACCGAGACGGATCTCGATCAGATTTTCAACCCCTTCTATCGCGCCGGAGAGGAGGCCCGCAGAATTGCCGTCGGCACCGGGCTTGGCCTTGCGATCATCCGGGCGATTGTTGAGCGGCAACGGGGGCGGATTTCCGTCAACAGCCAAGTTGGTACGGGCTCTACCTTCCGGGTCACCCTGCCGTCTTGGCGCGTTGTCTCAAAAACACAAGGGGCCTGATGCCGCCGGTCGTCCGCCTTACAGATGCCTTATTCATGCCCCACGCAGAACACGGACGCCCCTGATCCTGCAAGCAATCCCGAGCCGGGGCGCAGCGCCATTCTTGGCAAAACGCAATGTCGGATCGATGCCTCGCCCCCCTCACGGGGTAGCGGTCTCATGCCGGATGCCAAGGGCTCTCGCCCCGGTCGGGAGATTTTTTTCTCAGGTGACCTAATTCTCAGCGCAAGCCATCGCGCTTGGAAATCCCAGAGGCTTTCAATCCCCCCACGCGCTCATGAATACGCCCGCCATCGGCCATGGCGATGGCGTAGATAATTTCGCGCGGGCGGGGCGCATCGGCGACGCGCACCTCAATGCCGGAAAAATGGCTGCGCACATAGGCCGCATCAATATGGCCCAAGGGCACATCCAGGCCCGCGCCGCAGCCGCCAACTTTCTTCGACGACGGCACGATCGCCAATGCCTCCCCCAGCAGGCGACGCATGGCATAGCCGCCTGGCACATGCCACAGCGCGCCATGTTCAAGCTCACCCTCCACGCCGACGATGGCGCCTTTGCCATAGGCTTCAATCGTGGATGCGTCACCCCCCATAGCGGCCAGCAAGCGGCCCGCCATCTCATCGCCCAGCGGTTTTAGATCTTCCATGAAGCCTTCGATATCCGCTTCAAACCGCCCGGCGAAGGGGTTCGCGATCACGGCAGCCGCCCAGCCGACGCGCACCGGCTTATCGGGCGGGGGACCGAATTCATGACGGATTTCCTCGACATAGGTGGCTATTTTTCGGATCTGGATGGCAGCGGTCATGCGGGCGTCCTCCGGGGGTCAAGCGATTCAAGTGGGGCAGTTGGGGTTAGGCTCATCCCCTCGCCGATCATGCGGCGGTGGGGGCCAAGGGTTAGGCAGGCGGCCTCAATCAGGCCTTGTGCGCGGAACAGCGCCGCACAGGCGATGCCACCGGCCAGCGCGCGCTCCATCGCGCGGGGTGATAAGGATCCTATGGACAGGGTGACCGGCAAATCGCCCAGGTCACTGTCGGGATCAATCTGACAGGCCGGCGCGCGCTTGATCGCGGGGTCATCGCAATCGACAGCGTTGGCGATCAGGGTGGCCGCGGCATCGGCAGCGGCGGCGCTATCGGCCAAGACGGTGACGGCGTCCGCGATCCCGCGCGATAGGGACCGCCCGCCGCGCCCGCTGGTGGCAAGACCGCGCGCGGACTGTGACGCCGGCACCTGGACGATACCAGCCGGATCGGCTGTGCGATCATCGCCGATCAGACCGGCGGTCAAATGCTCGCCCTTTTCCAAATGAAAAGCGATATCGCCGCCGTTATTCACGACCGCCTTATGAAGGCGGCGCCCTGCGCGCATTGCCGCCAGCATTTCATCTGCGACCGCGCCCGCCACCGCCGCCATCGGCGTGATGAAGGCCGTGTCACAGAACGGCAGGCAGGCCCACCGCATGCGCTGGGCCACCGGGCCCAGGGGTAAGTCGCCGACGGGGCGGCGCAGCAACGGCAATTCATCGACGAGGCGCGGCAGGATCGTGGCGAAGCATGCTTCCGCCTGTTCGTAAGCCGCGGCGACTTCACTTGGGCGACCCCACGCTTCCAGGATTAGATCGATCGGCCCATGTTGTAAGTGGGGGCGCCCATCGGGCAGGCGGGCGATTTGTGGCTGCCACATGCGATGCCTAGCTTTCCGACCCAGGGTCGCGCATTTGCGGCTCCGGCGGCCAGGGATTATCGGTGCTCGCCTCGATCATACGCACGCCGTCGGGCGCTCCCAAATTCTCAAGCGGACGGATCGTGCCCTCATGCCCGCCAAGCGCCAGATAATCCGACCGCGCCATGGTGAATTCAACCGGCGCGACCAACGCCGGGGTGGGTACGGAGCCGAAGCTATTGTCCGGCATGCGGGTCACATCGGCCATCACCGTGATGCCGCCGCCCGGCCACAGATAAGCGGGTGCCCCGCCTAAGGTGACGCGGGTCAAAGAATCGCGCACGGAGCGTGTGAGGAGCACCGGATTTTCCGTCACTCCTGCGCGCAGGCTACCCCCCGCCCCGCCCATGAATAGGACGGAACAAAGTGCGGGCTCACAATTCTCCGCAATCCGCTCGACCACCTTGACCAATGGCTCCGGCATGGCTGTCGGCACCGGCGTCAGATCATCATCCAGCACGCAATACAGCGAATCCTCGCCCGTGGTGGAAACCATGAAAAGCCGCAGCCCCGGCCAGGCCTTCTTGGGATCAATCTTTTCGATAATCGACAGCGGATCGGTGATATCGGTGCCGCCCCAGCCGCTGCCGGGCTGGGCAACCTGGAAATAACGACCGGGTGTGGATTTGCGGCCCTTCACCCGGATACCGCAGGGTTCCATATCCAGATAGGCGCCAGCCTGATGTTCGCTCAAAACGCCGGTGATATGGTCGTCGACGACGATCACCTCATCCGCATGGCCGTGCCATTGCTGGGCGAAAATCCCGATGGTGGCCGACCCGCAGCCAACGCGCATGCGCTCCTCACGCTCGTCATTGATGATGGGGGCGGCACCTGCCTGAACGGTTAGCCGCGCACCGCCTTCGATCTCCATCTCGACCGCTTGCTTATTGCAAAGGTCAAGCATCGCCTTGCAGGTGACGACACCTTCTTTTTTCGTGCCCCCGGTCAGATGGCGCACGCCGCCCAGTGATAGCATTTGCGAGCCGTATTCCGCCGTCATAACATGGCCGATCGGCTCGCCATCAACGGTGACGCTGGCTTGCTCCGGCCCGATATGACGGTCGGTATCGATCTTAATTTTTAGCGAGCAATAGCTGAAAATCCCCTCCGTCACGACGGTAACCGTATCCACGCCCCGCCAGCGGCTGGAGACGATGAAGGGCGCGGGCTTATAATCCGGGTAGGTGGTCGTCGCCCCGATGCCGGTGACGAAAACCGGGCTATCGGGTGCCAATTCCCCGGACCACTGCGCGCCGTCATCGCCCGATCCGTCCTTCAAAAAGCGGACGACCTGTGCGTCTTCACGCGCCTCGGTCTTTTGCAAAAGCACAAGCGGATCCGTGCGCGTCAGCCGCCCCGCGACATTGGCATAGCGATCGCACGCGCCCGTGCGCCCTTCGCGAATACGGCACAGAACCGGACAGGCGTCGCAGCGCACGATGTCGGTAGCGCCCGCATCCTTCGGTTTGTCGCCCCCTTGTGGGTTAGTTGCTGCTGCCGTATCGCGCCGGGTTTCGGTCATGGGCGCTCCGCTTTCGCCGCCTGCACGGCATCGATCGCGGCCAAAACCCGATGCGGCAGCGCCGGCACCTGGCGGATCACCGCGCCGGTCGCGTGGCGGATCGCGCCTAGGATCGCCGGCGCGGTCGGGACCAGGGCAGGCTCCCCGATCCCCTTGGCGCCATAGGGGCCCTCAGGCTCCGGATCTTCGATCAACAAACACTCGATCTGCGGCATATCCCCGAAGGTGGGGATTAGATAATCATGCAGGTTTTCGGTCTTGCCGTGGATATATTCTTCCATCAGTGCCAAGCCCAATCCTTGCGCCACGCCGCCATGGATTTGCCCCTCCACCATCGTCGGATTGACCGCACGTCCGACATCATGGGCGGCCAGGATGCGCAGGGGCTTGACGGTGCCAAGTTCAATATCGACGCGAACCTCCGCGATCTGGGCGGCGAAACCGTAGCTGGCGTAGGGTTTCCCCTGCCCGTCCGCGTCCAGCACCGTCGTCGGTGGATCGAACATCGCGGTGCCTTCAATGACGGCACCGTCCTCCGATTCCGGTAAATCTGACAGATCGATGCGCTTATCGACGCCGTCTTCATGGGCGACGATCGCGCCTTCTTCAAAGCGGATGTCCGCACCCGGCCCCGCATTGGCCTGGCGCCGGATTTCCGCCAGAAGCGCCAAGCTTGCATCATGGACCGCACGCCCCGACACCAACGTCTGGCGGGAGGCGGAGGTCTTGCCCGCATCCAGCGTCGCATCGGTGTCGCCCACGACCTGATGCAGCCGTTCGACCGGAATACCCAAGGTCTGGGCACAAATTTGCGGCATGATGGTGTAGGTGCCCTGGCCGATATCGACCGCGCCGTTGTAAAGCGTGACCCGCCCCAACCGGTCGACGCCCACGCGCATATTCGACGGGTTCGACATGGAGGTATTGCCGCACCCATACCACATGCACCCCACCCCCACGCCGACGCGATAGGGGGTGCCGTTGGCTGCGGCTTGCGCATTGGCAGCAACGGCAGCCGCACGCCATTCCAGCCAGGGGTCGCGGACGGCTTCCAAGCAAGCGACCATCCCGACGGATTGTTCGATCACTTGGCCCGTCGCGGTGCGGTCGCCGGCGCGCAGCGCATTGCGCAGGCGAAATTCCAGCGGATCCATCGCCAGCGCATCGGCCAAGTCATCCATCAAGCCTTCCGTCGCTAGCGCACCCTGCGGCACGCCGAAGCCTCTAAAGGCCCCGGACGGGCAGTGGTTGGTGTGGATTGCAGCACTGGTCGCCAACACATGGTCAACCCGGTAAGGCCCGGTCGCGTGCACCGGCACGCGACCCGCCACGGTCGGCCCCCAGGACGCATAAGCGCCGGTATCAAAATCCGCATTCATATGCAGCGCGGTTAGCCGCCCATCCGACTCAGCGCCCAGCGTGGCGTCGATGCGCGCGGGGTGGCGTTTGGTGCTGGCTCGCATTGAATCCGGGCGATCATAGACCGTTTTAACCGGCCGTCCCGTCACCCAGGCGGCGACCGCCAAAACCGGCTGCACCCCGACATCCAGCTTACCGCCAAACCCGCCGCCGCAGGTCGTGGGCACGATGCGGACACGCTCGCGCTCAAACCCCAGAACATTGGCGACCTCTTCCAAGTCCATATAGGGGGCCTGGGTGGACGCGTACACATGAACGCGCTCGCCCACACGTACGGCATAGCCGGCCTCAGGCTCAATATAGGCATGTTCGACGAAGGGTGTTTGGAAGCGCAGGCTGGCCGTAACGGCGGCGTCGGCCAAGGCGTCCGCCACCTCCCCCGATTTCACCCGGCCCCGGATCAGGACATTATGGTCATCCAGGCGCGGGTGCAGGGCTGGCGATGACGGATCCTGGGCAAAATCGATATCCCGCACCGCCGGCAGCTCAGTCCAATCGATGGGAATATCCGCATCGCACAAGCTGTCGATCGTGGCCGCGTCCCCGATCACCGCGCACACCGCATCGCCGCGATACAACACCCGCCCGTCGGCCAACACCGGCTGATCCTTGATATGAGGGTAAATGCCGAAACCGTTCAGGCCGGGGATGTCGGCCGCCGTCAGCACCCGATCCAGGCCGGGGAAGCGCGCGTGCAGCGACGACAAATCGCCGATCGTGAAGTGGGCGTGCGCGTACGGGCTGCGCACAACACGCAAATACAGGCAGTCTTCGGGCCAATGGTCAGCGCCGAAACGCTCCGCCCCGGTTAATTTGGCCACACCGTCCAAGCGCGCGACCCGCGCGCCCATCGCGCCCGCTCCTCCATCATCGATGGGCGCTGCCGGCCCATTGCCCGCCGCATCCATGACCGCTTCCACGATCTTCTGATAGCCGGTGCAACGGCACAAAACCCCGCCCAGCGCATCTTCGGTCTGCGCGCGGGTCGGGCAATCGGTGCGCGCCAACAAATCGCTTGCCGCCATTAACATGCCCGGCGTGCAGATGCCGCATTGCGCCGCCCCATGGCTCCAGAAAGCCTGCTGCAGGCGCCCCATGGTGTCGGTATCGGCCACCCCCTCCACCGTGCGCACATCCGCCCCCGACACTTGCGCGGCGGAGACCAGGCAGGCGCAGGCCTGCCGTCCGTCGATTAAAACCGTGCAGGCCCCGCAGTCCCCGGCATCGCACCCGACCTTGGTCCCAAACGCGCCCAAATCATCGCGCAGCACGCGGGTTAGCCGGCGACCGGGTGCGGTGGCAATCGCCACATCCACGCCATTGAGCGCAAAGCGTAAATCAATAGGCTCACTCATGCCGCACTTACCCCTTGATCCGTCATTAATTTCGGATCATCCGCTAAATGGTTGAGCGCCCGGCGTAGCAAAACGCCTGCGGCGCGGCGGCGATAGTCCGCGTTGGCCCGGGCATCATCAATCGGCGACAAGTCGGCCAAGTCGGATGGCTGAACCATGGCCCCCAAGTCGGCGGTCATAGGCTGGCCGACCAAACGCGCCTCCAACTCCGGTAAGCGCTGGGCGACCGCAGAACAGGCACCGACGGCCAATCGGGCCGCCGTGACGGTTCCATCCGCCCCGCCCTCAAGCGTGACCGCGACCATGGCGATTGAAATCACCAAATAATGGCGCGCCCCCAGTTTCAAAAAATGACTGCGCGCGGGCGCTGACGGCTTCGGCAGGCGTAAGGCGCACACGATCTCATCCGCGCGCAGAACGCTTTGTCGGTAGCCGGTCAGGAAGTCGGCAAGCGGCACGCAGCGCTGGCCCTCGCGGTGGGCGATCACCACCTGCGCGTCGGCTGCCAAAAGGCAGGGCACCCCGTCCGCCGCCGGCGAGGCGTCGCATATATTGCCGGCCAGCGTACCCCGATTTTGGATCTGCACCCCGCCCACCTCGCGCGCTGCCAGCTTCAGCCCATCAAGCAGCCCATCAAACCGGGGGGGCAATTCGGCCTCCAGCACATCGGTCCAGGTGGTCCGCGCGCCCAAATGCAGATAATCGCCCGCGTCCCGGATGCCGCGCAGGGCGTCAATGGCACCGATATCTAGGATAGGCGTGGGCGCCTGCGGCCCGACCCGGGCGGGGAAATGGTCGGTCCCCCCGGACAGAATCTGACAGGGGTGCTGCCCCAGAATAGCCAGGGCGTCCTCCAGACTATCCGGGCGGAAATAGGCGGTGTCCGACATGCCCCACTCCCCGTTCCTTACCCCCCGCCATAGACCGTCTCAGCATGATACCCGCGGAGCGTTCGTTCAGAGGTTTCGTTTGTACACGAATGAGTTTGCGGCAAACTGCGTTGGCGGGCAAGGGGGTGCGGTCCGAAACAAGCCTTGCGTTCACCCCTCTTTAAGATATTCGCTTTAAAGTTGATCATAGAATCGGATGTCTCGCTTAAGGGTTGGTTGTAATCTCTTGAAACTTCTGTCGATTTTCGTGAGGTTATTTGCTAGTCTTTTGCTAAGCTTAATCGACCGATGGACTGAGCGATCGACTCATGGGCTTTCATTTGGCGTGCCATGGTGTCAATTCTCGCCAAGTCTTATTCGCCGACACCGCCATTCGTTGGTAACGGGGACGCCAGCGAAAGAGGCGGGTCAATGTGACGGCAGCACGGGCTGCAAACGCGATTGGGCCAGACGTTTTGGACGATAATGCCATGGCGGCGCGCAGCGTCGAACCAGACCCGACCGAAGAGCGTTCGCTGGCGCATGCGGCATTGGCTGCTGCGGGCGACTTAGCCTATGCCTGGGCGTTGGACGATGATCGCATCGAATGGGTCGGCGACATTGCCGACATCTTCGGACGCAACGCGAGCCCGCCCGTCACGGACGGCGAGGGGTTCAACGAGCGGATCAACGCGGAAGACTTGGCCCGCCGTCTAAAAATCTTGAACGAACATATCTCAACCGGCGCGCCCTATGACTGCGAATACCGCATCCGGCGCGACGACGGCTCTTTCATCTGGGTGCATGATCGCGGCCAGGCGGAAATTATGGACGGCGGCGCGCCGGCGCGCCTGACTGGAACCTTGCGTGTGATCACCAACCGCAAACAGGCACAAAGCCTGCTTGAACATCGCGCCAACTAAGACGAATTGACCGGCCACCTGAACAAAACCCGCCTGCGTGAAGCGCTGCAAAACGCGATTGCCTATAATCAGCGCTATGGCGTGGCCGGCGGATATATGGCGGTCGGCATCGACAAATTGGCGATGATCAATGATGGCTACGGCCATGAAGCCGCCGATGCTGCCATTGTCGCCGCCGGTCAACGGATCGAACGATGCCTGCGCGTCACGGATGTTATCGGACGTATCGGAGGCGATCGGTTCGGTATTGTTTTGGCCCAATGCGACGGTGCCGGCATGACGCGCACGGCGGAAAAAGTCTTAGACGCCTTCCGCTCCTCTGCGCTGGATACCTCCAGCGGACCGTTGCGCCTGACCGTTTCGGTCGGGGGCGTCGGAATTCCGGGCTTCATCCGCACGGCCCAAGATGCGATGACGGGCGCGGAAAGCGCGCTGCAGGAAGCCAAGGCGGCGGGACGCAACTGCTACCACCCCTATGAAATGTCGACGGAGCAGCGTGACCGTCAACGCCGCAATATCGAGATCGGCGAGGATGTGCTGCGCGCGCTGGATGATGAGCGCATCGTGCTGGCCTATCAGCCCGTCGTGTGCGCGCGCACCCGCGAGACACGCTATTACGAAACCTTGCTGCGCATGTATGACACCGAGGGCGCGCTGCGCTCCGCCGGGGAATTCGTTCCGATCTTAGAGAAACTGGGCCTGATTCGCTTGCTGGATTTGCGCGCCTTGGAACTGGCGGCCCGCGATTTGCGGCGCCATCCCGATATCGTGCTGGCGGTTAATGTGTCCAGCATGACGGTGATCGACCCCAGTTGGATGCGCACACTGCTCAGCCTCGTCAAAAGTGATCGCAGCCTGGCGGAACGCCTGATGATCGAGATCACGGAGACGGCCGCGTTGGAAGACTTCGACGTCACCGCGCGCTTTATCGGCACGGTGCGCGATCTGGGCTGCCAGGTGGCGTTGGACGACTTCGGGTCCGGCTACACCTCGTTCCGGCATATGAAATCGCTGACCGTGGATGTGGTGAAAATCGACGGGGCCTTCGTCACCGATATCGCCAACAGCCCGGATAATCAGATTTTCGTGCGCACCCTTTTGGGGTTGGCGGATGGCTTCGGCCTAAAGACCGTTGCGGAATGTATCGAGACGGAAGAGGACGCCCGCATCTTAAGCGAGCAAGGCGCCGATTTCTTGCAGGGCTGGCATCTGGGCCGACCGGATGTTGAGCCGGCATGGCGCACGGCCAGCACACCTAATAAAACCGCCTCCCCAAAATAAAGACGCACCACAAAAGACGGTTCCACAAAAGACGGCGCCCAAAAAGACGGGCGGCGACAGGCTTATTTCTTCTGTATTTCCTTAAGCTGATCCTGCATCTCAGACAGTTGATTTTGCAGGGATTGCACCCGCTTCGACTGCTCTGCCGCCGCGTCGGCTGTGCTTTCGCCAGCCCCTGCCCCAGCCCCTGCTCCAGCCTCTGCCCCAGCCTCTGCCCCGATATCGGATCGCTCCACCGCGCCGACTGCGGCGAAGGGGGTGAAGGCACGCATCGCGCGCTCAAAGATTTCCATATTCCGCTTTCCAACTTCCTCCATCGCGCCGAAGGGGAAGACGGTTTCCATCGTATCGCTCATGTAGGAGCGCATCTTTTCTTGGTTTTCCGTGAAAGAGCGCAGGGAAAAATCGAGATATTGCGGCAGCATCATCTGCTGCACGTTATCGCCATAATAGCCGATCAACTGGCGCAGGAAGCCGATTGGTAGAAGGTTCTGGCCGGTCTTGGCCTCCTCCTCGACGATGATCTGGGTTAGCACGGAGCGCGTGATGTCTTCGCCGGTCTTGGCGTCATAGACGGCAAAGTCGATCCCCTCCTTCACCATCTTGCACAGATGCTCCAGCGTGACATAGCTGCTGGTCGCCGTGTTGTAGAGGCGACGGTTGGCGTATTTTTTGATCGTCACCGGCGCATTTGGGTCGGCGGCGGCTTTGCCCGCGCCTTTTTGACCCGTCTTAGCCCCCGCAGCCGATTTCTTTTGCGATGCGGGAGAGGTGCGTTCGTTATCGTCCGCCATGGGAGGGCTCCCCGTATTGGCCTTTAATTGACCGAGTTTTCGCGCCGCAGCGACGACAACCCCGCATTCAACACGAGACCGCCCAGCGCCGCATAATAGTGCACTGCGGAATATCCCGGTGCAAGGGGACAGCCTGCATAATTCATAAGCCGCATTCGCCCATAGGTTGGCCCCTCTGCATCGCACCCCTTGGAGAGGGGGCATCCCCTGGTCTATAGTCCCGGCACCGAATGGACCGCCAAGGTTATGGGGAACCCAAACGGCTATGAAAAGCACCCCGCCGCTGTGGGGTCGAAGGGGAAGGACCATGTCGCAAGCACCGCCCGAGCCGCCATCAGACGACCTGCCGAGGTTGGCCGAACGGTTTTTTGACTTGTGGCGCGAGCAACTGACCCTGATGGCCGATGACCCGGCGACCGCGCAGGCCATGGCGCAAATGGTGCAATTCTGGCAACCTTTCATGGGTGGTACGCCTGCCGGGGGGGCATTCGGGGATGCGCATCAGGGTTTTACCCAAGGCTTTCCACCCGGAATGACGCCGGGCGCCATGATGGGCATGATGCCGAACGGGGGCGGGGATCCCACCGATTGGGCCAACAGCGCACAAATGGCACAGACCATGCGCATGATGCAGAACATGCTATCAGGAGGAGCGGCCACCGGGCCGGTAGGGGATGGATCGGATGCGGGACGAGGAGACGAGCACGGCACGCAAGGAACGGCTGGGTCAGCCGGCGCCGGGCCGTCGTCTGGGCCCACGCCCCCTGCCGATGCACCTGATCAGCGCGATCGGCGTCTCGACGAGTTCGATCGGCGCTTCGATCGGCTTGAAGAACGGCTTGATTCCCTGGCATCCCAGCTTGCGCGGGCAAGTCTCGGCACTGCACCGGGAGGTTCGGGCGCTGGCAAAAAACCAGCCGGATCAAAATCAAAACGGAAAAAAGCCCCCGCAAAAAAAGCAGCCGCCAAACGACCCGCCAAACGACCCTCTGGGCGCGCTAAATCCTAATCAGCCTGACTTCGCGGCCTTTTGGCGCGAACAGGCCGTCTGGGCCGCCTTCACCGGCGCCGTGCAGCGTGAGGCCAGCGACCGGATGGGCCAGATGCTGGCCGGCATTCAGCGCTATCGTCATCACCCCTATCAGCGCCGGCTAGAAGACCCGCCCACCCTATGGGCGGAAGGCACGACCCGGCTGCTGGATTTCCGAGGCTTGCGCCCCCAGGCCGGCAAAGGCAGCAGCTCTGCCCGTGGTGCGGTGATGCTGGTGCCGTCCCTGGTTAATCGGGGCTATGTGTTAGATTTGACGGCGGAATGCAGTTTGGCCCGTTGGTTGGCCGCGCAAGATATCGATGTGTTCTTGATCGATTGGGGCGCGCCTGGCGCGGACGAGCGCGACTTCGCCCTGGCCCAATATATCACCCGCCTGGGCCGGGCCGCTGGGGCGTCGGCGGAGGCGGCGGGCCGACCGATCGGGCTGCTGGGTTATTGCATGGGTGGGCTTTTAACCCTGCCCCTGGTCGCCGGTTTTATGGGTCAGATGGCGGCGGTCGATCGGATGGTGTTGTTGGCAACACCGTGGGACTTCCACGCAGAGCGAAAATCACAAGCCCAGATCTTAGGCGCCATGGGCCGGATGATGGAGCCTTTGATGGCGACCACCGGCCAACTGCCGACAGACACGATCCAAGCGCTTTTCGGCATGCTGGACCCGTTCCTTGCGATGAAAAAGTTTGCGGCCTTCGCGCGAATGGACCCCGATAGCGCGCGCGCGATCGCCTTCGTGGCGCTGGAAGATTGGTTGAATGACGGCGTGCCCCTGGCCGCGCCCGTCGCGCGGGAATGCTTGGGCCAATGGTATGGCGACAATCAACCGGGTGCGGGGCGGTGGCGGCTTTCCGGGTTTCCCGTGCGCCCCCAGGCGGTCACGGTGCCGACCCTTGCCCTGGTGCCGGCGGGTGATCGGATCGTGCCGCCCAAGTCTGCAGTGCCACTGGCTGACGCCATTCCGGGCTGCGAGCTTCTGCGCCCGAATGCCGGGCATATCGGTATGATCGTGGGCCGAGGCGCCGAGCCCAAGGTGTGGGAGCCGATACGCGCCTTCCTTGCGCAACCGCCAAAGACCACTTAAGTCCCGATTGCCAGCGACGGTGCCTGTTCTTAAGGCTTCCCATGCCAGGGTGCGTTGCCAGGGTGCGTTGCCAGGGTGCGTTGCCCTGGGAGAGCGTGCAGGATATCGTCAGGCAAGAATTTGTACCAAGGACGTGGAGTCGCGCGATTAGCGCGCGACCCCCCCGACGCGCTCGAACCGACCGGCATTGAACCGGCAGGCAGGCGTCATGACGGGATGGAATTTACAAAGAAACGTGGAGGAGCACTCATGACCGATATCGTAATCGCCGCAGCCACCCGCACACCAGTTGGCGCCTTTAATGGGGCACTTAGCAGCGTCCCGGCCTCTTATTTGGGCTCTGTCGTGATCAAGGAAGCGCTGAAGCGCGCCGGCGTCGCCCCGGAAGATGTGGACGAAGTGGTGTTGGGTCAGATCCTGATCGCAGCCCAAGGTCAGAATCCCGCTCGTCAGGCCGCTGTGGAAGCCGGTATTCCGGTTGAAAAGACCGCCTATCAGATGAACCAGCTTTGCGGCTCGGGCCTGCGCGCCGTAGCGCTGGGCATGCAGGCCATCATGGCGGGTGATGCCGACATCATCGTCGCCGGCGGCCAGGAGAGCATGAGCCAAGCCCCGCACGCCGCCTATCTGCGCAGCGGTCAGAAAATGGGCGACCTGAAATTCGTCGACACAATGATTCGCGACGGTCTGTGGTGCGCCTTTAACGGCTATCACATGGGCAACACGGCTGAGAACGTGGCCCAGAAGTGGCAGCTAACCCGCGAGCAGCAGGACGAATTCGCCGCCCTGTCGCAGCAAAAGGCGGAAGCCGCGCAGAAGGCCGGCAAATTCAAGGAAGAAATCACGCCCGTCACCATCAAGGGCCGCAAGGGCGACACCGTGGTTGAGGATGATGAATATCCCAAGCCCGGCGTCACGGCTGAAGGCCTCGCCAAGCTGCGCCCCGCCTTCGATAAGGAAGGCACAGTGACCGCCGGCAATGCGTCTGGGATCAACGACGGGGCTGCCGTGTGCGTGCTGATGTCGGCCGCAGAGGCGGAAAAGCGCGGCATCAAGCCGTTGGCCCGCATCAAGTCTTGGGCCACCGCAGGCGTCGATCCGGCGATCATGGGCACGGGGCCCATTCCGGCTTCCAAGAAGGCGTTGGAAAAGGCCGGCTGGAGCGTCGATGACCTTG
>Ga0307967_1001226_pt1 | contig 16058 bp, 16 predicted proteins | sample OrgLakmetagen648_FD_201828 | JGI IMG/M metagenome (GOLD analysis project Ga0307967, IMG submission 201828) | Saline water microbial communities from Organic Lake, Antarctica - #648 | ecosystem: Environmental > Aquatic > Non-marine Saline and Alkaline > Saline | place: Antarctica: Organic Lake... | reverse complement strand
TCACAGAAGACTTAACTTTCGATGGGTTACGTACAGAGCAATTAAAACACCACCTAAGCTCTCTTTGATACGGCACTGACGGCTACTTTTCAGCTACTTAGATGACGGAGTAGTCACTGCTAATTTTATTACATCGCCCTTTTTAGCTCACCATAGTCACCATCGGTGCGAAGCACCAGAGTGATGTCATTATCGTTGCGATTGCGGAAGAACCAACCGTGGTTGCCGTTAAACGCAGCTTTCAGCTCGCCTTCATCTTCAGGCACACCACGGCCTTTTTCGTAGGAAATGGATTGGCCGCCGCCATCACCGTGGGTGTCGAAGTTGAGAGGGCCGCCTTCAGATACCCAGGCGAACCGGGCAACGGCTCCTTCCTGCATAGTGAGCTTGAACTCTGTGCCTTCACCCGGGGTGAGGACAACACGGACTTCGTCCTGCCATTCGGGTTCGGCAGCCATTGTCGGGGCAGGTTGCTCCACTTTTGGCGCGACCTCAGGCTCAACTTCAACAGCTTTGGCTGCCTCGAAAACAGGCTCAGCGGGTTCTGAAACAGCCTCGTTGATGGAGGGTTGCACCGCCACCATCTGCGCGGTCTCGTCGGCGGCTGCTTCTTCCACGAGTTGTATCTTGATTTCACCCATCTCCGTCAAACCCAGCAGGCGACCAGCGCCGGTAGGGTCCAGAGCGTACTCTGAAGGCATCACCACGGTTACCAGCAGAACCAGCGCTACGATGGCGGCAATGATGGTGGATCGAATCAGCTGCGCGGAGCTGGGTAGTTCACTACGTAGGGGCATATCGGTGTTGTACATAAAAGATCTCCAGAATTAAGCGACGAAATAACCGGTGAGCTGAAAGCCGAAGAGCAGAAAGCCGGCGCTCATCATGGCCACGTTGGCGGTATAGGCATGGCGGAAAAAACCATCGGTTTTACGCCAGTAGCTCATAACGATGAGAATCATCGCCAAGGCCAGAAGCTGCCCGATTTCAACACCCACGTTGAACGCAAGCAGGTTCGGTATCAGCCCATCCGGGGAGATGTCGTACTCAATGATTTTCGTGGACAGGCCAAAGCCGTGGAAGAAGCCGAAGATCAACGTGGCGGCCCTGGTGTTGGGTTGGAAACCGAACCAGCGCTGATACGCGCCCACGTTATCAAGTGCCTTGTACACCACCGAGAGCCCAATGATGGCGTCAATGATGTAGCTGTTTATACCGACGTTGAAGTACACGCCCAACAGCATGGTGGTGGAATGCCCCAGCGCAAACAGGCTTACGTAGATTGCGATGTGCTGCATACGGTAAAGGAAGAAGATGACCCCCAAAAGAAACAGCAGGTGGTCATAACCGGTGACCATGTGTTTGGCCCCGAGATAGATGAATGCAATGAGGTTTACCCCGGATATTTCCTGGATGTACCCCTTGTCTCCCTGGGCAATGGCATGGGCCAGAACCTCAGCGCTCATTCCGAGCAAACCCAGTGTCAGGAATACCCAGACCAGACGGCGACCGCCGGCGGCTGTTCGCGCACGCCAATGGCCGTCAAGCAACGTTGACAACATAACGACTCCAATATTTTCGTTTAAAAAGCTGCGGTGCAGCGAGGCTTAAACAATCAGAGAGGTTTTTGGCGGGCGTTCGAGCCGATTACGAAAACTGCGGGGAGAATCTCCAGTGTAGGGTATAGCCAGCCGGAGTGAGATTGAATAGCCACGGATGAGGCGTGTCGTCAGGCGATCCGCGGATTCGTGGCTGTGATTGCTTGCGTCGTGATGCAGGTGACTGTCTGACTTTTCGTCAAAATCGTCGTGGCTGTGTGAATGATTATCGTGAGCCTCTGACACAAACACACTTAACTCTGCGACACCGTGAGATGACGCTTCACCAACAACCGAGAAGGTCATGCCGGCCAGCGCAAGCAGCAGAGCCAAAAGCGGAATCAATTTTCTACGGTGGGTCGCCGCAACCATAGGTGTCAGTTCTTTAATCAGGTTGTTGGATTAATTTGGAACAAGAGGATAGCATCCTCCTAAGGGGGATAGGGATTAAAAATGGCGAATGATCAAATGCACCACTCGCATCCGCAGATCGTCAAACGCCTGAAGCGGGCAAAAGGCCATCTGGGTAGCGTGATAGAGATGATTGAGACAGGGCGATCCTGTCTGGAACTGGCGCAACAGCTTCATGCGGTGGAAAAAGCCATTCAACAGGCAAGGCGGGTGTTGGTACAGGACCACATCGAGCACTGCCTGGATGACGCGATTGGCCCGCTGGAACCGGAACAGAAAAGCCGTGTTGATGAGTTCAAAGCGATTGCCCGTTATCTTTAAATTTCGTTCGGGCATGCTTGTTAGTCTGAAATACCGCACGTACCAGCACCTGTATTTCGCTCGTTCGTTGCTCTGCTGAGCACCGGGAAATTAACAGGTTTGAGTTCAGAGGGTTTTCAATTGGCCTGGATAATTACAAAATACGCCATTACAGCTCTGCTGGTGGTTTTGATCTCAGAAGTGGCCAAGCGCAGTGATAAGTTGGGCGCACTGGTTGCGGCGTTTCCACTGGTCACAGTCTTAGCCATGATCTGGCTTTACGTGGAGCACCAACCTGCTGAAAAGATCAGCAACCACGCCTGGTATACCTTCTGGTATGTTCTTCCCACGTTACCGATGTTCCTGGTTTTTCCGTTCCTTCTATCCCGGCTTGGTTTCTGGGGGGCTCTTGCGGCAGGTGCCATTATCGCCGTGGTGTGTTTTAGCGTCCTGGCTGTGGTCATGAAGCGATTTGGCATTATTTTGTTATAGCTATAGAGCTTTAACTGGTTAACCAAATGCTAATAAGCATGTCGTAATCAATAAAATCACGATAAAAATAATACCGGGATGCGCCATGTTGATTGATCCGCCGGATAAAAGTAATTTTTTTGGCCACAGTGGGTGAGCCCGGCGAGTATGCAAATAGTTACTCACAGCGTAGTGGCGACTGCTTAGCATTTGACCTGCATGAGAGAAAAACCGTTTCCCGTAGTCTGCAAGTAATTCAAAAATAATCACAAGGTCTCCCGCGGGTACAGGTTTTAAACGTGCCACATAGCGGTAGAATCCAAAGTACAACGTCAGACCTAAGATAAACGGCCACAGCGCACTCCACAGTACACTCCCTGTAAACAAAGCTGGCAAAAAGCCTTGTGCTTGCGGCAGCGTGTATAAGATGCCAAGCGATAACAGAAGTAATAGGGTATAAGCTGCGCCGGCTGCCCAACCGAGCTGAGAGCCTTTCCCCGCCGTTGTGCTGGCATCTCGCATTAATCTCATAAATCGCAGCATTAAAAACGTGGTGCCTATTGCCGTAATCGGCAATGCACTCGCTAACCAACTGATATCGGTAACCGATACCTTGAGTGCTGCTTTTGCCAACGCTCCGCTAGTGAGGGGGAGTCCAGCCAGCGCGAGGACCGGCAGTAAAATACCGAGCCAGATAAACGGGCCGTAACGTTGATGAGACAGGTGTTGGCTAAATCCCACGCTTAAAAACAGAGCGCCTTTAGCCAGGCCATGATGGACGGCATACAATACGATTGCGGGTAAAAGCACTGGCCAAAGTTGGGGCGCCATCAAACCTGCACCTATGCCAGCCGTGATAATACCCATTTGACTGAGTGTTGAGTATGCCAGCAGTGTTTTTGGATTGCGTTGCACAACACCGGCGATAATAGCGAGAAAGGCCCCCGTTAAGCCGAGCGTGATGAAAATAACACCGAAATTTACGAAGGCAACTTCACCCAACGGCAGAAACTTAATCCACCCCAGCAGCCCCGCCTTTACCATAATGCCACTGAGCAATGCACTGGCTGGTATCGGCGCGACGGGGTGCGCGCGCGGCAACCATACATGCAGAGAAAACACGCCTGCCTTCACGCCGAATCCGGCCAGCAATAGGCCGATGACCCAACTAGGCTGCGAAACAATATCGAGTTTGCCCAGGCTTTGATATTCATTACTGACAGCAAGACCAGTCATCCCGGCGAACAGTAAAACCTCGCCAATAATGGCCCATTGCATATACGTTTTACCTGCCCTGCGTGCTTCGTCAGTACCGGAGTGAATCACTAAACCATAAGCCGCTAAACTCATCAGCGTGAAAAAGGTGATAAAACCAAACAGGTCCTGGGCTAGAATCAAGCCGAAATTACCGCTCATGGCGAGTAACATAAATAACGAGAAACGCACCTTGTGTGGATCATTTCGAAGATAATCTATGGCATATAGGCCAGCGACTATCCATAGTACGGCTGCTAACAACAGAAAAACCTGACCGGTATTATCCAGGCTGATAACACTACCAAAAAATAACCAGGGCAAGAAATTTTCACCTTGAGGAAACACGACTGCCGCAACCAAAGCCGGTACCGCAACTAGTGGAACCAACCATAGACTCCATCGTTGCAGGCGTTTTGACAACAGTAATAAAGCTGAGATTAGAGGAATAATAATAACCCACCACAACATGGGTACTAACAAGCTGCTGTTTCGAAGTTCTCCTACGGCTTCGACGCCATATTCCCGAGCGGCAATCAACTTAGCCCAACTAAGGGGGCTAATAGAGGATCCTGCGAACACGCCCACTAAGAGCGCAAAACACGCCGTAATAACCGGTGGCAGCAGCAGCATCCAATGTGTCTCCAACCAGCCTCTGGGTTGCTCTGCAGGCCATGGGCCTGCTTGAGGTTTAAACCAGGCAGCGTAGAGAATCGGTAAAAAATAGAGCGCGTTTAACAGGCTGCTGATCACCAAGACGCCAATAATCCAGTAGCTTTCGACCTCCAAAGCACCCGCACCCAGATACCATTTCGATACAAACCCGGCTGCGGGTGGTACCCCTATCATGCTCATTGCGGCCACACTAAAGGCAATCATCGTCCATGGCATACGTTGGCCGGCACCATCCATTTGGCTGACTTTATGAACGCCCAGAGTCTCTGCGAGATTACCTGCGCAGAAGAACATGGTAATTTTCATGAGTCCCTGATGCACTAAGTGAACGATACCGCCAATAGTGGCTATAGGGCCTGCAATCGCAGTGCCCAAGGCAATATAGGAGACCTGGCTGACCGTCGAATAGGCGAGCCGTTTTTTCAAATCATCCTGGAATAAAGCCCGGGTCGACCCATAAACAATCGTAAATGAAGCTAAGCCTGCCAATGCTATGGTTAGCCCCAAATCTCGAGCAAACTCTATGCCGTAAACATCATAAACGACACGCACAATACCAAATGCTCCCGCTTTCACCACGGCAACCGCATGCAGCAGCGCACTGACAGGTGCAGGTGCCGCCATAGCCACCGGTAGCCAACCGTGTAGAGGTACCAGAGCAGCTTTCACACCAAGACCAGCAATCAGTAAACCAAAGATTATTTGTAAATGAAGTGGGTCTAAGCCAGGCAGGTTCTTCAGTGCGCCGGTCACCGTGAAATCCAACGGTCCCGCAAGAGCTGTCAACCATGCAACACCGGCCAGTAAGAGTGCGCCGCCAACCATGGTGTAGATCAGGTAAGTCCGTCCGGCCTTGAGTGATGCACTATTGCCCTTATGCACGACCAATGGATAGGTTGTCAGCGTAAGTAATTCGTAAAAAATCAAGAAGGTGATTAGATTGCCAGCCAGTGCAACCCCGATTGTTGCGCTGACACAGAGACTGAAAAAACCAAAAAAACGGCTGCGATTGGGTGATTTTTCGAGATAACCAATGGCATAGATTGTTGTTACAAGCCAGAGCACGCCAGATAGGCTGACAAACAACAGCGATAGTGCGTCGGCGTTTAATACCAATTCTATATCTGGCAGCAAGGGTAAACGTGTCTCGAAAACGACACCTTGAGAAACACCAAAAACCATCACGCCGATCAAAATCACACAAGAAAGTGCCGCCACAAGATTAAACAAGGTGCGCAAGCCTCGATGACTCTCATCGATTCGAAAAATAATTAATCCTGGAACCAATGCGCTTAACACAATCAACAAGGGCAGGGTATTTTGCCAGGTCATACGTCGTCTCCAATAGTGACAAGATCGAGAATCAACTCGGCATTAAATCCTAAGACGATAGTGAGCATGGCCAACAAAAACGCACACAAAGACATAATCGTGGGTAGTTTGTTGGTCGGTAGGTTTTTTGGCTCTGTCTGTGCCTTTTCGTCGACGCTGATAAAGGCAATATTAAGCACTCGGAAAACATACATGGCTGCCATCAATCCGCCCATTAAAATAATGATTGCCCACCACCATTGAGCGGTATCAATAGCCACATTGAGTAATAACCATTTTGAAAGGAATCCGGCGCTGGGCGGTAAGCCAATCAAGCTGGCTCCTGCAATCGCAAAGGTAAATAAACTCAAAGGCATATATTTGGCCAAGCCATGTAAACGGGCAATTTCGTCGTGACCAAACGTACGCATTATATTGCCAGCGGCTAGAAACATCGCGGCTTTGGCACAGGCATGAGCCACAATAAAATAGCCGACCGCGCTGACTGCTGGCCCGCTTAAACCAGCTCCACGTGCGTCTTCGTCAGGTGAGAAAAGAGGGAAGAGTAAAAACAAATAGCCCAGTTGAGCGACTGTGGAGTAGGCCACCATTAATTTTAAGCGCGTTGCTCGTAGTGCTTGAATCGAGCCCCAAAGGATTGCTGCCGCGCCCAATACTCCCAGCATAAGCAATCCATAATCTGTAGCAGCAGGGGCGAGGGTGTCCAACCAAAATCGAGCTAATAGGTAAAATGAGGTTTTCACCACTAAAGCTGAAAGTATGGCACTCACCGGGGCGGGGGCACTGCCATGGGCCAGGGGTAACCAAAAATGCAGGGGTACTAAAGCGGTCTTTAGCAATAAACCCGTTGTTATTAGTGCCAGTGCAGCCCAAGTGATTGCAGTCGGTTCTGCTATTGCACTGAGTTGGGCGAGATCGAGAGTACCGTAGGCTCGATATAATAAAGCGACGGCAAGCAAGTAGCACAAAGAACCCAACAGTCCAACTAAAAGATAACGCAGGGCAGCTGTCAATGCGGCGCGGCTGCCATCCAACGCAACCAGGGATACTGCTGCCAGGCCAATAATTTCCAGTGTGACATAGATATTGAAGATATCGCCTGATAAAAAAAGAGCATTGATACCCATAATCAGTAACCACCACAATGGCCAAAAGCGAGCCGTCTTATCCAATCGAGAGTGTGGTTCAAAGAAGTAATATCGACTATAGACAGTGAGTACTAAGGTAAGCGCTGCTGTCAGCGCAAGCATCAGCGCGGAAAAACCGTCGATGGCCAGGTCAATTCCTAAGGGCGCGCCCCATCCCCCTAAGGAATACCGCTGATATTGGGTTTCTAGGCTTGTACCACTGTTGGACAACCACAATAATAAGGTGGCAACAATGATTAATTGTATTAATGCCATTGCAATACTGATCGAGGCACGCAAGCCAGGACTTTTCAACAGCGTTGTCAGAATCGCCGCAATCAGTGGCAAGCCCACGAGCGTTGGTAGCAGGATGTCTAGACTAAACAAAGAGTCCATCAATGGTCATCCTTATCAGAGTCTCGGCTCAATGTATGAATTTTAACCGCTAACAATAAAGCCAACGCAGTGCCCGCGATAGCAACGACGATGCCGGTTAAAACCATGGCGTGAAGCACTGGATCTGGTGTGCTATTCATATTGCTGGCACTTACCACTAGCAACATAAATACACCCACGCTCATAATGTTGATGGCGAGTATCTTTCTAAGAATATGGGGTGCAACAATAACCCCATATAAACCAATGCCAAAAAGTCCGATACTCGCTATAATATAGAGTGATTCTTGAGTCATGGCTTTGGACCTTCTGCTGTCTGTGATTGCAGAGTCTCATTTGGCGCTGAGGTCTCACTCAAAGCTGACGGCTGTTTATCAAACACAGAGGGCTCAGACGAACTCTCGAATGTTTGAGTTGCTAGGGTGTTGTATGACAGTAGTAGGATAGCGGCGATTGATAGTGTGGCGGCAGTTTCGATTAATAAAATGAGGGGCGCAGCTAATTCGAGTGGATATTGCAAAATAACCCCCGTAGTTGTAGCAACACCAACGGCTACCATCACGAAAGTAATGAGACCAATAGTCAGCAATAATTTCGCCGTTGTCGATGTAAAACAAAACTGGAGTCGCCCTGATAATTGAGCCAACACACCCGCACCAGCAAGTAATGCTCCTGATTGGAAAGCTCCTCCTGGCAAAGCAGCACCCGTCCAGAGCATGTAGCCTGCCATAACAATGATCATCGGTATCAGCCATCGCAATAATGCTTCGAGTGGAGGGTTGACGGGAGCGCTATTGACGACTGATACCAAGCGACTACCGCCAGGCATATGAGGATTAATATCCGAGTTAAAATTTGAGTTCGGCAGCATTGCAATCGCGACGGTAAGCAACACGCCGATTTCCAGCAAGGTGTCGTAACTTCGAAAGTTCAGTAATACCGCTGTTACAGGATTTTGAACACCACTCTGTGTGAGATTTTGCTGAACTAACGCTGGTAGCGAGGATGAAATATTTTCACTCAATATCAGCGCAAAAATCAGGCCGAGACCCAAAGCTCCAATCGCGGTTGCGCACAATATTCTGGTCGCAAAAGGGAGTTCGTTTGCGTGATTGTTTTCTTTAAACTCAGGGGTTTTGAACATTGTCGCCCCCACTCTTATTGGGCGTGTCCGCGTCATTATTAGCGGGTGCAACGCGCAGCTGTCGCCAGGTTGCCAGTAAGAAAGCACCGGTTAATCCTGCACCAATGGCAGCCTCGGCAATTGCCAGGTCTGGCGCGTCTAATCGCACCCAGGCGATGGCGATCAGTAAGCCTAAGCTGACAAACAAAACAATGGCGGTAAATAAGTTCTTAGTCGCCAGGCACAGGCAAGCAAGGATTAATATTCCAACAACAAGGCAGCCGTCGATTAAAATATCAAATTCCATTGTTCGTACTACCTGCTGATGAGTTGATTGTTGGTTTAATTGATCGCTTCATAGGTACATCATCAAGAGCATTGGGTTGAACGGCAGCGTCCGTCGACAAATCTTCTTCGGCTTGATTGGCAACCAGGTAGCAACTTACGGCGCCAGACACCATGACCAAAAGCCAAATAATAATTATTTGCAAGGCATCGAAAATGGATGCAGCATGCGGTAATACACCGATCATAATTAAGCCTAAACTCAGATTGTCCACTTTGGTTAGCGCGTGTAGACGGCAGAATACGTCAGGGAAGCGCACTATCCCAATACTGCCAGCGAAAAAGAAAAACAAACCGCTTGCCGTCATAATTACGGTGAATACATCCAGTAGACTCATAAGGATTTTTTCCTCAAGCGAATAAAGGTAATCAATGTAAGTGGTGCTAGCAGCGCCAACACAAGAGCCACATTGATCAGCGCAGATTGATTTTGAATGATGGCCAATAAAATGAGTATGGATACACCTGCCGTGCTAAATAATTGTGAAGCAAGCATTCTGTCGGCTGAGCTCGGACCCAATAGTACTCGCCCCAAGCCCACCAGAAGCGCCAATACTATCAGGCCTACGATGACAGATAGATACTCGATCATTGTAGATCTCCTGAATTATTGGCATGACCGGATAATTGAATCGATTCACCACTAAATAGCTTGGAAACTTGTTGTTCGCACTGGGTTATGTCGTTGTTATTCTGCGATGTCATATCTAAGGCGTGGATTAATAGTTGATTGTCTTGCAGTTTGGCACTGACGGTGCCTGGTAGTAAACTGACAAGGTGCATAAAAAACAGGCGTGCAGAGCTACCCTGCAATCTTAAGTCGTATCGAAAAAAGCCAGGGTTTACCGGCATGCTTGGGCGAATAGCTAACTTTGCAGTTTGCCAGCCGCCAATTATTGATTTTAGTAAAAAAAAGGGTAAAAAATAAAAGAGTCGCAGTACATAAATTCGTTGCGCCTGGCTGGCTGAGTGCGCCGGGCGATTTTTGCAGAAACGAATGTCCTTAAACAAAATAATGCTAAGCCAGGCTGCAAAAGGCACGACAATAATCCCAATCACCCAGGAATATACGTCACCCTTGGTCAGCAGCCACCACAGAGCCGCAAAAAAGAGGAGAGGTTTTAAGCTCGTGATAAAACTCCAACTCACTGTCTCATCCCCCGTGGGTCTATGAGTTTGCGCAGTATCTTTGTCCTTGGGCGTTGACATACTTATTCTCCAGCCAGCGGTATTTTCCGAAGTCGCTTCGCTTTACTTTGATAGCGGCAGTATTTCTCAAAACCGACAATCATTGAGATCAAAAAGCCACACACAAATACCCTTAACCAAGCCTCAGCACTTATGGGCGCTGTGTCAAACCAGACATTCATAATGGGCAAGTAGGTGAACAGGAGTTGTAGTACAGCCATGGCTGCGATGCCAACCCAGATCCAGATGTTACTGAATAAGCCGACAGAGAATACCGAGCGTTCAAGTGAGCGGCAGTTCAGCAGGTAAAAGGCCTCACCCACCACAAACATTGCTACTGCTACCGTTCGTGCCTCGGCTTCACTTGCGCCCCATGAAAGCTCAAGCTTGTAAAGACCGAATGCCGTGATACACAACAAGGTGGACACTAAAAGAATACGCCACAATAGGACTGAATCTAAGATAGGTGCATCGGGTTCATTCGGCGGGCGTTGCATGATATCAGCCTCTTTTGGCTCGAACGCCAACATAAGCCCGAGAAAAATAGCGGTTGTCATGTTCACCCAAAGAATATGCACAGGTAGTAATGGTAGCGATACACCGAGAATAACGGCTAATAAAATAACCAGGCCCTCGCCGCCATTAGTGGGCAGTGTCCACACGATAAACTTTTTCAAGTTACCAAACACACCGCGCCCTTCTTCCACCGCCGCTACAACGGTCGCAAAGTTGTCGTCAATGAGCATCATGTCAGCGGCGTCGCGAGCAACCGCAGTACCATTGAGTGCCATGGCGACGCCTATATCAGCGCGGCGCAAGGCGGGGGCGTCGTTCACACCGTCCCCCGTCATTGCAACGACATGGCCCAGCCGCTGAAGCGCCTTTACCAGTTGTAATTTGTTGTCGGGAGTAACTCGTGCAAAGACTTTGTTGTTGTTGGCTAGCTCGGCAAATTCACTCTCCGGGCGTTGCGCGAGATCGTAACCGGTAATGGCACCATTAGTGTCGCTGTCAGTAAGAATACCTAACTGCCGCGCAATGCTGGTTGCTGTTAGTGCGTGGTCCCCGGTAATCATCTTCACGTCAATGCCCGCCTGATAACAAGCTGCTACTGCAAGGATGGCCTCTGGGCGAGGGGGGTCTATCATCGCCTGTAGCCCTAAAAACTCAAGCCCGTCGGCGACATGCTCGTGGTCAATGGTATCAAGTGTGCTGTCGACTAATTTACGAGCAAAGGCCAGAACACGGAGTCCACGTCCCGCCATTTCTTCAACGTGCTTTTTGACAACATCAGCATCGACTGGTTGTTGTTCTCCGTGTTCACCTAGCATAAAGATGCACTTAGGTAATACGCTTTCTATGGATCCTTTCAGATAAATACAGCGTTCATCTGATCGCTGATGCAGCGTTGCCATATATTGATATTCTGATTGGAAAGGAATGCTGTCTAACCGCTCAGCGACAACGGATTGAGTGTCGAGCTTTGCTTTTCTTGCAGCAACCAGCAAAGCTGCCTCGGTAGGGTCGCCCGTAATGCGCCATTGCGTTTGATCGCCATCAGGCTCATGTAAATCGGCGTTATTACACAGTAATCCTGCTTCCAATATTGCCAACACGGCCACTTGGGACGCTACGTCGACGGCGTTGTCATTAAAATGAATCTCACCCTGAGGATGGTAACCGTTACCAGTGACTTTAAAGCGTTGACCTCCGCTCCACAGTTCCTCAACGGTCATTTCATTTTTAGTGAGGGTACCCGTTTTGTCAGAACAAACGACGGTCGTGCTGCCCAGCGTTTCTACTGCGGGTAGATTACGAATCACGGCCTGGCGTTTGGCCATACGCGAAACTCCAATGGCAAGCATGATGGTCACTGCTGCCGGAAGACCCTCTGGGATTGCACCCACCGCCAGCGCTACAGCGGCCATAAACGATTCCAATAGAGGTTGGCCATGGAGCCAGCCGATAAAGACAGTCAAAACAGCGAGTGCAACGATGGCGTACAGCAATATATGGCTAAAGTGTTTGATGCGTTTTGTTAACGGCGTATCCAGGGTTTCTGTGGTAGCGATTAACGTTGAAATTTTGCCGATTTCAGTATCATCACCGGTGCCAGTAATGATCCCAATGCCGGTGCCATAGGTCACCAGTGTTGAGGAGAAAGCCATATTGTGACGATCACCTAGTTGATTCTTATCTGGCAGTTCCGCAGTCGCTTTCTCTGTCGGCACCGATTCACCCGTTAGCGCGGATTCATCGATTTGCAGATCACAGATTTTAGTGAGTCGCACATCCGCTGAGACTTTATCGCCTGCTTGCAGCACAACCAGATCACCAGGGACGAGCTCTTCAGCGTCGACAGTATCGCGCTTACCGTTTCTAATAACTGTGGCAGTGGATTTCAAGTTACCGGATAAAGCACTTATAGCCTGTAATGCTTTCGACTCCTGCACAAAACCAATAATCGCATTGAGAAAAACCACTGCAAAAATAACCGCTGAGTCTACCCACGCCTGAAGAGCCAGCGTTACAATGACAGCCGCCAGAAGGATATAAACCAATGGTTGATGAAATTGCATCAGGAAGCGTTTAAGCGGTCCCGCTCCTTTATGCTCAGTGAGCTTATTTAAACCAAATTTTTGTTGTCGATTGACGACTTCATTGCTGGACAAACCGACCTTGATATCGGTTTTTAGTTCTATTGCCGCCGAATCAGCAGATTGGCTGTGCCAAGATTTTTCTTGGTGCATAAAGTGCTCCAGTTTTGTGACTGAAGCAATGATAAATTATTCCCGGATTATATAAAAATCGAATAAACATTACTTTTTGTTCGTATTAATCGATGTGTTGAACTTATAACTAAAGAACTTTTAAAAAAATAGAACGTACATACGGAGAGTGGTTCGATGGATTACCAGAGTCTTTGACAGCTATTTTAAGAGTAGCAGTTTGGCAGCATCACAAATTGCGGCAACCGCGGGGTGCCTCACTTTTCGTTCAGCGGATATGGCATAAAACCGTTGTTTAACTTCATTGGTTTCACCAATAACTTTGACGTTAAATGCTCTACATACATCATCTGCGATTATGGACGGCATAAAAAATATACCCATGCCTGCCTGACCAAAGGCCTTCATCAATGCACTATCATCAAATTGACCGCGAATAATAGGATAAATATTTTTTTCGCTAAGCCAATGATCAAATAGCTGGCGAATTTCATTTTGTTTGGTAGGTAATAATAACGGGGCGTTATTAAGTGAGTAAGGAAAGTTATTTTTATATTTTTCAGCCAGAAGTGGAGATGCAAAAAATGTCAGTCCACTTTCGCCTAGCTTGTGATTATAGGCTTTGATATTTAGGGCGCCGGTTACAGGTTTATCGCTCAACACCAGATCTACTTTATGAATGGCCAGGTCTGCCAAAATAGACTCGATCGGCCCTTCGAGACTCGTCAAGTTGATATCCTGATCAATACGAAGCGCTGGTTCAATCATTTTATAAACAATAGCTTTAGGCAGAGCGCTTGCTGAGCTTACAATAAATTCTGATGGGCCTATGGCTGGAACACCACGCAATACATCGTTTAATTCTTTACCCAGCTCAAAAATTTCATCTGCATAGCGCAGGACTAAACGGCCTGTTTCGGTTAAGCGTAAGCCTCTACCGTCCCGCTCGAACAATTCATTGCCCATACGTTTTTCTAGCAACGACAGCTGGCCACTGATGGTTTGTGGTGTTATGTGAAGTTTTTCACTGGCTTTCGCAATACTGCCTTCATGGGCCACAGTCCAAAAGTAGTTCAAATGCTTATAATTTATTGCATTTGGCATTCAGTGCTGCCTCTGTTATTCAGATTTTAAGTGAAAGTGACGGTAGTCGAGATCACTTTGATACCGGCAGGCTCTCGTTGATGCGCCAATTGTTGCTATTTTAATACTTAGAATTAACCGAGCTTTAAGAAAAGTATAAACGTTTTTTTTAATTTAGCACATTGGTTTGCCCAAAGCGGCTATGCAGAGGACTGGTTTGAGGTGGCTGACGCGACCCCCTCCTTCTAATCCGACTTGGTGACCGCTCCCAATAGCTGCTAACTTTAGCGCCACTCTATCAATAACAGCGTGAGCTAAACGGCAGACCAAACGGAGAGACCCATGATTACCCTCACCATAAACGGACAAGAGCATGAGCTCGACGTTCCCGACAGCATGCCGCTGCTTTGGGCCATTCGGGATGTTGTCGGCATGAAAGGCACCAAGTTCGGATGCGGTATTGCTCAATGCGGTGCTTGCACTGTTCACCTGAACGGGGCAGCGATACGGTCTTGTGTCACACCGGTCTCTGCTGCCAAGGGCGAGATTACAACCATTGAAGCCATGGCCGACGATCCCGTTGGCCATAAAGTTCAGCAGGCCTGGCTGGATCTGGGCGTGGCGCAATGCGGTTATTGCCAAGGTGGCCAGATCATGAACGCCACGGCTCTGTTAAAGAAAACCCCGGCACCACAAACCCAGGAAATTGTCGACGCCATGGCGGGCAACCTTTGTCGGTGTGGCACTTACAATCGCATTCTGGCGGCCATTGAACGGGCTGCGGATACTCAGGCGATAGATAAAGAGGAGGCCAGCTCATGAACCGATCAGGCGATACTCTGTTGCTCTCCAATGTCAGCCGTCGCGGCCTTTTGAAAGGGTTGGTCGGGGGCTCAGCGCTGCTGTTGGCCGCTCGCTGGGATCTGGCGCTGGCCAATGAACAGGCCCAGTTTGGCGCCGGTGCCATGCCGGGTGGTTGGGTTGATAACCCCAATGTGTTTATCAAAATCGATTCGGACGGCCTGGTCACCATCATTAACAACCGTGCCGAAATGGGGCAGGGTATCCGCACAAGTCTGGCTATGGTAGCTGCCGACGAGCTGGGCGCGGAGTGGGACCAGGTTCGGGCGCAGCAGGCGGAAGGAGACCAGGATAAGTACGGCAACCAGAATACTGACGGTTCGCGCAGCATGCGTCACTGGTATGAGCCCATGCGCCGCGCAGCCGCCGCCGCCAGATTGATGCTTGAACAAGCCGCAGCCAATCAATGGGATGTACCAGTACACGAGGTGCGAGCCGAAATCCATAAAGTGGTGCATCCAGCCACGGGCAGAGAACTTGGCTTTGGCGAACTCGCAGGCGCCGCAAGGGAGCTGGATGTTCCAGGTCGGCATGCTCTGGTGCTGAAATCGGACAGCGAGCTGCGCTTTATTGGCAAGGAATCCGGGTTGATCAACGGTGAGCTGAAATCTGCTCATCCCAAGGCTATTGATGGTGAAGACATTGTTACCGGCAAGGCGATTTTTGGCGCCGATATCGATCTGGAGAATACCCTCTACGCGGTCATAGCCCGCCCGCCAGTCTACGGCGCCAAGGTGAAAAACGTCGATGACAGCGAGGCGCTGAAAGTTGCCGGCGTTAAAAAGGTGATCAGCATTAAAGGCGCGAGCCAGCCCGCAGCATTCAATCCTTTGGGCGGAGTTGCCGTGGTGGCATCCAATACCTGGGCCGCCATGGAGGGCCGCAAGGCCCTGAAAATTGAGTGGGATAATGCTCCAGCTGGGAACAATGCCGATTACACCTCAGATGCCTACCGGGAATCTCTGGAAAAGGCGGCACAATCCCCTGGCAAAGTCATCCGTCAATCTGGCGACGTTGAAGCCGCCTTGCAGAATGCCGAAAAACGCGTGTCAGCAACCTATTATATGCCCCACATGGCACAGGCCACCATGGAACCCCCGGTCGCAGTGGTAATGATCAAGAACGGTAAGGCCGAGGCCTGGGCCCCGGTTCAACATCCAAGGGC
>Ga0307967_1001209_pt1 | contig 16272 bp, 16 predicted proteins | sample OrgLakmetagen648_FD_201828 | JGI IMG/M metagenome (GOLD analysis project Ga0307967, IMG submission 201828) | Saline water microbial communities from Organic Lake, Antarctica - #648 | ecosystem: Environmental > Aquatic > Non-marine Saline and Alkaline > Saline | place: Antarctica: Organic Lake... | reverse complement strand
TTTTGCAGACCGTCGGTCGCCAGTTTCTGCACCACACGGGGTAAACCCGGCGGGTTGGCGGAACTGGCGCGCGCCACTTCAGTTGACGCAGAAGACACGGACATATCAGAGTCATCCGAATCTATGCGCTGCATCAACTGGTCAAATCCGCCATCATCACCGGGCGCGCTCTGTGGCTCCAGCCGACTCATCAGCTGGGCGCCCAGGTCACTTAACTGCTGTACATGACTGCGGCATTTGGAGCAGAACTCCAGGTGCGCGGCGACACATATCGCCTCGGACAAAGGCAGGCTGCCGGCAGCAAAGTCGGTCATAAATTTAGCATCAGGATGAAAAGAAACCATAGTGTTACCTGAAAATTGGAACCCGTATCGCACGAAGCTCTCTAAGTCATTGAATAATCTGTTTTTAGCGATCGATCAATATCTGCATTTTGTTCAGTGCCAGCCGGATCCTTGATTTGACGGTACCCAGCGGCAGGCCCAGTTCTTCGGCCACCTCGTTGTGGGACTTACCTTCCATGAACGCTTTGTAAAGCACCTGTATCTGTTCGTCGGGCAAGGTTGCCATGGCTTTCTTGATCACCTGCTCCGCCCGGCGTTGTTGCATATCGACCAGAGGCTCGGGTGATTCCGGCTCATGCCAGATATCTTCTATCTCGATTTTCCGACCGTTGCGTTCATTCCGGCGAATAAAATCGATCCGGGTATTTCTGGCGATGGTGAAAATCCACGTATTGACGCTCGCCTTGCTGCTGTTGAACGACTCCGCCTTCTTCCACACTTTGATCAGCACTTCCTGCGTAATCTCTTCGGCTTCAGAGCGGTTGGCGCCAGCGCCCATGCTTTTCAGCAAAAAACCTCTTATCAGGGGCGTAAAATGCTTATACAACTCCTGAAAAGCTGCCCGATCACGCGATACCGCCACCCGCCTGACATTCTCTGCCCACGGATCCGGCGTTGAGCTACGCCCGGCCTGCGCGTTTGTTTTTGTTTCCATATCGTCTTTATTGTCCACTGATAATCTGGTTTACCTGGCTGATATATCGTGATTTTTACGCTTATTACAGCATTTTACGTGATTGTTGCAGACACGGATCACAGCCTGGTGCTGAATATCGGCAGATGACGCACGCTGATCCAGCCATATGGCCCATTCGTATCCATTATCAATTGTATCTTCGATCAATAGCATACGCGCCCTCAGCGCCGTTCGACAAGAGAGATCCGAACATGGCAAGTGAAACGAATTTCGTAAACGATAGTCGGCGGGCGGCGCTGATCAGTGACTTCAAGGACTTCTACCGGCGCCCGGACATCGCAGGGCTTGCGGACATCGACCGAATATACACCCAGGACGTTGAATTCCGGGACCCGATACACACAATTAACGGCCGCCTGGCATTAAAAACCTATTTACGTGGGATGTATGAAGGTGCCCGGGAGATGAGCTTCACATATCTCGACGAACATGTATCTGACCATACCGCCACCATTACCTGGGTCATGCGCTTCAGTCATGGTAGCCTGAAAGGCGGCAAGCCGATTGATGTCAGGGGTGTGACGCTGATCCACTTTACTGACCGGATTTTCTGCCACGAAGATTTTTATGACCTTGGCGCCATGCTTTACAGCCACATTCCCGTGTTAGGCTCGCTGATTCGCTACATCAACCGGCGCCTGTCGGCCTGAGAGCGCTTGTCGGCCTGAGAGCGCCTGTCGGCCTGCGAGAGAAAGTCTCGCCACCAGGGCCCAAGACATTTGCAACGGAGAACACTCATGCAGATATGGATTACCGGCGCAGGCTCTGGCATCGGCAAAGCTCTGGCGCTGCGTTACGCGGCGGGCGGGCACGTTGTTGTGATCAGCGGCAGAACGCTGGACAAGCTGGAAGCGGTGCGCAGTGAGGCAGAAACCCTGCCCGGCCGCATTCTGCCCATGACTTATGATGTCACCGACGATGAGGCCACGGCAAACAGCAGCGAGCAATTGGCCACGCTGACGCCATACCTGGATCTGGTGATCATGAACGCCGGCGCTTGCGAGTACATCAAGGGTCAGACACTGGAACCCGACATGTTTCGACGTGTCATGGATGCCAATTTTTTTGGCATGATCAATACCACCAATGTCGCTCTGCCATTGCTCCGCAAGGCACCCGGGCGCCCAATGCTGGCAGGGGTCTGCAGCCTGGCTGGATTCATCGGCTTCCCGCGCGCCGAGGCCTATGCCGCATCCAAGGCCGCCAGCCGCTACCTGATGCACTCACTACGCATCGATTTCAGTGACTTTGTTGATGTCTGCGCCATCAATCCAGGCTTTGTCACCACGTCCATGACCGAACGCAATAACTTCCCGATGCCGTTTCTGATGGACGCCGATGAAGCAGCCGGGCGCATTCAGAAGGGTCTGCAAAAACGCCCGCGCGAACTCAACTTCCCGCGCCGCCTGACCTTGATGCTGCGTGTTGCGCAGTTGTCCGGCGGACTGTGGTACACATTGATGGCCCGGCAGCGCCAGCAGCAGCTGCGGAAAAAGTCAGCATGAACAAACGCTTCCCGGCCGAGCACAGCGCCATCTACACCGGTACAGTGCGGCACCGTCGGCTGGGCAAAATACTGCATCATTTCCGCTATCGCGTGTTCATGATGTATCTGGACCTTGATGAGTTACCCACCGTGTTATCACGCAGCCGCTTGTGGTCTGGCAAAGGGCCGGCCCTGGCCTGGTTCAGACGCCAGGACTATCTTGATCCGGACATCGAATCGCTCGACGCCGCGGTGCGCCAGCGGGTATTCAAGGCCAGCGGCGAAAAACCGACCGGGCCGATACGCGTGCTGACCAACCTGCGCTACTTCGGTTTTTTGATGAACCCCATCACGTGTTATTACGTGTTCGATACGGAGGACACTTTGCGTTTCATCGTGGCCGAGGTCACTAACACCCCTTGGGGCGAACGCACGCCATACGTTATCCCCTGCCGTGCGGACAGAAATGTCTGCCAGCATCGGTTCGATAAACAGATGCACGTATCACCCTTTATGCCCATGGACATGCAATATCGCTGGCGCAGCACAACACCGGCTGAAACATTGAACCTGAATCTGCAGAACTGGCAACAAGGTCGGCAAACGTTCAACGCCAGCCTGTCACTGCAGCGGCAGGAAGCAACGGCGAGTAATCTGAACCGTATACTGCTGGCGTATCCGTTGATGACGCTGAAAGTGGGGCTGGGCATCTACTGGCAGGCGCTGCGCCTATGGCTTAAAGGCGTACCCATTCACTCACAAAAAAAATACAACCCGGGCGCCGGATGATCCACGCCCAGGGCTGCAACGTCAAGAATAAAACAGGAGCACTACAGAACCATGAAGTCACCAGGCAACTTCCAGACTGGGTCGGTGCAACCCGGCGCGGTAGGTCAGAATTTTGACCTGTGCTCAACATCTGAGGGGACAAAACAGGTCGCCAATCATGTCATGGCCCTGGCCGGCAACCGCGAAAAACTCGCGCGCGGTCTGTTGTTCCGTCAGCTCAACAAAATCAGTCAGGGTCGCATTATCATCGACGAAGGCAATGACGTACACCACTTCGGTGAGCAAGGAGATAACGTCCTGACCGCTCATGTGGTGGTCAGTGATCCCGCGTTTTATCAAGCCGTGGTTTTTAATGGCAGCATCGGTGGTGGCGAGTCTTACATGAAGCAGCAGTGGCATACCCCGGATCTGGTACCGTTGGTGCGCATTATGGTGCTGAACATGTCGGTACTTAAAGGGCTTGATCAGGGACAATCGCGCTTTGCCCAACTCATGAACAAGCTGTTGCATCGGCGTAATCGCAATTCTGTTGCAGGCTCGCGCAAAAATATCTCTGCACATTACGACCTGAGCAATGATTTTTTCGCAACCTTTCTCGATCCCAGCATGATGTACTCATCAGCCATTTTTCGGGACGAGTCTCAGGGTCTGCACGAGGCGTCCCTGAATAAACTCAGCCATGTCTGCGAACGTCTGCAACTTACGCCTGACGATCATTTGCTGGAAATCGGAACTGGCTGGGGCTCAATGGCGATCCATGCCGCCAAACACTATGGCTGCAAGGTTACCACTACCACCATTTCGCGAGAGCAATATAACCATGCTCGCCAGCGGGTCATTGACGAAGGACTGCAAGACCGCGTTGAATTGTTGCTCAAAGACTACCGCGACCTGGACGGCCGTTACGACAAACTGGTGTCAATTGAAATGATAGAGGCGGTGGGCCACGAATACTTCGCCAACTATTTCGCCAAATGTTCATCACTGCTCAAGCCCTCCGGTTTGATGCTGATTCAGGCGATCACCATTTCAGATCAACGCTACGAGGATGCAAAACGTACCGTAGATTTTATTCAGCGCTATATTTTTCCGGGCGGTTGCCTGCCCAGTAACAGCGCTATCGCGCACCATGTGGCCCGCGACACGGATCTGCAGATCGTCGGCCTGGAAGATATCACGCGCGATTACGCGATGACCCTGGAGCGCTGGCGCAAAGCATTTCTGGCCAGTGCGCGGGATATTCATGCGCAAGGTTTTGGTACAGATTTCATCCGCATGTGGGATTATTACCTGGCCTATTGTCAGGGTGGCTTCATGGAGCGGGTCATTCATACCGCACAAATTGTCATGGCCAAACCCGATTATCGTATGGCACCACTGCACGCGCGCATCCAGCCGCCTCGCGCTAACGCTGACCAATAAGTGAGTGTTATGCCACGCCATCCGGTACAGCTTTACGGCAAGCTGCAACTGAGCGAACGCCAGCATACCGTGTTCAATGCCGCCGTGTTCCAGCTATCATGGCTGGCCTGCGTTCTGGGTGGCTCATTAATCGCCATTGCCGTGGGCACCGCAGTCGTTGCCTTGCACCTGAAGCTAGTACCCGACAAAAAACGTGAATTTCTTTTCCTCGCCCAGTGCGCCGCAATAGGTTTTGTAGTTGACCTGGCGCTTATACAGACAGGCGTTATGGACGCAAACGGCAATCTGCCACCTGCCTGGCTGACCGTACTGTGGGTTTTGTTCGGCACCACCGTGGGTTATGCACTCAGATTTTTCCATGGCCGGCTGCCACTGTGTGTTGCCGCAGGCGCTGTCTTTGCTCCCATCTCATACTTTGGCGGCGCAAGGCTGGCCGATGTCACCTTGTTTGAACCGGTCCTGGCTGCATTGGTTGCTATCGGCCTGGTGTGGGCGCTTATATTTCCATTGCTCATACATCTTTACACAGTCAACAAAATAAAATGGGTCCACTGACACCGCTGGAAGGAAAAGTCCTATGCAATCTATTCTGCTTCGTCTGCTGTTGATGAGCACGCTGTGTGCGCATCACGTTGCGGTCGCATCCGACGAGCCAGGGCCGTGGGCGATCGGTACCGCATGGTCAACCGACAAGGAAGACATACTGTACCGGGAGATCCATTTCGCCGAGAATCCGACTCACGAACGAACCACGCGCGTCGAGTATCGCACACCCGGTGAAACGGTCTTTGCCGAGAAGCAGATCGATTACTCAGTGTCCAGCACTGCCCCGGCAATATCCCAGATCGATTATCGAAATGAGGCCCGCATCATTACCCGCTACCCGGTCGATGAATCCGGCACCGTGATTGAGCTTGAGGTGCGGCCCCATGACAGTGACGAGATACGCAGCGAGATGTTTGACTATGAAGAAGGCTTGATCGTCGACGCCGGATTTGATCCTTTTGTACGTGACAACTGGGACCGTCTCGCAGATGGCCGCCGCATCACCACTGATTTCCTGGTGCCGGCGCGCATGGAAACCGTTAGTATCAGTATTCGCAAAACTGACAACGGCGAATGTAATTTTCCATCAGAAAACATGTACTGCTTTGTTATCCGTCCCGCCGGCCTGCTGCGCGTTGTAGGCTGGTTTGTTGATCCAATCCGGATTGCGTATGACATTGATTCGCGTCGCCTGCTCATGTTCGAAGGCCTCAGCAATTTGCGCGACGACGCCGGCGAACCACGCAACGCACTGATACATTTCGAGTATTTCTGAAGAACACGGGCCCGCCGCTTTTGCGGTATAATCCTTCGCTCTTAGCGGAGGAAAGTTTAATGGCATTGACACAAGCAGTACCGCGCGCGCATATTCATACGCGCCAGATCCACTTCACCGGATATGAGCGCGAGGACGGCTGGTTCGATATCGAAGCACAGCTGACCGACACCAAAACCTATGCTTTCAGCAACAACTGGCGCGGCACCATTGTGCCAGGTGAAGCACTACATGAGATGCTGCTGCGAGTCACCATCAATGACAAGTTCCAGATCCAGGATATTGAAGCGGCGACTGAAAACAGCCCGTTCTCCACCTGTCCTGATATAACGCCGGCGTACAAGGCGCTGATCGGCGTGACCATGGGCCCGGGCTGGCGCAAGGTGATTCGCGAACGTGTGGGTGGCATACAGGGCTGCACGCATCTGACCGAACTGCTGTACCCGATGGCGACAGTGGCGATACAGACGATAAAACCGCTGCAGAATCATCGCCGCAAACTCGCCGACTCAGACAGCAAATCGAATACCGGCCGACCGTTTGTGCTCAACACCTGTCACGCATGGGCCGAATACTCGCCCGTGGTGAAAGAAAATGCGCCGGACTATTATGTGCCGCCGGAGAGAAGTGATCGCATCAGGCTAAAAACGCTTACCGAGGCGGATCAGGCAGTAAAGGAATCAACAGAGTAATCGCCACACCTTCGAATTCAGCGATATTTTCTGCGCGTATCTGCCCCTGATGAAACTCGGTTACCAGCCTGGCAATGTGCAGACCCATGCCCAGGTGGGGCTCGCGCTGCTTCTCCTGCGGCCGCACCGAGATCATGGAGTCAAACAGACGGCCCTTCATTTCCTCCGGCAGATACGGCCCGTAGTTTGTCACCCGAAGCACTGCCCTGCCTTTGATCGACCGACAAAAAAACGTGATAGGCTTCTTCGGATAACTGAACTCAACCGCGTTGGCGATAAGTTTATCCATCAGCTGCGCGATATACTCGGGCACACCGTTTATCATCAGCGGCCCGGACAGATCAACATTGATGATCGCATCGGGATAGGCCAGCCGGTAACCCTCCACACAACCGGCAATCACCTTTTCAAGATCGATCACCTCTTTTTCGGAGGTCTGCAACATTTGCTCCAGCCGCGTCGCTTCACTCATGTTGGTGAGGATCAGATTCAGGCGACTGATACCCTCCTCTGCACGCTGAATGTAAATCGATGACTCTTTGTCATGCACGGTCATGCCCAGGTTTTCCAGTGATGAGCGCACAACAGTGACGGGCGTGCGCAGCTCGTGGGACAGCCTCGACGACATGTTCTCCAGATAGTTGGTGTATTGCCCAAGCCGCTCAACGATATTGTAAAAACTGCGGGACAGGTCGCCTATTTCATCAGAGTTACGGCTGGCCACGATGGTGTTCTTCAACCGTCCGTTGTCATCAATGATATTTTCGGCCTGATTGCGCAGTGCCCGAATTCTTGCGGATATCCTCGACGCAAAAAAGAACAGGCCAAAGGCTACCAGCAGCATCACACCAAGTATGGTATTAAACAACGTTTCCAGGGCCTGGTTCCGGAAGGTCCGTATACCATTCATGTTTTGATCAACCACCACGGCGCCCATGATTTGACCTTCGGCGTAAATGGGATAAGCGGCCTCAAGTATCCGGGTCTGGTTATCCTCAATGGAGCGAAACTGGGTCATGGGCTCACCATTGAGGGCGGTGCTCAAGTGCGTACCCGCCAGCGTACTGCCAATATACAAGTCATCAATGAAGTCATTGGAGGGTTTGGTCAGTATTCGGTAGTACACCGGATGCAGAATATTATCCTCAATATACGTCCAGTATCTGTTGCCAGACTCTGAGGCTGGCTGCGGCGCGATGCTCAGTCCACCTGACGACTGAATATCCCCCACACTGAGCAAAACCCGGCGACCGCGGTCTACCACTTGTATGCGCGAATTGGTGTGGCCCATGCCTTCGACTATTTTGTCGATTTCCGGCGTCGGTCGCAGCAGCGAGCCCAGACGCTGAGGGTTGTTGACATCAGAGGTCGCCACCACCGAGGTGACATCGCGCGCCTCTGTACTGTCCACATCATAGATCGCGAAACCCAGCCTGTCTCCCAGCATCGTCAACGGCATACGTAGCTCAACGATATAACCATCGTCGGTTTCGTACCATTGCCCGCTGATGCGCTCTTCGTGAGCCAGTGCCCCGATATCACGCAAATCTTCACCGATTTCATAAGCATAAATAAATTCCGGACCGCGTGGCGCAATCACATACCGTTGCAGCTGATTGTCCCGCGTCGCCATGGACACCTGCAGAAAATCGCTGCGATGAATGCTCAGACTGTCGGCTGAGCGATAAACCACGTTGTTGTCTATCACCTTGAGGTAGGCGTACAAATATCGGTTGTGCTCGCCCAGCAACAAGTTGAAGTTAAGCGATTCATCGTTATGGTAGTAGCGCGAAAATTCGCTCTGCGGATTCAATTGTGTCGCAATGGTATTGGCACGGCCATATGTCAATTCATAACGCTGATAGTCGCGCCAGTCGACAAGGCTATTGTCATCGAGCGAAAGCGGCGAATAAATCGGGTACACGTACAGGTTTTCACTGCGACGGGCAGGACTGAACGTGCCTTCATCAAACAACTCCGGCCGCTCATTCAGCGCTGTGGCCAGCGCCCGCGCCGTGCCCAGCACCACCTGCTCCTGACCGCGGCGCAGGTAGTCTTCCATCTCGAGAATATACTCGTATCCCAGCCACGGTATGACCAGCAGAAAGCTGGACAGAAAGACCAGCTTTGAGCGAATACCAAATGGATTTTTCAGGGCTCCGGGCATGCTTGGTCCTGTGCTCAGCTTTCGGTGCCGGCAGCTGTTACCGGTGTGTTCCAGCGATAACCCATGCCGTAGACGGTTTCGATGCAATCAAACGCGGTATCAACCTGAATGAATTTGCGGCGAATACGTTTAACGTGCGAGGTTATCGTGCTGCCATCGACAAAGATCTTGGATTCCTGCATCAGCACCTGCCGACTTTTGACGTGACCGGGAAACTTCACCAAGGCGTGCACCATCCAGAATTCAGTCACGGTAAGCGGCACTGGGATGCCGTCCCATTGCACGGTCAAGCGCCCGATATCCAGGACCAGCTTGTCGCGCTGCAGCAGATTTTCAGGGGAAGTGGGCAGGTTGAGCGCATCCTGGCGACGAAACAGGGCTGCGATCCGGGCGGACAAATGGGGCAGACTGATGTCCTTTGTCAGATAGTCATCAGCCCCCATGCGCAGACCACTGACCGTATCAAAATCGTTGTCGCGCGCGGTCAGGAAGATTATGGGCAAGGTTTCTGACATGGAGCGCAGGCTTTGGCAGAGGGTGAAACCACCGTCAATCTCGTTTTCCAGGCCAATATCAATAATCGCCAGATTGGGCAGGCGCAGATCAAATGACTTCATGGCCTCTCGGCGATTGGCGAAGGTCTGCACTTCATACCCCTGCTTACGCAGAACATCGGCGTAATTTTCCCGAATGGCTGATTCATCTTCCACAATCGCAATACGTCGCGCCATAATTCACCTTCCAATGCGTTCATTGCCATACCAACAGCAAGGCTGTGAGCGCTGAATATACCTTATTTATCGCGTGTTTAAAGCCCGCCGCAGCGACCTCGCACCCGCTGCCACTATTCTGCCATAGTTAGTCAGGACAAAGCCTTTGTTAACACCCAGCACGGCAATAAACCTGGTGTCTAATCCAGTAATGCAGACAATAAAAGCATCAACTGACAAAACGTCTTAGGCGTAAATTGGAGTGATTCAGGATGAGTGGCACCCGACTGATTATTGGCAACAAGAATTTCTCGTCATGGTCCATGCGGCCCTGGCTGTTGCTCAAGCACTTTGACATCCAGTTTGAGGAGGTCAGCATTGCATTGTATCAGGGCAATACCGCAGAAAGACTCGGCCCGCTGTCGCCGTCATTGAAAGTACCGGCCTTGCTGCACCATGAAACCACAATCTGGGACTCGCTGGCTATCTGCGAGTATGTCTCCGAAGCGCTGCTCGATGGCAAAGGCTGGCCGGCGAGCCCGCGCAAACGCGCCACAGCACGCTCTGTCTGCGCTGAAGTACACTCGGAATTCCCACATCTGAAAAAAGACTGGCCGATGAACTGCAAGGCCGCCGTTGACTTGTTTGTGTCCGAGCCGATCGCCGAGGAAGTCGCCCGTATTGATGCCATCTGGAGTTGTTGCCGACGCAAACACGGAACAGGCGGCGAGTACCTGTTTGGCCGTTTCTCGATTGCCGACTGCATGTATGCGCCGCTGGCCATAGCCTTCCAGTCTTATGGCGCAGTGCTTAGCGCCGAGGCCCAGCGCTACGCTGATACCCTGCTGGCCCACCCGTGGGTGAAAGACTGGGTCAGCCGCGGCCAGGCGGAGGATGAAACCGCTGTCGGCCTGGATTTTGTCAGCAATATGTAAATTTTACCGATAAGAACAAAGGACTTCGTGGCAGCTTCAGCCCTTGCGGGCAGGCAGCACGTCCTTCAGTTTGGCAGCCATTTCCCTGATGCTGCGCTCGGTTTCTGCCCAGTCAATGCAGGCATCGGTGACCGAAACGCCGTATTCCAGTTCGCTCAGATCCATGGGGATCTTCTGGTTACCAAAGTTGATGTTGCTCTCCAGCATCAGGCCAATAATAGACTGATTACCCTCCATGATCTGGTGGGTGACATCTTTCAGCACCAGCGACTGGACTAACGGATCCTTGTTGGAGTTGGCGTGGCTGCAGTCAATCATGATATTGGTATTGACGCCGCCCTTGCGCAGCGCTTCTTCGGCCTGGGCCACATGTACGGAGTCGTAGTTCGGACCGGCGTTGCCGCCCCTCAGTACCACATGCGCATAAGGGTTGCCTTTGGTCTTGACCACAGCAACCTGGCCTGCCTTGCTGATACCCAGAAATCGGTGCGGATGGCTGACCGATTGCATGGCGTTGACCGCAACCGTCAGGCCTCCATCGGTGCCATTCTTGAACCCAACGGCGGATGACAGGCCACTGGACATTTCACGGTGAGTCTGCGATTCCGTCGTACGTGCACCGATGGCAGACCAGGAAATCAGATCCTGCAAATACTGTGGTGAAATTGGATCCAGCGCCTCTGTCGATGCAGGCAGGCCCATGGCAACAATATCCAACAGCAGCTTGCGACCAATACGCAGTCCTTCCTCAATCTGGAATGTGTCATCCATATATGGATCGTTGATCAGGCCTTTCCAGCCTACCGACGTGCGTGGTTTCTCAAAGTACACACGCATCACGAGGTAAAGTGTATCCTTGACCTCAGCGGCCAGCTTCTGCAATCGGCGTGCGTAATCCAGCGCCGCTTCGGTGTCGTGAATGGAACACGGCCCGACGACCACAAACAGGCGCGGGTCTTTACGGTCCAGAATATTGAAAATTGTCTGTCGCGCGTCGCGCACCGATGCCAGTGCCTCGCCTTGCAGCGGCAGGTCAGCCTTGAGCTGTTGTGGTGTCATCAGTGCCTGAATAGACTCGATGTTCAAATCCTCTGCTTTTATGTCCGTCATGCTTCAAAACTCTTTATCAAATGTTGTCTTTATCAAATGCTGTCTGTTCAGAGCGCGTGAGTCACATCTTGCCGAAACTGCTGCACCCATACTGGTTCTGTCGTCCAGTTCGGTAATTCTGTCGAGAAAGTGTTCTGGCCTGACGCTCATTGCTCTATCCTGCGCCTGCCTCCTGAGCATGTGCTTGGTAAAAGCATAATCAGGCCAACATATTATGCCTTAAACACAGGCAAAGTGTTACCGCTGAAGCCAATCCGGACCCTGATCAGAGGCGGGCGCGGTTATTTTGCATCGACGCAATGCAACGCTGGGGAACGGCCGTTTGGCTGCTTTGGTAACACTGTGTAGAATGTCGGCTTCATCAGTCAGACTGTCTGCCCGTTGATCCCATCTGCCAGCAGGCGCCTTCGGACTGGAGTCGACGGATCTGGTCGGCGGATTTAGTCGACAGATTATACAAGAAAGAACCGTACAACAATGGCCTGCGTAACAAGCGGGTGTGGATAGTTTCAGTCAACGATTGACCTGACAGGATTTCTGATTATGCGACGTTTCTCACGCACGCTGGCTCTCGCGGCCGGGCTGCTTGTATCTGCGCAGCCCGCTTTGGCGGACGATCTGGTAAGCATACTTGAGCTGGCCATGCGCAACGACCCGACCCTGCGCCAGGCACATGCACAACTGCGCTCCGGCCAGCAGCAACTGGCGCTGGCCCGGTCCAGCCTGCTGCCGCAGGCCACTGCCAGCTATTCCGAGCAACGGCAAGCCGCCGGCCCTGAGGGCATTGTCGATCTGACCAGCCTCGACGCCGAGGCAACCCGCTATGGTGTCAACATCAGCCAGGCCCTGTTGAACCTGCCAAACTGGTACAGCTATCAGGGTGCCAAGGAGGCCGACCAGGCGCGACTGTTCAACTTTGCCGCGCAGGAACAGGCACTGATCATCCGGGTGGCTAGCGCGTATTTCAACGTTTTGCGCAACATTGACCAGCTCGATACCCGCCACCAGGAAGAAGAGGCGTCGCAACGTGAGTTCGAGCGCACTCAGCAGCGCGAGGAGGTCGGCCTGGTCGCGATCACGGAAGTATACGAAGCCCAGGCGGTCTACGATCTGGCGCGCAACAACACTATCCTGTCCGAAGACGCGCTGGCCAGCAGCTACGAAGCGCTGGAAGCCATCACCGGTCAGCCTCATCCGAACATTGATATCCTGAACGAGGAATTCCCTATCGTTGAAGCCGAAGGCAGCATGGACAACTGGGTTAATGAGGCGCTCGATAACAACCCTCAGTTGCTGGCTGCACGCTATAGCGTTGAGGCCCAGGCGCAGATCGCCAAAGCACGCAGCAGCGAGCGCTGGCCTACCGTCAACCTGCAGGGCGGCTACTCCAACAGCGAGACGAATACCGGTCAGGGCACCGATGGCAGCCAGCGATTTGTGGGTGCCATTGAGGGCGTCAGCGTGGCAGTGTCAATCAGCATTCCCTTATACACGGGCCATGCGTTGACAGCGCGCCGTCAACAGGCCGAATATGACCTGGTGGCGCAGCAGGAACAGGCCAACCTGATCCGTCGTACCACCACGCAGGACATTCGTAATGCATTTCGCCGCGTCAATACCGATGCGCTGGTGATAGCGCAACGTCAGCAGGCCATTGTGTCAGCCGAAGCAGCGCTCAATGCTATTGAAGCAGGTTACGAAGTGGGTACGCGCAATATCGTCGACGTGCTGCAGGCACGTCAACAGCAGTTCGTGGCGCTGCGTAATTATTCCGATGCCCGATACAACTATGTTCTTGATACCCTGGAGCTTAAGCGCACTGCAGGGGTTTTGACGCCGCAGGATATCATTGACCTGAATGAGTGGCTGGTAACGGAGGCAGCGGCAGCGCAGTAAGCCTTGGGCCGCCCGTCAGCGGCACACGGGCAATACAATGACGCGCTGGCGCTTGACACTAACGAGCCTGAACTACCGGGCGGCGCCCAGTTCGCGGGCACGCGCCTGGCGCTCAGGATCCACCTCCGGCGTTTGCCAGCCGGACATATTTAATTGCACAAGGTCTGCCAGCGCACTTATGTGCTCCGGCCGGTCGTTCAGGGCGCTGATGTATTCATAACGCTCACCGCCGGCGTGCTCGAAGTACTCACGGTTCTCCTCGCCAATCTCCTCAATCGTTTCCAGACAATCAGCCGAGAAGCCCGGACAAAAAATCTGCACCGATTTGACCCCCTGTCCTGGCAGCGCCTTCAGCGTCTCATCGGTGTAGGGATTGAGCCACTCTTCGCGGCCAAAGCGCGACTGAAAGGTAGTCATCCACTCGTCCGCACCCAGACCCAGGGCGTCCGCCAGCAGCCGCGAGGTTTTGTGGCATTCGCAGTGGTAGGGATCGCCATTGAGCAGGTACTTCTTTGGTACCCCGTGATAGGAGAACATCAGGCGATCAGCGCGGCCGTGCTCCGCCCAGTGCGCCTCAATGCGCTGTGCAGCCGCCGCAATGAACGGCGGGAAGTCGTGATAGTGGGTTACAAACCGAAACTCCGGCATCAAGCGGCGACGGGTAAAGTCGGCGCTGATGGCGTCGAAGGTCGATGCCGTGGTGGAGGCAGAGTACTGCGGATACAATGGCACCACGAGCAACTTACGCACACCCTGTTGCATCATGTTCTCCAGCACCGACGGTATCGAAGGATTGCCGTAGCGCATGGCAAAATCCACGACCAGCTCTTCGTGGCCACGTGACTGCAACGCGACCGCCAGCGCTTGCGCCTGATTACGTGTATGGAACAGCAACGGCGAGCCCTCGTCGGTAAACACCGTGGCATAGGATTTTGCTGATCGACGCGGACGGATCGTGAGAATCACGCCGTTCAGAATCAGCCACCACAATGGCCTGGGCAGCTCAACAACGCGCGGGTCCCACAGAAACTGCTTGAGGTACCGGCGCAAGGCCGACGGCGTGGGCGCGTCGGGAGTCCCCAGATTGGTCACCAGCACGCCAATACGCTCGCGCTGTGCATGAGTAAAGTCTGGACTGCCTTGAAATTTCATAATTTATCCTGTGCCGATGAATCGTCTGTGTTGACGCTGTGCTCTGTTTTTTTGACGGCTGCTTGTCTGGTTTGTCTGGCGTGACCAGCCCTGGCGCCCAGGGCCCCCACCACAAACTGCGGCGCAGACAACAGCGTTACGAACAACATGGCCTGCAAAACAAAACTTGCATTGCCAAAAAAGATCGATGAAAACACCTGACCCAGCATCATGCTCAATGTCCAGCGCCAGCTGCTGTGCGGATAAGCTCGCGCCAGTGAATAAATCACCAGGCACATCACTGGCCAACCGAGTACAAAATACACCGCTGTTGCCCAGGCCACCGGTGTATCGCCGATAAAAGCGACCGCAGTGGCGACGATAAAGCCGGCAACAGCGGCGCTCAGATGAACCTTGCCATCTCGCAGCAGCGGTTTTTTCGGTTCCTGCGTCGACTCGGTCATGGGCTAGACTGACACCTTGTCCAGGGCCTGATTGATGTCTGCCAGAATGTCATCAATATGTTCGATGCCCACCGATATACGCACCAGATCTTCGCTGACGCCGGCACGCGCAAGCTCCTCTGGGTTGAGCTGCCTGTGCGTGGTGCTGGCCGGGTGGCACGCCAATGACTTGGCGTCACCGATATTCACCAGCCGCAGTATCATCTGCAAAGCGTCGATAAATTGCGCGCCAGCGGCAAGACCACCGGTGATTCCGAAACTCAGGATACCTGACGCGCGACCCCCACAGATTTTCTGACAAACCGTATGATAAGGGCTGTCTTCCAGCGCAGCATAGTTGACCCATTCCACTTTCGGATGCTTCTGCAGATGCCTTGCTACCGCCAGCGCGTTTTCACAATGCCTGTCCATACGCAGGCCAAGCGTTTCCAGACCTTGCAGAATCAGGAATGCGCTGTGCGGCGACAGTGCTGCCCCGGTGTTGCGCAAAGGAACGACCCGGCAACGTCCGATATACGCTGCTTCGCCCAGCGCTTCGGTATAGACCACGCCATGATAGGACGGATCGGGTTCGTTAAGCATGGGGAAGCGCTGCTTGTTGGCCACCCAGTCAAACTTGCCCGAATCGATGATGATGCCGCCCACGGTGGTGCCATGGCCTCCGATGTATTTGGTGAGCGAGTGCACAACAATATCAGCACCGTGATCAAACACACGGCACAGGTAAGGGGTTCCCACAGTATTGTCGACAATCAAGGGCACACCGTGGCGATGGGCGATTTCCGCCAGTCGCTCGATGTCGACAACATTGCCAGCAGGGTTGCCTATCGATTCGCAAAATACCGCTTTGGTTTTGTCGTCTATCAGCTTTTCCAGCCCTTCGAAATCTGCGAACGATGCCATGCGCACATCCACGCCTTGCGTTGGCAGCGTGTGCGCAAACAAGTTGTACGTGCCCCCATACAGCTGACTGATGCTGACGATGTTGTCGCCGGCGCGGGCGATACACTGAATAGCGTAGGTGATAGCAGCCATGCCAGAAGCCAGCGCCAATGCGCCTATGCCTCCTTCCATTTCCGCGAGCCGCTGTTCAAGCACCGCATTGGTG
>Ga0307967_1001204_pt1 | contig 16320 bp, 14 predicted proteins | sample OrgLakmetagen648_FD_201828 | JGI IMG/M metagenome (GOLD analysis project Ga0307967, IMG submission 201828) | Saline water microbial communities from Organic Lake, Antarctica - #648 | ecosystem: Environmental > Aquatic > Non-marine Saline and Alkaline > Saline | place: Antarctica: Organic Lake... | reverse complement strand
GGCGGGCCTGACCCTCACGGCGGCGGGCGAAGACGCCAATGGAAACTTCACCCTCACCTTGTCCGGTGACGCGCCGGTTGCGGCCTATGAAGAGGCCCTGTCGGCCATTCGCCTGATCAATGACGACGACGCCCCGGATCCCGGCGCGCGCACCATCTCGGTCACGGTGACCGACGATGACGGCACCACCTCCCAGCCGGTTGATACCGGTGTTGAGGTCGCGGCCGCCGCGCCGTCAATCGCGGATTCTGACGGTGCCGATAACGACAGCGCCGCCTTCATCACCAGCGCAGATAGCGATGGCGCAACTGTCACCGATTTGGCCGAGGCGAGCACACCGCAAACCACGACCGAAACCTTGACCCTGACCGTGGCGAAGTCCGGTGTTGGCAACGACAATAACGGCAACGGTCAAAACAATGGCCAAGGCAGCAACGGAAAGTTCGAAGTGATCGTCAACGGCGTCACCCTTGGCGTATTCACGACGGCCGTTGCCTTGGGTCAATTGGACAACTGGCAAACCATCGACATCCCGGGCATTCAGGTGACCGAAGGCGAAACGCTGGATGTTGAGATCAAGGCCTTCAACAACGCCTCGAACGTGTTGGTCAATAAGATTGAGCTCGGCGATCGGATTTTGGAGGCCGAGGATTCGGTCAACATCGACGGCGGGTCGGTCAATGACGGCTAGGTCGTCTTGAATGGCGGCTCGGTCGGCTTCAGCGTCGCGATTGAGGCACCGGAGACAGACGCCTTCGACACCTGGTTGTTACAGAATGCCGGCGGTGACGAAGCCCTTTCGGAAGAAGACCTCGACCAGATGTTCGATGGCATCGACATGGGCGCGGGCCAGGATTGGGTCTCAGCCGAAGGCGGTGTCGATGCGAATCTCGACGTTAATCTTGGCGGGGATATCTGGACCGGTACGGAACATGCCGCCGGCGGCTCGGGCGACGATGTGCTGGTCGGAAACGATGCGGCCAACATCCTGGCCGGCGGCGATGGCAATGATCACCTGATGGCGGACGGCGGGGATGACCTGCTGCTGGGCGGAGCGGGCGATGATACGCTCGACGTATCCGGTGACGACCTGTCCGACATGGGGGGCTCGGTCGATTACGGTGATCGCGATGCCAGCGTCGATGACGCACTTGATGCCAACAATTCAGATGATTTAACCCGGATTGATTCGGGTGTCTCCGGAATTGATGGCGGCAGCGGAGATGACACGGTACGCCTTACCTCCGGCCCCAGCGATGGCAGCATCGATAGCGACGATGTCGGGGGTGTTCATAACATCGAAACCCTGGATATCGGCGATACGGGCGAGACGACAGACGTCAATCTCTCCTTTGATGACATCGTCTCCATGACCGATGACGATAACGAACTGACCATCCTAAAAGGCCAGGACGATACCGTGAAGATTGGCGATACGGAGTACGGCGTGGGCAACCATGACCTGGAGCTGAACGGTATTCAGATTAAGCTGAATATCGACGAGGGCGAAACGACGCCGGATGTCTCATAGTCCCTTCGCTTAGTTTCCAAACCATAAACGGCGCGCCAAGGACTGTATGGCGCGCCGTTTTTATGCGTAGAACTGGCGCGCGACCCTATGGCGTGCGACAGATGGGTAGTGTTTTCCTTGATTTATGTAACCAAAGTTGTGCATTGTTTGTACTTATTTTTTGGAGATGTATCTGGCACGACGCTTGTCTGAATGCGCACCGCTGCGGTAGGATGATGTGACACTCGGTTTCGTTGCATATATCAGATATGGAACGAGAGGTAGTGAATGGGCTGTGCCGCGTTTTAGGGTACGGCGAAATTTTAGAAGAGCGGACGGCTTCTTAATTTGGCATCTGATTATGAAACGCAGTCATTGAGCGGCATCTGGGGGGTGGCAATGACATATGCGGATCGGACCGGCATGGAAGCTTAACGCTGCTTTTATTCTGTACGGGAGGTTAGGAGTATGCCGCATCCGACCGATGTGCATGTAGGGCGCAAGGTTCGAGACGCACGCGTTGCGAAGGGAATGAGCCAGACGGAACTGGGAACCCTTTTGGGGGTCAGCTTTCAACAGGTTCAGAAATACGAGAAGGGCACGAACCGACTCGGGGCCTCACGGCTTTGGGCGACGGCTACGGCGCTTGATTTGCCGGTTCCCTATTTCTTCGAAGGCTTGCAGGGGGCCCCTGTGGCGGGCGAGGTCAGTCAGGCTGAGCTTTCCCGCAAAGCGATAGCAACCGCAGCCAAATTGCATCAATTGCGCAATGATACGCTGCGTAGACAGATAATCGGTCTGATAGATTCCGCCTATGAAGCGGAACATGGCCCCGACTCTTAAACCCTCAACGCCTGAAATTTCCTATAGGGCCGGAGTGTGCACTCATGTGCACTCCGGCCTTCACTTATGCGTGCAGGCCGCCGTCTTAGGCCGTCCGCTCGCCATTCCCAGCCCGACTGTGAACCACCGGACAGCGAAGCAGCCGAACGCCTTGGGTGTGGACCTCCCCGGTTGCAAATTGGCGGGGATGGGGCAGGCTATTTTTGCAAGAATGCGTTAAAAAATCAGATCAAGGCGTGACAATCGCGCACCTTTCACCTACCCTAAATTGTGTAAGCAGGGATAGCGTTCGCTTCGACTTCCTTTTCCTATAAAGGAGTGTGTAGCGCGCTTTTCCGTCGCATCGTCGCCATCGCGCGGTGCGAGGATATAGATCACGCAGGAATTGGCCAAACTGGCGCGCCAAACGAGCAAGAACGAAGGACGGTACAATGGCTCATCCGACGGACATCGCAGTAGGCAATCGCGTGCGGGAACTTCGCATACGCGCAGGCTACTCTCAGCAGGCTTTGGCTGAACGGATAGGGCTTAGTTTCCAGCAAGTTCAGAAATACGAAAAAGGGGCGAACCGGATGGGCGCGTCGCGTCTTATTCAAATTGCCGCCGTATTAAGCGTACCCGTTGAATCGCTTTTCGAGGGGCTGGAAACCAGTGAGACGTCGCGCGCCGAGGACAACGCGCCCAGCATGCTGGATCGCGATGCGGCAAAGGTGGCCCGTGACTGGATTCGTATTCAAGATGATAGCACGCGGGACATCGTGCGCGATATGATCAGAACGCTTGCCCGGACGACCGGCGGCGCGGCAAGCTAACGCGTCGATCAATCCGACATACGCCGTCTCTCTTCATTTCCGGACGGTCGGTAGCGGCGTAAACTCACCAGATTTTGGGCGACAGCCGCGACATGATCCGCGTTTGGCTGCGTGTCTCCATTCCCCGACACAACGGATGCGGCCATGGCGGCCGCAACCGCATCCAGCTCGTCGGCCTGAATAGCTATGAAGCCAGTTCGCCGCAATATCTCAAGAATTTCCCGCATGAGCCCGTAGTGCTCTGCATCTGACCGCCGGTCACCAATCAAGATCGAGACAGAGATATCGAGCGCGTCCGCCAGACGTGCCACCGTATCCAGGCGCGGCGAGCGCGACCGCCCACTTAGTATCTGCTTCACGGCAGTCTCATCAAGGCTAGCCATTCGCGACAGCGCACGTTGGGAAAGCCCCCGCTCTATCAGCATTTCGGAAAGATTGTCCCGCAACGCGACGTGTAGATCTTCCGTCGACATAGTGTCCATATCCAGATTAAAAGGATGCGCGCAACGACATCCGGTTCGCACGATGTGATCGGTATGCAGCCCTAGTATGTATTGCAAGGCAAGCGCAATTATCGCGAAACGGGCCCGAATAAGCAGCCGAACTGGGCAAGTATAGACTTTAGTCTATCGGGAAGGTAGCAATTTTCCAACCCTCAGTTGGAGAATAAATTCCACAGAACACTTTCTGCGAGAGAACGGGCGATGCCCGGTTCCCACGACACCGGATTCGACCGGCCAGTACGGGAATTTGCTAAGATTTCGTGCAACTCACATGGGATGTTTAAGGCCTAGGTCACGGACGCTTAAGATTGCGTTCGTCGAGCATATTGAGTAAAAGTTTCCGCATTCGCACCCAATCCGCCGCAATATGCGAGCGTGCGGACCCTTTTGGGTAACTACCATAGGGTGGTAAACACCCGCCGTTTGCGCTAACGGCCGCCAAACTGGAGAATGACATGCCGCACCCCGTCGATATTGCTGTAGGCAATCGGGTTCGCGAATTTCGTATCCGCTCGGCCATGACACAACAAGGTCTGGCAGAGCAGATCGGGGTCAGCTTTCAGCAGATTCAAAAGTACGAGAAAGGCGCCAACCGTATGGGGGCGTCTCGGCTTATTGAAATTTCCGATATCTTGAACGTACCGGTCACCGCGCTGTTTCAGGACATCGACGCGGGCGGCGCGACCGTTGCCCCTCTAGACCGTGATGCGGCCAAAGTGGCCCGCGACTGGCGAGATATCCCAGACGACAAGACCCGCGGCATTATGCGAGAAGTTATTCACGCCCTCGCCAAGATGATTTAGTCGCGCATCTCTCAACGAATCAGAGAGCCGCCAAAAGGCTTTCAACGTCGACGTCCCCGAAAACCGGCTCCACCCGTTGCGGGCGCGGCGGCGAACAAACGACACCTCCGCGTAACCGCAATGTCATGGCAAAAAGCCGGCTTGCCTCGGGCGAAAAATAAAATGCCGGATCAACCGATCGCGGCTTACCGCGCAATAGCACAGCATTTGCCGGGGCCCCCGCCTGCTCAAACGCTTGACGAAAGGCGGCCTGCGTTTCTTCGCTGTGCCCCTTCGCTTCAGACAACGACATCTCTAATCGAGTCCAAGGCATAAGCCTCCCCCCGCGCAAATCGGTGCGCCTATCTACATTATATCAAACGGTTATCTTGTCCCGAAACCGGCAAATCCCACCCGAATCCCCCAGTCGGTTAGCATCATATCATAAAATTTAAGGTATTTTTAACTTTTTTGCAGTGCGGCAGAGAATGATGCCGCTTCAAGCCGACCACCAAGCCGCCATCCCCGGTCTCGACGCGGGGGTCTCTGCGGGTTCGGCCATGACGCGTGTTCCTTATAAGGCGTCACACAAAAAAATGCCCCCAAGACAATGTCTTGAGGGCAAGTTGAACAGGGAGGCTTCACGTCTGGGAGACGTAAGGGCCGAGCGACGGCAGGGGAGCCGCCCTCGGCGGTTGCTGCGATGCAACAACTGAAGCACCCCTTACCTATGACTAAGAGCGCGCTTTGGGAAGGGCTGAATGGACAGAGCCCCCATGCGTAAATTGCATGGCTTGGGGGTTCGCCTTGCGCCGCGCTGGATGGTCGGCTTTATCGCCTCACCAATCCGGGTCAATTGCCTTAATGATCGCGGAATGGTCTAGGTCTTCATGACCGGCCTCGATCAAGGCATCCCACAACGCCTTATTGCGGGTCAGCCCCGGCAACGCCACGCCAACATCGGCGGCCAGCGCCAGCGCCTGATCGACATCCTTGCGTTGGACCGAAACCCGGCCCCCCGGCGTGAAGGCCCGGTCGACCATCCGCGCGCCATGCAGTTCCAATATCCGGCTACCGGCAAAGCCACCTTGCAGCGCATCGCGCACCTTAGCCGGGTCGACGCCGGCATGTTGGGCAAGCACGAACGCCTCCGCCACTGCGCCAAGCGTTAGGGCGACGATCATCTGGTTCGCACTTTTCGCGACCTGGCCGGCGCCGACGTCACCGACGCGGGTGATCCGCTCCCCCATCGCCTGAAACAAGGGCTCTGCGCGCGCGAAGGCCGCCGCGCTGCCGCCGGCCATGATGGAAAGATTGCCGGCCTGCGCCCCCACCTGCCCGCCGGAAACCGGGGCGTCGAGGTAATCAATGCCGCGATCGGCGAAGGCTTGTCCCATCTCGCGGGTGTCCATCACCTGGGTCGTGCCCATATCGATGACGAGGGCGCCTTTCGCGGCGCCCGCGATGACCGACGCCTCGCCTTCCAGCAGAACCGTGCGGGCTGCGGGCGTGTTGGTGACCATCACGATGACGACGCCGTCCGGCCCGACGGCGCGCGCGATATCGGCGGGGCTATCGGCGCTCTGGAAGCCCTCGGCCGCCATGTCATCCTGCGGCCCGCGGGAGCGGTTATGGACGATGACAGTCGCACCCGCATCGCGCAGATTGCGCGCCATCGGCTTGCCCATCAGGCCAAGGCCAATGAAGCCAACCGGGATGCCGGATAAATCGCCCATTGCCTAACCTTTCCCGAAGCGTCGGCTCAAGCCAGCGCAAAGCGCGCACGCGCGCTGCGTTCGATGCCCGCACAAATCAGATGATCAAGCTCAAGCTTCTGCCGGATAATCTGCAGCAAGTTCAATTCTTCTTCACTGGCATGCAGGTCGGCGGCGGCCACCTCAACGCACAAGGCATAGGCGGTCTCCCGCAGGCGTGCCGGCAGGGCCGCTTTCACGTTGGCCAGGATCAGATCGATCCCATCCTCATCATCCAGAAGAGCGATGCAGTCGCTCGCGGCCCCGTTCATTTGGCGCGCGTCGTAGTTCCGGAAAACCGGCAGGTTCGCGATGATACGCCGGATGACGTCCAGCTCCGTATCGCTCATCTGCGCATCGGCGGCGGAGGTCAGAACCATGCAATGGATTAGCGCATCATGAATGGACAGCTTGGTGTCGTCCGCAGTCGTCAGCATCGCGCTCGTCTCCTTATGTTTCGCTGCCTCTGTCACTACTGGAGCCGGGCGTCCTGGGCAAGTCCGCTTGGGGTTTAACGAAAAGCGGGAGTGGATTATCTGACTGCCGCTCGACAAAGCCTAAGTCCCATCCTACGCTCCCTTGCTCATGCAAGCATTGATCGACGTCACCCTTCCCATTTTCGGTATCATGCTGGCCGGCTATTTGGCCGGGCGCTTTCGGCTGTTGGGCCAGGATTCGACCGCCGCCTTGAACGGTTTCGTCTATTTCATCGCCCTGCCCGCCTTGTTCATTAAGGCAACGGCGGCAGCGCCTTTTTCCGAAATCCTAAATGGGCCCTTCCTGGCCGCCTGGTATGGCGGGCAAATCGGGGTTTTTGCCATCGCGCTTTTGATCGCGACCTTTGTCTTCAAGGATCGGATTGGCGCGCTATCCATGCATTCGATCGCCGCCGTCTTCGCCAACACCGGCTATATGGGCATCCCGCTTCTGATCACCGCCTTCGGCGATACCATGACGCTGCCGGCCGTCATCATCACGGTCGCGAATGGGGCGGTGGTGATGGCGTTCCTGACCGCGATGTTGGAGGTCGATCGAAGCCAAGGGACGGCACTGAAAATTCTAAAGGATGTAGGGCTTGGCGTGGTGAAAAGCCCGCTCGTCCTCAGCGCCGGGCTGGGCCTTACCCTGTCGGCCTTCAGCGTGTCTATCCCTGGTCCGGTCAACACCTTCCTGGATTTGCTGGGCGATGCGGCGGGGCCGTGTGCACTGTTTGCCATGGGGCTGTTTCTGGTGGGCCAATCGATCCGGCGCGGCGCGGTTGAAGTGATGTGGGTCAGCGTCTTAAAGCTGATCGCCCAACCGTTGCTGACTTGGTATATCGCCACCCACTTGCTGGAGATGGAGCCGCATTTCGTCGCCGCCGCCGTGATCATGGCAGCGCTGCCGACAGGGTCCCTGATTTTCGTGGTGGGGGAGCGTTATGGCATCTATGTCCAGCGCGCCGCCGCCATCATTTTGGTCTCAACTATTGCATCGGTTCCCACGGTCTCTTTCGTGGTACAATATTACGTTAGCCAGTAGGGGGAGGCCCATTGATGCGCGACAGAGCCAATAGACGCCGCCGGTCCAGCACCGGTGGTGCCGAAGCGCGCGGCCCAGCGCTGGCCAATCCGGACCGCTTGCCCCAATTGGATTGGCGGGCCGTCCATAACACCTACAGCCCGATTGAAATTTTGGCCGAGGATGCGTTGGATCGCATCCATGATGCCTCGCTCACCATCCTAGAAGAAATCGGGATGGACTTCCTGGCCCCGGAAGCCCGCGCCATCGCCAAGGCGGCTGGCGCGGATGTCCGCGAGGGGGTGGAGCGTGTGCGCTTCGACCGCGCCTTGATCATGGATCTGATCGCCAAGGCACCCAGCCGCTTCGCCTTCCACGCCCGCAATCCGGCCCATGATCTGGAATTGGGCGGTAACCGGGTCAATTTCTGCATGGTGGCCAGCGCGCCCAACGCGTCGGATACCGAAGGCGGCAGACGGCGCGGCAATTTCAAAGATTACAAAGACTTCCTGCGCTTAAGCCAGCAGTTGAACATCTGCCATCTGAACGGCGGCTATCCGGTGGAGCCGATCGACCTGCCGCCGGCGACCCGGCATCTGGATGCGCTGCACGCCTTAGCGACGATGACCGACAAGCCCTTCCACGCCTATAGCCTGGGACGGGAGCGTATTCGCGACGGCATCGAAATTGCGCGCCTGGCCCGCGGCATCAGCCCGGAGCAGTTGCTGCGCGAGCCCAGCCTTTTCACCATCATTAACACCAATTCGCCGCTAAAGCTGGATATCCCGATGTCGATCGGCATCATAGAGATGGCGCGCGCCAACCAAATCGTCGTGATCACCCCCTTCACGCTGGCGGGCGCCATGGCCCCGATCACGCTGGCCGGTGCCCTGGCCCAACAAAATGCAGAGGCGCTGGCCGGCATCGCATTCGCCCAAATGGTCAATCCGGGCGCGCCGTGCGTCTATGGCGGTTTTACGTCGAACGTGGATATGAAATCTGGCGCGCCCGCCTTCGGGACACCGGAATTCGTGCGCGCCGCCCAAATCGGCGGGCAATTGGCGCGCCGCTACGGTTTGCCCTATCGATCCTCCAACGTGAATGCGTCCAATGCGCCGGACGCGCAGGCCACCTACGAAAGTGAAATGTCGGTCTGGGGCGCCGTGATGGGCGGGGCCAATATGATGATGCATGGGTTGGGATGGTTGGAAGGGGGGCTGTGCGCCTCCTTCGAAAAGGTCATCATCGACGCGGAAATCTTGCAGATGATGGCGGAGTATCTGCAACCCATCACCGTCGATGACGCGACGCTGGGCCTGGACGCCATCCGCGATGTGGGGCCGGGCGGGCACTTCTTCGGCACGGCGCACACGCTTGAACGCTATACGGACGCCTTCTACGCGCCGATGTTAAGCGATTGGCGCAACTTCGAAAGCTGGGAAGAGGCCGGCAGCCTGGACGCCACCCAGCGTGCGCACGCGCTTTATAAGCAACATTTGGCACACTATACCGCACCGCCGATTGACCCGGCGGTGGCGGAGGCCCTGGACGCCTTCGTCGCCAAACGCCGTGAAGAAGGTGGGGCGCCGGCGGATTGATGCGCGCGTGCCTGATTATTTTTTTCTGCGCGCTGATCGGCTGCACCGCGCCGCCCGGTAATGATGTGGGCACATTCCGCGCCGCGCCGGAACGGCTGGGCCTGTTGGTCATCGACGTGGAAGCCACAGGCCTGACCGGCTGGGCGATTGTCTTGGAAGACGGGCAGAGTGGGCGCGAGATCACCTTTCGCCCCCAGCCCCAGGGTATAGAGAACGAGCCGAGCGCCTATGCCCGCGCCGTCCCCCCCGGCGATTATCGCCCCGTGCGCGTGATGGCCGTCCAGGACGGCCAGCGCTGTGAGGGGGAGGAGGCTCCCACGACCCGCGCGATCTACCCCGCCTCCCTGGACGGCGATCACGCGAGCGTGTCGCTCAACGCAGGCCAGGCGCTCTATCTCGGCCACATAATGCTAAGCGCCAAACTCCTCGACTGCGAAGGCCCCTCAATCCAGCTTGAACAAACGGCCGGGAACCCCGACGCTGCGACCACGCGCATGGGCTATCCCCTGATCCAATCCGCCCCCCTGCTGCCACTAGGCCAGCGCGATCTGCGGCCGCGTTAACCGGTGCGCATTGCTGAGAGGCTCTGCCTCTGGTGGCCGCTCTCATCAAAATTATCGGGGTTTAGCCAGGCTTGGAAGGTAGCCTTCATGGCCGGCCATTCGTGGTCCAGGATGGAGAACCAGGCGGTATCGCGGTTGCGGCCCTTATAGACGCCGTTTTGGCGGAAGGTGCCTTCATAAGTGAAGCCCAGGCGCGCGGCCGCGCATTTTGAGGCCTCGTTGAGCGCATTGCATTTCCACTCATAACGGCGATAGCCCAAGTCATCGAAGACGTGCGCCATCATCAAGGCCATCGCCTCTGTCGCCGCGACGGTGCGTTGTAAGGCGGGGGAGAAGTGAAGGTGGCCGACCTCTATGCTGCCCGCCTCCGGCGCGATGCGCAGATAGCTGGCAAGTCCCAGCGGCTCGCCACCGGCGATGACGGCATAGAAAAATGGATCTTCCGCCCCCTCATAGCCCGCCATCCAGGTTTGGTAATCGGCCAAATCCGAGAACGGCCCATAGGGCAGATAGGTCCAGCTGGCGCCGTGCACATCCGCCTGGTCGGCGGTCCAAATCGGCTCGGCATGGGCGGGCGGGTTCAGCCGCTCCAACCGGCAGGTCCGCCCGATCAGCGGGCGGCCATCGGGGCGCGGGCGGGTCGTCCAATCGGGCACGGGCACGCCCACCGGCTGGCCCAGGTCATTATACTCAACGCTCATGGCTGGTTTGATCCTCAAATACTCCGCCCGCTTTATAGCCCCCACGGGACACAGCGCCAGGGCCATAATGCGCGCAGGCATGAGGCCGCTTGCGCCCCCGCCCCCTTCGGGATTAGGGATAAACGGAGCCTAACCCAAAGCGGAGCCCAAAAGATGACCCAAGCCACGCCCCGGGCGCTTTTCCATCTAGCCTACAATGTCCGCGATTTGGACGAGGCCCGGCACTTCTACACGACCCACCTCGGCTGTCGGGAGGGGCGCAGCACCGAAACCTGGGTCGACCTGGATTTCTTCGGCCACCAGCTCTCACTCCATGTGGGGGAGCCCTTCGCCACCGCCCCCACCGGCCATGTCGGCGCACATAAGGTGCCGATGCCCCACCTGGGCGCGATCCTGCCTTACGACGATTGGCGGGCCCTGGCCGATCGCCTGGAAGCCGCCGGCACCGACTTCGTCATCCCCCCCACCGTGCGCTACGAAGGTCAACCGGGGGAGCAATGGACGATGTTCTTCCGCGATCCGTCGGGTAATCCCATCGAAATCAAAGGCTTCCAGGATATGGCGGCGGTTTGGGCAACGTGATGGCTTAATCAACCTAATAGATCACGCCTTACCGTGGCATTGCTTGTATTTTTTGCCGGACCCGCAGGGGCATTTGGCGTTGCGCGGGACCTTGCCCCAGGTGGTCTCGTCCTTGGGGTCTAGCCAACGACCGGTGGCCTCGTCTTCGACATAGCCCTCAGGCGCGGTTTCGGCGGTCATGGGGGCTGCGCGGCGCGTGTCGGGTGAAGCGGCGGCGCTGGCGGTTTCTGAGGCCGGGGTGCCGCCCCGCGTGGCGGCGGCGTTGATGTCGTCGTCGGCGGCCGGGCGCAGTTCTTGGCGTGTGCTTTCATCCGGTTCGCGCCGGGCTTCCAACGCTTCACGCCCGCCATCGACGCGCAATTCCACATGGGCCAGCACGCTGGTGACCTGGCTGCGCAGGTTGGTCAAAAGCTGTTCGAACAGGTCGAAGGCTTCCGACTTATATTCATTCAACGGATCGCGCTGGGCGTAGGCGCGCAAGCCGATGCCTTGGCGCAGATGATCAAGCTGCAGCAGGTGATCTTTCCAGGCGTGGTCGAGCAACTGCAACAACAAGCTACGCTCCGCCATGCGCATGATGTCGGGGCCGTAATGGGACGCCTTCTGCGCCATCTTTTCATTCACCGCCTTGGCGATACGTTCACGCATTTCCTCGCGCCCGACACCTTCTTCCGCCGCCCATTCCGCGATCGGCAGGTCGAGGGCAAAGAGGCGCAGAGATTCTTCACGCAGCGAGTCCGTTTCCCACTGATCCGGCAGGGCCTGGTTGGGGATGGTGCGCGCGATGACGTCATCGATGGTTTCTTCACGCATATCGCGCACAGTCTCGGAAACATCGTCGGCGCGCATCAGCTCCTTGCGCTGCTCGAAGATCACCTTGCGCTGATCGTTCATCACATCGTCGAATTTCAGCAGCTGTTTGCGCACTTCGAAGTTGCGCGCCTCAACCTTCTGCTGCGCCTTTTCCAGGGCCTTATTAACCCAAGGGTGAACGATCGCCTCGCCTTCTTCGATGCCAAGCTTGCCCAGCATGCTGTCCATACGCTCCGAGCCGAAGATGCGCATCAGATCGTCTTCCAGGCTGACATAGAAGGTCGAAGCGCCCGGATCGCCCTGACGACCGGAGCGACCGCGCAACTGGTTATCGATGCGCCGGCTTTCATGGCGTTCCGTCCCGATCACCAGCAGGCCGCCGGCCCCGAGCACCTTTTCGCGCTTGGTCTGGATGTCGTCGGCGATTTCTTTTTCGCGCCGCGCGCGCTCAGCCTCATCGGTGATGTCCGCAAGCTCCCGCCAGACGCGAAGCTCGTAGTTACCGCCAAGCTGAATGTCGGTGCCGCGCCCGGCCATGTTGGTCGCAATCGTCACCGCGCCCGGCACGCCGGCGTCGCCGATGATATAGGCTTCATGTTCATGCTGGCGGGCATTTAGGACCTGATGGGCCATGCCGGCTTGCTTGAACTGGGCCGCAAACTGCTCGGACTTATCGATCGACACGGTGCCGACCAAAACCGGCTGGCCGCGCGAATGGGCGTCTTTCACCTGTTCCAAGACGGCGGCGTCGCGTTCCTTACTGGTGCGATAGACCTCGTCATCGAAATCTTTGCGCTGCATCGGGCGGTTGGTCGGCATTTCGACCACCTGCAGGCCGTAAATCTCCTCGAACTCGCCCGCTTCGGTCATGGCCGTGCCGGTCATGCCGGCCAGCTTGGGATACATGCGGAAGTAATTCTGGAAGGTGATGGAGGCCAGGGTCTGGTTCTCCATCTGAACCTTGACCTTCTCCTTCGCTTCAAGCGCTTGATGCAGGCCGTCGGAATAACGCCGGCCTTCCATCATTCGACCGGTAAATTCGTCGATGATGACGACCTTGTCGTCTTTGACGATGTAGTCGGAATCCTTGGTGAACAACCAGTGCGCCTTGAGCGCTTGGTTGACGTGATGGACCACGCTGACATTGCCGATATCGTATAGACCGCCTTCGCCCAGCAGATCGGTCTGGGCGCGCAGCAACTCTTCAATCCGCTCCTGGCCCTTTTCGGTCAAGGTGACGGAGCGTTGCTTCTCGTCGATCTCAAAATCTTCCTCCGACAGACCGGGAATCAGGTCATCGACCGTGCGATAGGTCTCGGAGCTGTCTTCGGTCGGCCCGGAAATGATCAGGGGGGTGCGCGCTTCGTCGATCAGGATCGAATCCACCTCATCGACAATCGCGAAGTTAAATTCGCGCTGGACCATCTGTTCCAAGCGGAATTTCAGATTATCGCGCAGATAGTCGAAACCGAATTCGTTGTTGGTGCCGTAGGTGATGTCGCAGGCATAGGCGCGCTGGCGCTCCATATCGTCCAGACCCGGCACGATCACGCCGACGCTGAGGCCCAAAAACTCATAAATCTCGCCCATCCAGCCGGCATCGCGCTTGGCCAGATAGTCGTTGACCGTGACCACATGCACGCCCTTGCCTGATAACGCGTTGAGATAGACCGCGAGCGTGGAGACAAGGGTCTTCCCCTCCCCCGTTTTCATCTCCGCAATACGGCCCTGATGCAGGACCATGCCGCCCATCAGCTGCACATCGAAATGGCGCTGGCTTAGCGTGCGCTTGGCCGCCTCGCGCACGGTGGCGAAGGCCTCGACCATCAAGTCGTCTTCGCTGGCCCCCTCGCTTAAGCGTTTTTTGAAGTCTTGGGTACGCGCCTGCAGGGCCGCGTCGTCCAGCGCTTCAAGCTCCGGCTCCAGGGCGTTGATCGCCTCAACGTTTTTCTGCAACGCCTTAACGGTGCGGTCGTTCGCCGATCCAAATACGGATTTCAATAGTCCGGAAAGCATTAAACTGGGTCCGCCGTGGGCTTGGGTGATGACACCGTGCGCAATCGCCTTTAAAGCAGCGCGCGGCGCGAGGCTTTTTAATCTTGTCCAAGCACTTAAGGGGCGGGACGCCCCCTGTCAACGACGGGCGGCGGAATACCGCGGCTTCGCGCGCTTGTGGAGAACGCTCTAGTGTGGTTTCGTGCCGCCCCAATCGCCCCACTCGAACGAAAAACTTGGATTTTATTTGGAGCTTTCATGATGCGTCGTCTTCGCTTCGCCCTTGCCGTCCTGATCCCCTTTGCCTGTGTGGCCGCCCCAGGCTTGGCCGCCGCGCAAACCGTCAGCGCCGATACCGTGGCCGCCGAAGTCGGCGATGCGACCATCACCATGGGTGAGGTTCAGCAGGCCTTCCTAAGCCTGCCGGAACAATATCGCCAGCGCGGCTTCGGCGCGATCTATCCGATGCTGTTGGAGCGTATGGTGCAGCAAGAAGTGCTGATGCAGCGCGGACGCGAAGCCGGCCTCGCCAACGATCCGGAGGTTGAACGGCGCGTTGACGAATTGCGCGATCAGGTCATCCACGACGTCTATCTAAGCCGCAAGGTTGAGGAATCGATCTCCGACGAGGCTTTGCGCACTGAATACGACCGCTTCCTTCAGCAGAACCCGCCTCGGGAAGAAACCAAGGCCAGCCACATCCTGGTTGAAGACGAAGAAAAGGCGCGCCAGCTGATCCAGCAGATCACCGATGGCGCCGACTTCGCGACCCTGGCCAAGGATCACTCCACCGGGCCCAGCGGGGCTGAGGGCGGTGAGCTTGGGTGGTTCGGACGCGGTCAGATGGTGCCTGAATTTTCCGACGCGGCCTTCGGGCTGATGCCGAACGAATTCACCTCCGAGCCGATCAAGACGCAATTCGGCTGGCATGTGATTCTGGTGCAGGATCGCCGCACCACGCCGGCGCCTACCTTCGAAGAAATGCGTCCGCGCCTACTGGAGAGCTTAGGCCAGGAAGAAGCCTTCAAGATCGCCACGGAAATCGTCGATGACAGCCCGGTGCAACGCTTTGACCTGGACGGCACGCCGATGAATAAACCGGCCAGCACGCCCCAATAAGGTTACCACGGCAGGCGTGCACCTTTCGGGTGAAGGATGAAGACCATGACCGCCCAATCTCCCTTCGCGCCCGCCCGGTTCCCTGATCTGCCGGTGATCGACGGCGTCCGGCTGGGCGGCATTGCGGCCGGCGTTAAATATCAGGGCCGCGTCGATGTCTTCATGGCAGCCCTTGATCCCGGCACCACGGTTGCCGGCGCGCTGACACGCTCGCTCACCCGCTCGGCCCCGGTGGATTGGTGCGCGGATGTCATCAAGCAGGGCAGCGCGCGGGCGATCCTGGTGAATTCGGGCAACGCCAACGCCTTCACCGGGCAGGCGGGCCAAGACAGCGTCACCGTCATGGCCGAAGCCGCCGCACAGGCGATCGGGTGCAGCCCGAAAGAGGTTCTGATCGCCTCCACCGGGGTGATCGGGGTGAAGCTGCCCGATGATCGGATATCAAGCGCCGTGCCGCGCCTGAATGCGCAGATCGCGCCCGATGGCTGGCAGGATGCGGCGCATGCGATCCTGACCACAGACACCTACCCCAAGGGGGCTAGTGCGACCTGCGACATCGACGGCGTGCCGGTTAAAATCGCCGGCTTCGCCAAGGGATCGGGCATGATCGCGCCGGACATGGCGACGATGCTGGCGTTCCTGTTCACCGATGCAGCAATCCCAAGTGATGTGCTGCAACAAATCGTCACCAAGGCCGTCGATCAAAGCTTCAACTGCATGACCGTCGATAGCGACACGTCGACCAGCGACACGGTGCTTTTGGCCGCAACGGGTAAGGCCGGCAACAAGCCGCCCACCAAGGCCATGGATAAAAGCCTGAAAGGCTTCCGACATGCGCTGTTATCCGTGATGACCGATCTGGCGATCCAGGTGGCGAAGGACGGCGAGGGCGCGCAGAAGTTCATCACCATTGATGTGACCGGCGCCGCCACACCCAAAGCCGCGCGGCGCATCGGGCTTTCGATTGCCAATTCGCCCTTGGTCAAAACCGCGATTGCGGGCGAAGACGCGAATTGGGGCCGTATCGTCATGGCCGTCGGCAAGGCCGGTGAAAAGGCTGACCGGGACCGCCTGACGGTCGCGATGGGCGGAGTCGTGATCGCGGAAAAAGGCGAAGGCGTGCCCGACTACGATGAAGCCCCCGTCGCCGCCCACCTGAAGGGGCGCGAGATTAAAATCGATGTCGATGTGGGCGTCGGGCGCAGCAAGGCGCGGGTCTGGACCTGCGATTTGACCCACGGCTAT
>Ga0307967_1001196_pt1 | contig 16384 bp, 15 predicted proteins | sample OrgLakmetagen648_FD_201828 | JGI IMG/M metagenome (GOLD analysis project Ga0307967, IMG submission 201828) | Saline water microbial communities from Organic Lake, Antarctica - #648 | ecosystem: Environmental > Aquatic > Non-marine Saline and Alkaline > Saline | place: Antarctica: Organic Lake... | reverse complement strand
GTGAAGGGTCTGTCATGCGTTTAAGATAACCTTAAGGATGGTAGTGAAACCTTGCTTCCTGTTATATTCACTGTCAGCAGTGTAACAGGAAGACAGCAGTGGATGCCCAGAATCTGATCAGCAAAATCAAGGAGCGACGTGAGCTGCTCCGCAAGTCCGAACGCAAAGTTGCGGATTTTGTTATCGACAATGCCTCAGCGGTACTGGGTATGCGTATTGTCGATGTCGCCGCACGTGCTTATGTCAGCGAGCCGACCGTGGTACGTTTTTGCCGGGCGCTGGATTTTGATGGTTTTCAGTCGTTCAAGTTGCAACTGGCCCGACACCTGGGTGCCAACAGCAGTTACTCGCAGTTCTCGGTGGATGATCGCGACACCATCGCTGATCTCAGTCATAAAGTGTTCGACTCTACGATTGGGTCTTTGCTTACCGTGCGCGATGAACTTGATCCGGCCGCCCTTGAGCAGGCCATAGCAGCCATTAATGAAGCCAATCGAGTCGAATTCTACGGCTTCGGCGCATCAGGATCTGTGGCGTCAGATGCCCAGCACAAGTTTTTCCGCCTGCAGCTGTCAAGTTCGGCCTACACCGATCCGCACATTCAACATATGTCGGCCATTTCTCTCAGCCCCAAAGACGTGGTGGTGGCGATTTCCCAATCGGGTCGCACCAGGGCCCTGATTCAAAGTGTGGAGCTGGCACTTGAGGCCGGTGCCACGGTTGTGGGTCTGGCGCCCCAGGACACGCCATTAAGCAAACTCAGTACCATTCCGATCTATGTCAACATGGAAGAGGATCTGCAGGTATTCACCCCAGTGTCTTCACGCATTGCACACCTTCTGGTCATTGACGTGCTGGCCATGGGCGTAGCGCGTCTGCGCAAAGACTTGTTGAAGGATTATCTGAAACGGATCAACAAAAGCCTGCGCGCGCTGCGTACACAAAAGCCAAACACATGAACCCCAGCCGATAAGCCTTCATTCCACGGTTACAGATTTTGCCAGGTTCCTCGGGTGATCAACATCCGTACCCTTGAGTATGGCCACATGGTAGGACAGCAGCTGTAACGGAATGGTGTAAAGAATCGGTGCAAGAACGTCGGGTACCGGCGGCATACGAATCAGTTTGTAGTCACCGTCATCGTCAAAGCCACCGCTTTCATCGGCGAATACAAACAACTTGCCTCCACGGGCACTGACTTCTGCCAGATTACCTTTAAGTTTACCCAGCAGTTCGTCGTTCGGCGCCACCGCGATCACCGGCATCTTGTCATCAACCAGCGCCAGCGGTCCGTGCTTAAGCTCGCCCGCTGGATAGGCCTCCGCATGGATATAAGAGATCTCCTTGAGTTTGAGCGCACCTTCTTTGGCAACTGGATACTGATTGCCGCGGCCAAGAAACAACGCGTGGTGCTTGTCAGCAAAGCTGATGGACAACTCCTGTATGGCTTTGTCCAGCGTGAGTACCTGATTAACGAGATCAGGCAATTTGCGCAGATCCTTAATGTAATTTGCTTCGGCCGCCTCGCTCATACCATTGCGGCGACCCAGCACCAGTGACAGCAGCAACAAGGCGCACAACTGAGTGGTAAACGCTTTGGTGGATGCCACCCCGATTTCCCGCCCCGCCATGGTCAGCAAAGAGAAGTCGGATTCGCGCACCAGGGAGCTGGTGGCGACATTACAAATGGCCAGGCAGCCGACATAACCGGACTCGCTGGCATATCGCAGCGCAGCCAGGGTATCAGCAGTTTCGCCCGACTGTGATATCGCAACAAATAACGTGCCAGGTTGAACAATTATATTCCGGTAGCGATAATCACTTGCAATATCTACCTGGCAAGGCATTTTCGCAATGTTCTCCAGCCAGTACTTGGTGATAAGGCCAGCATGGAAACTGGTACCACATGCGACGATCTGTACGTTGGTCACCTGATCGAAGATCGCCTTGGCTTTGATACCGAACGCTTCCTCCAGCACGTGGTTTTCGCTGATCCTGCCGCTCAGAGTGTTCTTTATGACGGTACCTTGTTCGTATATTTCCTTAAGCATGAAGTGGCCGTATTCGCCTTTCTCGATTTCTGACAGATCACTGCGAATTCGGGTGCGCTTGCGTTCAACTGGCTTCCCGTCAGAAAAAATACGAATTGACTTACGCTTGATCTCAGCAACATCGCCCTCTTCCAGATAGATGAAGCGGTCGGTTACCTGGCCCAGCGCCAGTGGATCGGATGCTACAAAGTTCTCACCTATGCCTACACCAATTACAAGAGGACTGCCGCTGCGTGCAACCACTAATGTTTCGGGATCGTGGATGCTGATTACACAAAGACCATAGGCGCCGTGCAGCATGGGCGTGACTTTTTGCACAGCTGACAACAGACTGGTTTTTTCTTTGTCCATTACCTGGTGTATCAGGTGTACCACAACTTCCGTGTCGGTATCGGAAGCAAACGTATAGCCGTCGTCGATTAGTTGTTTTCGCAATACTTCATGGTTTTCGATAATACCGTTATGAACTAATGCGAATTCATCGCTCGACATGTGCGGGTGAGCATTTTGCTCGCTGGGCACGCCGTGCGTTGCCCAGCGCGTATGCGCAATACCGGTTTTACCATGAGTTGGATTTTGTTCAATCCGGGTGACAAGTTTTTTGACTTTTCCTACTGCCCGCACCGAATGCAGCGACGTGCCTTTGTCATCAAGAACTGCAATGCCGGCCGAGTCGTAGCCTCGGTACTCCAATCGCTTCAACCCTTCGAGCAATATTTCTATCACATCCCGCTGTGCCACTGCGCCCACGATTCCGCACATAAACAACCCCTGTTCGTTGCTATTACTATTGTTGGTTTTTTACTGGTCGTATCCAGCCAGTGATGTTCTTTTGTCGTCCTCGCCCTACGGCGAGCGCTTTGTCGGGCACATCCGCAGTGATTACCGATCCGGCCCCCACCGTGGCTTCCCGTCCGATGGAAACGGGCGCAACCAACGCAGTATTTGAACCCACAAACACACCGGCCTTGATGATCGTTTTGTGCTTGTTGACGCCATCATAGTTGCAGGTGATTGTACCTGCACCGATATTAACATCCTCGGCAACACTGGCATCACCGATATAACTCAGATGACTGACCTTGCCACCTGCACCAATTGTCGACTTTTTGATTTCAACAAAATTTCCAACCTTGGTCCTGTCACCAAGTTCAGTGCCTGGTCGTAATCGGGCGAATGGCCCAATTGAGCAACCTGGTGATATTTTTGATCCTTCAATATGACTATTGGCCAGTATCACACAGTCGTTACCTATGGAGCTGTCGATAAGAGTAACATTGGGACCGATCGTGACGCGGTCGCCGATACGGTTATTGCCTTCGAGAATGACATTCACATCCAGGCACACATCGCGTCCGATCAGCAAAGGTCCGCGGATATCCAGTCGCGCCGGATCACGAACGGTCACGCCCTGCAGTGCGAGCTGCCGAGCCATGCGTATTTGATAGTTACGTTCCAGATCAGCGAGCTGGAGGCGGTTGTTGACGCCCTGCACCTCGTTTTCGTCGTGTGTTTGCAGACTGCCGACTTTGCATCCATCGCGACAGGCAAGAGCGACAGTATCGGTCAGATAGTATTCACCCTGAGCGTTAACTGTCGTCAGCAACGTCAACCAGTGCTTCAGGCGTGCGGCATTGAATGCCATGATGCCGGTATTTATTTCGGTTATCTTTTTTTGTTCGTCAGAGGCGTCTTTTTCCTCGACGATTGCCGTCACCTGGCCGTCTACATCACGGATAATACGGCCTAATCCTGCGGAATTTTCAGTCACCAGGGTCAACACAGCGATGCCGGTCTCGTCGGCTTTTTGTCGCAATTGTTGCAGGGTTTCCGGTGTAATCAGCGGTACGTCGCCGTACAGCACCAATACCGTTTTATCGTCATCAACTGCCGGGGTCGCCTGCATGACAGCGTGCCCGGTGCCCAGCTGCTCAGTTTGCTCAACCCAGTTAAGTGGTGAATTGACCGGGTTTCTTTCAAAGTATGCGCGTATTTGTGCCGATTGATAGCCGGTTACCAAGTGAATGGTGTGCGCGTCTATTGCCGTAGCTGCATCAAGCACATGGCTCAACATGGGCTTGCCGGCAAGGGTGTGCAGGACTTTGGGCTGGTCAGAATACATTCGTGTGCCCTTGCCCGCTGCCAACACAATGACGTCTGTGCTCATGGTCTATCCTGTTTCGTGTCGAAAAAAAAGGGTAGCGGTCAGGCTACCCTTTTTTTTCTAATTTTCAAAGCGATAGAGAGATTACTTACGAATCTGTTTGAGCGCACGCAGCTGAGCAACCGCTTCTGCCAGCTGCGACGCAGCTCGCGAATATTCAAACTCTGCATCTTTGTTCGCGATTGCAGCCTGAACGTCGTCGATCGCCTTTTGTGCGGCAGCCTCATCAACATCACCGGCCCGGATAGCGGTATCAGCGAGCACTGTTACGGTGCCGCTTTGAACTTCAAGATAACCGCCGGAAACGTAATAGATTTCTTCCGCACCATCTCTCAGCACGCAACGAACCGGCCCAGGGATCAGCTCCGTCAGCAGTGGCGCATGACCTGGCGCCACACCCAGATCACCCAGAGTCCCCGTCGCCACGAGCATTTCGACGAGGCCTGAGAAGATCTGTTTTTCTGCACTTACGATGTCACAATGCATTGTCATCGCCATAAGGTTGTTCTCTTTACAATTCAGTCAGACCATTTTTGTCTTCTGCAAACTGACCTTTTCAGGGCCTGTCTGCAAGCAACACTATCAGCCTTTGAGTTTGGCTGCTTTTTCAACAGCTTCGTCAATGGTGCCCACCATGTTGAAGGCTTGTTCCGGAATGTGGTCGTAATCACCTTCAAGAATGCCTTTAAAGCCAGCGATAGTGTCTTTCAGGGAAACATATTTACCGGGTGTGTTGGTGAAGATTTCAGCAACAAAAAACGGCTGCGACAGAAAGCGCTGGATTTTACGCGCCCGGGCGACAGTCTGCTTGTCATCTTCCGACAATTCGTCCATACCCAGAATCGCAATAATGTCTTTCAGTTCCTTGTAACGCTGCAGCACTGTCTGCACGCCACGGGCGACTTCGTAATGCTCCTGGCCAATAACCAGCGGGTCCAGCTGGCGTGACGTCGAGTCCAGCGGGTCGATCGCCGGGTAAATACCCAGCTCGGCGATGGAGCGTGACAGCACAACGGTAGCATCCAAATGGGCAAAGGTAGTTGCCGGTGATGGGTCAGTCAAGTCATCCGCCGGCACGTATACGGCCTGGATTGAAGTGATAGAGCCGGTCTTGGTGGATGTAATTCGCTCCTGCAGTACACCCATCTCTTCGGCCAGTGTTGGCTGGTAACCTACCGCTGATGGCATACGACCCAGCAGCGCCGATACTTCGGTACCTGCCAGGGTGTAACGGTAGATGTTGTCGACAAAGAACAGTACGTCACGACCTTCGTCACGGAATTTCTCCGCCATGGTCAGGCCAGTCAATGCAACTCGCAGCCGGTTGCCGGGAGGCTCGTTCATCTGGCCGTAAACCATCGCCACTTTAGAGTTGGTCAGGTTGTCCATGTCGATAACCTTGGATTCCTGCATCTCGTGGTAGAAGTCGTTACCTTCACGAGTTCGCTCACCAACACCGGCAAACACCGACAGACCACTGTGTGCTTTTGCGATGTTATTGATCAGCTCCATCATATTGACGGTTTTACCAACACCGGCACCACCGAACAGACCTACTTTACCGCCTTTGGCAAACGGGCAGATCAGGTCGATAACCTTGATGCCGGTTTCAAGCAGTTCACTGGATGCGGAGAGCTCGTCGTAAGCGGGCGCTTTACGGTGAATGGGCATACGCTCCTGTTCGCCGATGGGGCCGCGCTCGTCAATCGGGTTGCCCAGCACGTCCATGATTCGACCTAGTGTTTCCAGACCAACCGGAACAGAAATAGGCGCTTGGGTGTTGGACGCTTCCAGACCACGGCGCAGACCTTCTGTACTGCCCATCGCGATGGTACGCACGATGCCGTCGCCCAACTGCTGCTGCACCTCGAGTGTGATTTTGCCGCCTTCAACGGCCAGTGCATCATAGATACGAGGTACTTCTTCCCGCGGGAATTGTACGTCAATAACTGCACCGATAATTTGTACGATACGACCGCTACTCATGTCCGGTTCCTCTTGAATATTCTTGATCTTCAAAGCTGGTTAAATTAACTGTTTGCCGCGGGCGATCAGACTGCAGCCGCGCCGCTCACGATCTCCGACAATTCCTGTGTAATAGAGGCCTGACGTGCCTTGTTATAAACAAGGTTAAGCTCTTCTATCAGATCGCCTGCGTTATCAGTCGCGCTCTTCATTGCAATCATTCGAGCCGCTTGTTCGCAAGCCAGATTTTCTACAACTGCCTGATAGACCTGGGTTTCAATATATCGGGCCAGCAAACCGTCCAACAGCGATTCAGCCCGGGGCTCGTAAATATAGTCCCAGTGATGCTTGAGTTCCTTGTCTTCTGATGGCTCCAGCGGCAGCAGTTGCGCAACCACGGGTGTCTGCGTCATGGTGTTGACAAAGCTGTTGCTGACCAGAAAAAGCTGGTCTATTTCACCGTCAGTAAATTTGTCCAGCATGACCTTCACGGCACCGATCACATCTGCCAGCTCGGGTTTGTCGCCCAGGCCGCGGACCGACGCGACCACTTTGCCACCGTAATTATTGAAGAATGATGTCGCCTTGGCGCCCATTGCGGCAAACTCGACGTCAATATTCTGTTTGCGGAAACCCGTTATCGCCTTCACGGCTGCCTTGAAAGCATTGTTGTTAAGACCACCACACAGGCCGCGGTCTGACGATATCACAATAAACGCCACACGCTTGACTTCACGAGTGGTGAAATAGACGTGACGATACTCCGGGTTCGCATTGGCTACGTGACCTACTACCTTGCGCATGTGCGTTGCATAAGGTTTACCGATCGCCATACGATCCTGCGCTTTACGCATCTTGGACGCAGCCACCATTTCCATGGCACTGGTTATTTTCCGCGTATTATTGATGCTGGAGATCTTGCCTCGAATCTCTTTTCCACCAGCCATAATTCACCGCCTACCAAAGTTGCCAGGCCTGTAGTTACAGGACCCATAGTTACCAGGTTTGAGTTGCTTTGAACTGCTCGATCAACGACTTGAACTGCGCTGAAATCTCATCGTTATAGTCAGGTTTGCTGTTCACACTGCTCAACAGCTCGCTGTGCTCACTGTTCGCGTATGAAAGCAGTGAATGTTCGAATGCCACGACCTTATTCAAGTCAACATCTTTCAGGAAGCCTTCGTTGGCAGCGAACAAAACCAACCCCATCTCGGCGACGGACATCGGTGAGTACTGACCTTGCTTCATCAACTCGGTAACGCGCTGGCCATGCTCAAGCTGAGCTCGCGTGGCATCGTCCAGATCGGACGCGAACTGGGCGAAGGCTGCAAGTTCGCGATACTGCGCCAGTGCGATACGGATACCACCGCCAAGCTTCTTGATGATCTTGGTCTGGGCTGCACCACCTACACGTGATACTGACAGACCGGCGTTGATTGCAGGGCGAATACCGGCATTAAACAGGTCCGTTTCCAGGAAAATCTGGCCGTCGGTAATGGAGATCACGTTTGTTGGTACGAACGCTGACACGTCGCCTGCCTGCGTTTCAATAATGGGCAGTGCCGTCAGTGAGCCGGTTTTACCTTTCACTTCGCCGTTAGTCATCTTCTCTACATAGTCAGCATTTACCCGTGACGCGCGCTCCAGCAAACGAGAGTGCAAATAGAAAACGTCACCGGGATACGCTTCACGGCCCGGCGGGCGACGCAGAAGCAGTGAAATTTGACGGTAAGCCCAGGCTTGTTTGGTCAGGTCATCATAAATGATCAGGGCGTCTTCGCCACGGTCACGGTAGTATTCACCCATTGAACAGCCTGAGTAAGGTGCCAGGTACTGCATAGATGCGGGATCCGAGGCGCTTGCGGCAACAACCACGGTGTATTCCATTGCGCCATGCTCTTCCAGCTTGCTCACCACGTTGGCGATAGAAGATTGCTTCTGGCCGATAGCCACGTAGACACACTTAACGTTTTTGCCTTTCTGGTTGATGATGGCATCAATGGCAACAGCAGTTTTGCCCACCTGACGGTCGCCAATGATTAGCTCACGCTGACCACGGCCAATCGGGACCATGGCATCGATAGCTTTCAGACCGGTTTGTACCGGTTGGTCAACCGATTTACGGGCGATTACACCCGGTGCGACTTTCTCTACCGGTGCAGTCAGCTTGGCGTTGATCGCGCCTTTGCCATCAATCGGATTACCCAGTGCATCAACAACACGGCCTTCCATTTCCGGGCCTACTGGAACTTCCAGAATCCGGCCGGTGCAACGACAGGACTGACCCTCGGCCAACACCTTATAGTCACCCAGTACCACGGCGCCTACAGAGTCACGCTCCAGGTTGAGTGCCATACCAAAAAGGCCACCATCAAATTCAATCATCTCACCGTACATGACATCTGCCAGACCATGAATACGAACAATACCATCAGACACGCTGACGATAGTACCTTCGTTTTTGGCCTGCACAGAAACGTCGAGATTATCGATTCTCTGTTTGATAATTTCACTGATTTCTGACGGGTTCAGTTGTTGCATGCTTATTCCCTCATTCCCAGTTTTTCTAGGAACTCAATGATTCGGCTAATTTGTTCAGTTTACCTCGAACAGAACTGTCGATGACGGTATCCCCTGCTCGAATGACGGCGCCGCCGATCAGACTTTGATCTACGCTGGTGTGGAGTTTGACCTGGCGGTCCAGGCGCTTCTGGAGTGCCTCGGTCAGCTGCTCGACAAGGGCGTCGCTTAACGCATATGCGGTGGCAAGCTCGACTTTGACACTCTTCTCTTTCGCCGCCTTGAGGACATCAAAGATTTCTGCAATTTGAGGCAGCAGTGGCAGCCGGCGATTGTCCGCCAACAGCCTGATCATGTTCGTGCCTTTAGCGGATATTTCATCACCGCAAATTGCCAGTAAGGCATCGGACTGCTTCTCAGCAGTCAGCGCCGGGTCCGTCAGCAGATCGCTGACTTTATCGTCCGCTGCTACCGCTGCAAGTGTCTGTAGCATTTCTGACCACTCAGCCAAGGCCTTATCAGCAACAGCCACTTCAAAAGCGGCGCTGGCGTAAGGACGTGCTAATGTTATTGACTCTGCCATCGTATGTTCGCCTATAACTCAGAAGCGAGTTTTTTAACCAGCTCTTCGTTAGCGGCCTGATCCACGGATGACTCGAGAATTTTCTCGGCTCCGGCGATCGCGATGGCCGCGACTTGCGCTCGCAGTACTTCACGCGCGCGCTGAACTTCCATTTCAATTTCCGCTTTAGCGCCAGTAATCAAACGCTGGCCCTCGTCGCGAGCCTTGTCTTTGGCTTCATCAACAATCTGATTGGCACGTTTGTTTGCTATATCAATAATCTCAGCGCTTTTGACTTTCGCTTCACGAAGATCGTCGGCCGCTTTATTTTGCGCCAGGTTCAGGTCGCGGTGAGCACGATCTGCCGCTTCCAGACCATCAGCGATCTTCTTCTGCCGCTCTGCCAGTGCCGCTGTGATGGGCGGCCAGACGAACTTCAGACAAAACCAGACAAAGAAAGCAAATGCTATCGATTGACCGAGCACGGTTGCATTAAGATTCATGGTGTCACCTCCGCGTTAGTTATCCGCTGGGCTTGAAAGACGTTTCAAGCGTTCGATTAACCGACGAAAGGATTCGCGAACATCACCAGGAAAGAAACACCCACACCGATGATAGAGATTACGTCGACGAAACCGGCAACGAGAAAGAACTGAACCTGCAGTTTTGGCGCCAATTCTGGCTGACGTGCAGAGCTTTCAATCAGTTTGCCCCCCAGATTACCGAAGGCAAGTGCTGTACCAATACCACACAACCCAAAGATAAGGGCGACAGCGATTACCGAAAATGCCTGAATAGTTTCCATTTTTTTCTCCAAGATTTAACAAAAGGTCTAACAAAAAAGGTTAAGGGATCTAGTGAGCTTCGGGCTCCGTGTGTGCCTGATTCAGATAGACAATTGTCAGCATCATGAACAGATACGCTTGCAAAGTGATAATGAGGATATGGAATACTGCCCATGCAAAATGCAGTGGCAGCTGGAATACTCCAACCAACGCAATCACCATGAAGATCATCTCGCCGGCAAACATATTGCCGTAGAGCCGCAGCGCCAGGGATACTGGCTTGGCAAGAAAACTTGGCACTTCCATAATAAGGTTCAGCGGCACCGCCCACTTGCCGAACGGATGAAAAGCAAATTCACCAAGGAATCCACCCACACCCTTAATCTTGATGCTGAAAAAGATGATCAGCATAAACACACTGAGGGCAAAACCAGCGGTAATGTTCAAGTCTGTGGTGGGGACCGCTTTAAAATAAAGGTGGCTGTCCTGGGCGATGAATGCTGCTGTCAGCGGAATCCAGTCTACCGGCACCAGATCCATGAGGTTCATCATGAAGATCCAGCAGAATATGGTCAACGCCAATGGTCCGATCAGCTCATTGCGGCCAAAGAAGGTGCTTTTGACGGTCGTCTGAACCATCTCCACGATGTATTCCACCGCGTTCTGCAAGCCACCGGGTATGCCGGATGTCGCCTTACGGCTCACAATGAAGAAAAGTCCCATGAACATCACACCCAATAACAGGGACATGAACATGGAATCCAGATGGATTGACCAGAAGCCCATCGCATTGGCTTCTTCAACAGAGTGTGCGATACCCCAGCTGCCATCGGCTGTTTGACCGAATTTCAGGAAACCAAGGTGGTGGGCAATGTATTCAGTGCCGCTTTCGTATTCAGGCATGGTAAAGCCTGTTGAATTTGCATCTGCCATGAGTTGAATTATTTCTAGTCAGTTTTGCCGATTTTACGGGTTGTTCCGGTCAGGGTTGCTTACGCGGACAAACATAAGCACGCCTGTTATGTGCACCAGAACAAAGCCTGAAAACAAAGCCACTGCGTTCAGTGGGTCTACGTAGATAAAACTCAGTGCGAATCCCGCACCCATCAAAAAAAGTTTTATCGCCTCTCCCTTAAACGTTTCTTTTACAATCAGATCGGCCCATCGTGCTCCCCGATACTTGAACGCTCTTATTGCGAACAGAGTGCCCGGAATCAGACAGATCAAACCACCGATCAGTAAAGAGTAGGCGTTTGGCCAACTACTGAAAACAGCCATCGCGAGCACAAGCAAAAACAATATAAATGCTTGAGTTAACGCTACTTTATGTATAGGAGGAGCTTTTATAGTTGACATGAGCGACGCTGATAATCAAAAGCTCTCTTGTTTTTGGCTTCCATTCCGCATTCAGAGGAGCGCATTATAGGGATTTTAGCCGGGCCAATCAACACGGTATTACACTCTCCTGCTTAATGGCTGTTTACTTTATGCGCGCAAGAATGCCGTCGAGCTCATCCAGGCTGTTGTAGCGCAGCGTGAGTTTGCCTGATCCTTTGCTACTGTGCTGTATTTGCACTTTCGCGCCAATGCGCTGCGACAACGTGTCCTCCAGACTGGCAATATCCGGATCCTGGCGAACAACGTGGTTTTTCTCGGGTGTGTCCTCGGCCAGCAAGCGCCTGACCATTGATTCGGTTTGGCGAACGGACAAGCCCTTGCCACTGACCGCTTTGGCTGCCGCGGACTGTTGCGCAGCCGGCAGACCCAGCAGCGCCCTGGCATGACCCATTTCCAGATCGCCGCGCTCCAGCATCAGGCGAACATCCTGGCTCAGGGACATCAGGCGCAGCAGGTTGGTCACCGTGGTTCGGGATTTGCCAACCGCCTCTGCCACTTCCTGCTGGGTGAGTTCAAATTCTTCCTGCAGGCGTTTCAGAGCCATGGCTTCTTCGATCGGGTTGAGGTTTTCGCGCTGGATGTTTTCGATCAGCGACATGGCAATCGCAGACTCATCATTCACCAGGCGGATGACCGCGGGAATGGTGTCCAGACCAGCTATCTGGGTCGCGCGCCAGCGACGTTCGCCAGCGATTATTTCGTAACGATCGCCAGTCACCGGTCGCACCACGATTGGCTGCATCACACCCTGCACCTTGATGGATTGCGCCAGCTCCTGCAGTGCCTCCTCGTGCATGTCAGTGCGTGGCTGGTATTTACCCCGCTGAATCAACTCAACCGGCAAATGACGCAGCTCACTGTCTTTATCCGCCCGTGGTTGCGATTGCCCCGATGCGGCATCGGGCTGCACAGATACCTGGTCAGTGGCCTGCGCGGCGCGTTGCGCGGCGGCGGCGCTGCCCAGCAATTTATCCAGTCCCCGGCCCAGTTTTTTCTTTCCTGACATGCTAAAACCTTTTGATCCTTGATGGTTAACTCAAACGACGTCCTGCTCAGACTGCGGTCTGTTCCTGCCGACGCAGCATTTCGCCGGCCAGTGCCAGGTAGGCGATGGCCCCGCGCGACTGGCGGTCGTACTGTAGCACCGGCAAACCGTAACTGGGCGCCTCTGCCAGCCTGACATTGCGTGGTACTACGGTGCGGTAAACACAATCGCCGAAATGACTATACAGCTGGCTGGAAACTTCTGTGGTGAGTCTGTTGCGCGGATCGTACATAGTTCGCAGAATCCCCTCAATCTTCAAGTCCGGATTGTGAGTTTCACGAACGGCAGAAATGGTGTCCACCAGGGCCGACAACCCTTCGAGCGCATAATATTCGCACTGCATGGGAATGATGACCCCTTGCGCGGCAACCAGCGCATTCAGCGTCAGCATTGTCAGCGACGGCGGGCAGTCGATGACAATAAAATCATAACGCTCACCGACGTTTGACAGCAGTTCCTTCAACCGGCGTTCACGCCGATCGATTTCCAGCAACTCTATTTCGGCAGCGACCAGATCACCGTTGGCTGGCAACATGTCAAAACCGGCCTCGGGCGTGGTGACCACCACCTGGTCAAAACTCGCTTCACCCATCAGAAAGTCATACACAGAATATTCCAGCTCGGCCTTTTCTATGCCGCTGCCCATGGTGGCGTTGCCTTGAGGATCCATGTCAATCAATAGCACACGACGCTTGGTCGCCTGTAACGAGGCGGACAGATTAACTGATGTCGTTGTCTTACCTACACCGCCCTTTTGATTGGCGATTGCGAGTATTTTTGTCACCTGCCCTTCCTGTCTGATAAAGCTGTCTGCTGCTGTTTTTAATTTCGAATCGTGCGTAATTCAACAATGTGACGTTGCGCTTCACACTCCGGGATATCAATCGCCCAGGCATTAACGTGTTGCCAGTGTGCGGGTAAATCGCGGATTTCATCGGTCGGGTACAGGCCTTTCATTGCCAACAATCGGGTGTCCAGAACACACAGATGCTCACATCCCAAGACAAAGTCAGCAAGTGAGGAAAACGCCCGGCTAACGACAATATCAACTTGGCCGGAACTTTGGTAGCTTTCGATGCGCGTGTTTTCAACTTTGACATTTTTCAGTGCCAATGCAATCAGCGCCTGAAATACGAAGCGTGTTTTTTTACCATTGCTGTCCAGCAGAACAAAATTGACATCAGGCAAACTCAAGGACAGCGGTATGCCCGGTAAACCCGGCCCAGTTCCCACATCAAGGATGGTAAAGCCCGATTTTCCGGCGCTCAACTCACGAATGCGTGGTAGCAGGCTTAAACTGTCAAGCAGATGACGCGATATCATTTCATGTGGGTCGCGCACCGCGGACAGATTGAACGCCTGATTCCACTTGTCGAGCAGATTAACGTACTCAAGCATCCGGGCTTGCACGTCTTCACTCAGGCTGAGGCCCATATCAACAAGGCCCTGTTGTAGTCGTTTCGCCAGGTCCATGTCAGGCCGTTTGTCTGGCTCTGACAGACTGATATTTTTTCAGATAAATCAGCAACAAGGACACCGCCGCCGGTGTCATGCCGGGAATTCGGGCAGCCCGCGCGATAGTATCAGGTTTGGCCGCAAGCAGTTTCTGTTTCAGCTCGTTAGACAAGCCTTCCATGTGCTGATAATCAAAATCGGCCGGCAGAGCCGTATTTTCCTGACGCTTCAGTTTTTGGATATCCTCTTCCTGGCGGTTGATATAGCCCTGATATTTAAGCTGAATCTCAACCTGCTGGGAAACCTGTGGATCCAGTTCAGGCATGCTTGCCGAGGTTTGGCGCAGGGCTTCACGCATGGTCTGGTAGCTCAGCTCCGGGCGCGCCAGCAAATCGGCGAGGCTGTATTCACGGCCCAGAGGCTTTTCCAGCAATCCACTGATGGCCGCTTCCTTGTCAGTGCCGGGCTGGACCCAGACTGACTTCAATCGTTTGAGTTCGTGGCCAATACTGTCCTGCTTTTTACTGAACGCATCCCAGCGCACGTCGTCGACCAGGCCCATGTCACGGCCCATCGTGGTCAACCGCAGGTCGGCATTGTCTTCGCGCAGCAGCAGACGGTATTCGGCACGGCTGGTAAACATGCGGTACGGTTCGGTCGTACCCATGCTGATCAGGTCGTCGACGAGCACGCCGATATATGCTTGGTCGCGGCGCGGACACCAGCTTTCCAGCTCCCGTGCCGCCCGGGCAGCATTGATGCCCGCCAACAAACCCTGGGCACCGGCTTCTTCGTAGCCGGTGGTACCGTTGATCTGACCAGCGAAATACAGACCCTTGATGAACCGGGTTTCCAGTGAATGATGAAGTTCACGGGGATCAAAGAAATCATACTCAATGGCGTAACCCGGACGGGTAATATGCGCATTTTCGAAACCCTTGATCTGACGCACCAGCTCAATCTGTACATCAAACGGCAGACTGGTGGAGATGCCATTGGGGTACAGCTCGTTGGTGGTGAGCCCTTCGGGTTCGACAAAAATCTGGTGCGAGGTTTTATCGGCAAAGCGCATGACCTTGTCTTCGATGGACGGGCAATACCGTGGCCCAAGGCCTTCAATCACTCCCGTGTACATCGGCGACCGGTCCAGTCCGTTGCGGATAATCTCGTGACAACGCTCGTTAGTGGCTGTTATGTAACAGTTAATTTGTTCCGGGTGATCTTCCACCGTACCCATGAATGACATCACTGGCAACGGTGTGTCACCGGGTTGCGCCTGCATCACGGAAAAATCCACCGAGCGGGCATCAATGCGCGGCGGCGTTCCGGTTTTAAGACGGCCAACGTTGAACGGCAATTCACGCAAACGGTCAGCCAGCTTGATCGACGGCGGATCACCGGCACGGCCACCGGAGGTATTTTCTAGACCAATATGGATCTTGCCGCCGAGGAAGGTGCCGGTGGTCAGCACCACGGTAGGCGCAAAAAAACGAATACCCATTTGCGTGACAACGCCTTCGACGCGCTCGCCCCGAATAATCAGGTCATCAGCGGCTTGCTGGAAAATATCCAGATTTTCCTGACTTTCCAGCATGTTGCGAATCGCAGCCTTGTACAGGGCGCGATCTGCCTGTGCTCGAGTGGCGCGCACAGCAGGGCCCTTGCTGCTGTTCAACACACGGAACTGGATGCCGGAAAGGTCGGTTGCCCTGGCCATGGCCCCGCCCAGCGCATCGATTTCGCGTACCAGATGACTTTTGCCAATGCCGCCGATGGCGGGATTGCAGGACATTTGCCCCAGCGTTTCGATATTGTGCGTCAATAGCAGGGTTTTCACGCCTGTCCGGGCCGCCGCCAGCGCTGCCTCAGTACCGGCATGGCCACCACCGACCACGATCACGTCATATCGTTTGGAATAATCCATATGCTGAAACTTCGAAACTTGAAAAGGATGGTAAGTATAAGCCTTGTAACGCAAATTTAAAGGCTTGTGACAGAAAATAATCCACAAGCGGATGTTATTAACATCAGAGATTTAAAATCATTAATATAGTTATAGTTAATCTATTAATACTTAATACTGTTAATACTAATGGTAAACCGATTTTCTGTAGACAAGCCACTTTTTATTATCATAATCAGTTAGATACAAGCTGTATAGATCGGTGCAAAAGCACTGCTCAAGCTGCAGCAAAACGTTTAGCAAGCTGTGCAGAACATGCGGTGTTATCCACAGGGTAAAAACCGGCCGAATTTGAAGAAAAAGTTATGCACAGAAATAGCGCTTTTATGCACAGTTTCTGATCACCTTTGGAACAGGTTAAAACAGTTATTTACCGATGCAAAAACTGGAAAAAATACGACCCAAAAGGTCATCGGTCGTCACCGCGCCGGTAATTTCACCCAGATATCGATGTGCGTGACGCAGATCTTCAGCGA
>Ga0307967_1001194_pt1 | contig 16394 bp, 15 predicted proteins | sample OrgLakmetagen648_FD_201828 | JGI IMG/M metagenome (GOLD analysis project Ga0307967, IMG submission 201828) | Saline water microbial communities from Organic Lake, Antarctica - #648 | ecosystem: Environmental > Aquatic > Non-marine Saline and Alkaline > Saline | place: Antarctica: Organic Lake... | reverse complement strand
ACCCAGATCGTTGAAAACGCCCGATGCGCAATTCGGGCGCCGATCACCTATGGGCATCCAAAAGCAAAGGGCCTTCAAACATCGCCCCACGCGCCAAAACAGGGGCTTCATGAATAATTGCGGTTAACATCAACCACGACGCGCCCTTTAACCTGACCTTTCAGGATTTCGGCCCCCAAACGGGGCAATTCCGACAGGTTCGCAGGCTGAACCATCGAGTCAAGCTTTTCCATCGGAAGGTCGCTGGCGATACGCTGCCAAGCTCTCAGACGATTGTCGTAGGGTTGCAGGACGCTGTCTATTCCCAACAGGTTTACGCCGCGCAGCAGAAACGGGATGACCGTGGCCGGAAGGTCGGCCCCGCCGGCAAGACCCACGGCAGCGACCGAACAGCCGTATTCCATCTGCCCCAGCACGCGCGCCAGCATCGCACCCCCCACCGCGTCGATGCAGCCGCCCCAGCGTTCGCCTTCCAACGGGCGCTTGGTGGTTTCGTTCAGAATGTCGCGGGCCACGATTTCAGTGGCGCCAAGCGATGTCAGATAATCCGCATTGTCCGGACGCCCGGTCACGGCAGCCACGTCATAGCCGAGGTTCGACAGAATAGCCGTCGCCACCGACCCGACACCGCCGGAAGCGCCGGTCACAAGCACCGGTCCTTTGCCGATGCCGTGATCCTCGAGGGCCATGACCGCAAGCATCGCGGTGAACCCTGCGGTGCCGACAGCCATCGCCTGCCGCGTATCGAGACCTTCCGGAAGCGGCACCAGCCATTCCGCCTTGACCCGCACCTTTTGGGAATAGCCGCCCCAATGCGCTTCGCCGACGCGCCAGCCGGTCAGCACGACCTTGTCGCCGGGTTTGTAGCAATCGTGGTCCGAGGCCTCGACAGTGCCCGCAAAATCGATACCGGGCACGTGCGGGTAGTTTCGAACCAGCCCGCCGCCGGGCCCGATGCACAGACCGTCCTTGTAATTGACTGTCGAATAATCGACCGCGACCGTGACCTCGCCTTCGGGCAGATCGTCCAGTGACAGATCCTGCACCGCCGCTGCCGTTTTGCCATTCTCGTCTTTTTCGACCACCAGTGCCTTGAACATGTTGCTTCCTCCTGTCGGGGGTGGACTACCCCTCGTTTCGTCCACACTAGCGCCGACAACGGCCCGACGACAGGGTCGTCAGGTACAAGGCGGCGCACAGGCAAACTCAGGTTCCGCCAGCCTGAGGATTTCAGAGGGGGGCCCACTCCGAATCTGCCCTGCTTTTGTGCATGGGTTGCCGGTGACCCTGACGAAATGACCTTGGCCACCGCCTTGTGCTTCTTTTTCGGTTCAAACGACCGCGGCGCGACAGGACATGCTTGCTGTACCCCGCAAACATCCCTAGTTTTTCCTGCAAATAACGTCCAACAGGAGATACCATCATGACCATCCACCGCCTTCTTGGCGCCGCATCGCTTGCCGCACTCGGCACTGCGTCCGCTGCGCAGGACGCCGACCTTCTGGTCTTCGACTACTCTGGTTTCGAGAACGCAGCCTACCACCAGCCCTATGTCGACGCGCATGGCGAAAGCCCGACCTTCGCCTTCTTCGGTGATGAGGACGAGGCGTTCCAGAAACTCCGCTCGGGCTTTCAGGCCGACGTGACCCACATCTGCGCAGGTTCTGTTTCCAAATGGCAGGACAGCGGCATCATCGAGCCTTGGGACACGTCCAAGGTCACGGCGTTCGACACACTCAATACCGAACTGACCGACGCGGATGTCGCCGGTGGCGAAGACCTGTATTTCCTGCCGACCGATTTCGGCTCGACCGCGATCGCCTACAACCCCGAGGAGGTCAACGAAGAGGATGTGGCCAGTCTCGATGTGTTCCTGAACCCTGACTTCGGCGGTCGCATGTCCCTGCCCGACAACGTGGACGACGCCTACGCTCTGGCTTTTCTTGCCACGGGCGTGACCGATTGGACCGAAGCCACGGACGAAGAGTTCGAAGCTGCATCAAACTGGCTGCGTGAGGCCCATCCGAACCTGCGTACCTATTGGGCCGATGCGGCTGAACTGTCGCAGCTGCTGTCCTCGGGCGAGATCCTCGTGTCCTGGGCGTGGAACGAAATTCCCGCCACGATGCGAGAGGAAGGTCGCTCGATCGCCTTCAACCGCGAAACGCCCGAGGGCACCTCGCTTTGGGTTTGCGGGTACGTGAACCTCGTCGAAAGCCCGGGCTCTGAAGACAAGGCCTACGACTACGTCAACGCCATCCTGTCGGAAGAATCGGTCGTGCCTCTTCTGGACTTCGGGTTCGGGTCAGCCAACCAGAGCGCGCTGCAGTCCCAAGTCACCCCCGAAGACCTCGAAGCTGCCGGACTGGAGCCTGTGTCGGTGCCGGTTCTGGCCCAGCTTCCCGTCAGCAACGAGCTGCGCGAAAAGATGAACGGAACCTTCGAGCAGATCAAAGCCGGATTCTAGGACATCGGTCAGGTCACAAGTTGGGGGGCGGCACCGCAAGGGCCGTCCCCCATTTACGTTTCAGACCAGCGATCAGCGCAAAACGCTTTATCCGGTCGTCAGGATTGATTTTCACGCAGATTTGATTAACACAGTTATACTTTGCCAGCTCCAAGGTCGTGCAGTGAACCGTGAAATCCCGCCCCGCCAATTTTCTACGCGTCGCGTTCTGGTCGTCGAAGATCAATTTCTGATCCGCCTCGATCTTCTGTCAGTTCTGGAAGAACACGGAGCCATCGTGATCCCCGCCGCGAGCGTCGCACAGGGGCTTGCGGCACTGGCAACCGCCACCTTCGATGTCGCCGTTCTTGATGTTCACCTTCCTGACGGGGAAGTTTTTCCAGTGGCCAAGCAGTTGTGCGAACGGGGCATTCCGATCATCTTCCATTCAGGGCAGGCCTGCGCTGCGGACCTGATGCAGTCCTTTCCCACAGCGATCGCCCTTTCCAAACCGGCGTCGGACTATCAGATCGTGACTGCCGTGAATTCGCTGTTGCCCGCTCTATTTAGCGACTGAGAACCTAACAGCCGGAGCGATCATGGACATCATCAACATTCTTCTCGTTCTTCTCAGCGTGGGCTTTGGCCTGATCGGCTGGCTTGCGCCGAAATACACCATGGACACGCTGGACCTGAAACCGGGGCCCACGTCGATGGGGACATCCGAGATCAGGGCCGCCAGCGGCGCGCTTTTCGTCGGTCTGGGGATCGGTGCGTTCCTGCTGGGCGATCCGGTGGCCTATGCGATGATCGGATTTGCCTGGGGCGGAGCGGCGCTGGGCCGCGCGACATCACTGGTGCTGGACGGTCAGACAAGATCGAAATGGATTTTCTTCGCTGTCGAGGTCGTCGTCGCCGTCGTCGCACTTTGGACCAATCTGGGGGTGGATACCGGCGTCTGACCCCTTGCCAGATGCGTCCCCAGCGCCTACTTATAGTCTGTCTCTTTGGGGACTATGGACATAAACGCGCTCGTAATAAGCGGATCGGACCCGGGGGCGGTACCCGGCGGCTCCACCAAACATCCTTCATTTGGGGATCATGGGGCCGAAATAGGATCGACGAACGTCTAAAGGGGTTTTGCTTTGTCTCGGTGAGATACCACCGTTATCGGTTCATACAAGCTAGTTGCAAATGACAACAATGCTCCGGTCGCAGTTGCCGCGTAAGCGGTACCTAACACCGAAAACTTAAGTCCTAAGGCTTTGCAGCTTTAGGCGGGGTTCGCAGGCACCTGGCAACAGAAGCCTGCATTTCACCCCCTGCCGCGCGGAACATTCGGACGCACGACGTGTTGTCCGGCGCATCCCGCACTCGAAAGCGCCATCATGCAAATCTTTAAATGCCCAGCCTGTGACAAGCGGGTGTATCTCGACAATATCGCCTGTCGGTGCCGGCATGCAGTGACCTATCACCCCGAAATCAATACCATGCGAACCGAAGGGGCGCCCTGCGCCAACCGAGACACGATCGGCTGCAACTGGCTGGCGGAAGACACCGGCTTTTGCCGGTCCTGCGTGATGACCCACACCGTGCCCGACATGGACGCCGCGACGAACGCCGAACTCTGGGCCACGACGGCTTCGGTCAAGCGTTACATGCTGGTCAATCTGGCGCATTGGGGCTGGTTCACCGACCGCGACCCGGGCGCACGACCGGGATTTCGGCTTTTGTCCGAACAGACCGCAACAGGCCAGAGCCGGGTCGTCATGGGCCATGCCAGCGGTGTCATCACCATCAACGTGACCGAGGCCAGTGAGGCCATCCGCGTCGAGCGCCGCGAGGAACTGGGCGAGCTTTACCGCACCATGATCGGCCACATGCGCCACGAGATGGCGCATTTCCTGCACCTGCGTCTTTCGGCCGATCCTGCATTCAACGCAGACTTCCGCGCCCTGTTCGGAGACGAGCGCGAGGACTACGGCGCGGCCTTGAAGCGCCACTACGATGCGCCGCAGTCGGCCAGCGACGACCACATCACCAGCTACGCCACATCTCACCCGCACGAAGACTGGGCCGAAACGACGGCGCACCTGCTGCATCTTGTCGACCTGCTGGACAGCGCCGCCGCCGCGGGCCTTGCACTGCCCGGTGGTCCACCTGCCGGCTACAATGCCTATGATGAACCGGATACAAACCGGCTGATCAGGCATGCCGTGGATATGGCCATCGCGATCAACCACGTGAACAGGGCCTTGGAACTGCCTGATCTTTATCCCTTTATCTTGGGGGCGGGCGTGCGCAAGAAGCTGGCATTCATCCACGACCATCTGCGGCGCGGTCCGATGGGTCAGGCAAAGCCTTCCGCTGCATAGACCTGCCACAGGACAGCTAGAGAGCTGTCTGGGCATCCGGACGGTGACGGGCAGAGTGGCGACGATCAAACCAGTCTTTTCGCAAATCTTTTACTTTTACTCGATGAGTGCTTGTTGCAAGGTCGCGCCATGTGGCGCGCGCTGTTTCTCTGTCTGTTTCCCCTTCCCGCGCTCGCCTGCGAGACCGCGTTGATTCTGACCATCGACGTCTCGAATTCCATCGACGTCGCAGAGTACCGGATTCAGACAGAGGGACTTGCAGATGCTTTGGACGACGCCGAGATCGTCGAGACCCTGGTGCAAGGCGAAAGTGCGCTGTCGGTGGTGCAATGGTCCGGGACCGACAAGCAGGAAGTGTCGCTTGACTGGCGCCAGATGCGGACCTCTCTCGATGTGCAGGCATTCGCTCTGGACGTGCGCCATATGCCCCGCGCCTTCGTTCTGTCGGATACCGCCCCGGCCGAAGCGATCATGTTCTCTCTCGACCACTTTCGAATGGCGCCGGCCTGCGAACGGCGCGTCATCGACATATCTGGCGACGGGACCGCCAACAGTGGCGGCGAGACCCGCGATGCAAGAAATCTCGCGGAACGTGCCGGTGTGACGATCAACGCGGTCGCCATCGAAAGCATGGGTCTGGCCATCACCAACTTCTACCGTGGCGCGGTCATCACGCGGAACGGCTTTGTCGTCACCGCCCGCACCCACCGCGATTACCCCCGCGCGATCCGCACCAAGCTGATCCGCGAACTCAGCCAAGTGCTTGGCTGACCTGATGGGTTCACCTTCTCTGAAAGACCTGACGTCTGTATTCGGCCGGATCGGGCTTCTGTCTTTCGGCGGCCCCGCCGCACAGATCACACTGATGCACAAGGAACTGGTCGAGGACCGCGACTGGCTGAGCGAAAGCGATTTCCTGCGCGCCCTCTCGTTCTGCATGCTCTTGCCCGGACCAGAAGCGATGCAGCTTGCGACCTTTGCAGGCTGGAAGCAACGCGGCGTGATCGGGGGACTGATCGGCGGCGGGCTTTTCGTGTTGCCGGGCGCTATCGTGATGGCAGCACTGGTGCTGGCCTACGGACGCTTCGGAACACTGCCGCTTGTGCAGGCGATGTTCATTGGCGTTCAGGCGACGGTCGTGGTGATCGTCATCGGCGCGCTGCGCAAGGTTGCGGACAAGGCACTGACCGGTTTGCCGGGCTGGATCATCGCGGCAGCGGTCTTTATTGCCCTGTTTATCTTCGGCCTGCCCTTTCCACTGCTGATCGGGCTGTCGGCAGGTCTGGGTGCGGTCTGGTTGCGCCCCGATGAAACGGCATCGCCGCCCGCGTCACAGCTGCGCTGGGGGCCGTCCTTGCGAGCCATCGGTATCGGCGGGGTCCTGTGGGCCGCGCCCGTGCTGGTGCTGATCGGGCTGGACGCCAGTTTTCTGACCGATCTGGCGATGTTCTTTTCGACGCTGGCCGTTGTGACGTTTGGCGGGGCCTACGCCGTTCTGGCCTATATGACCCAGACCGTCGTGCAGGATTTCGGCTGGATCGACACCACGCAGATGATGGACGCGCTGGGACTGGCCGAGACAACGCCCGGCCCGCTGATCCTTGTGACCCAGTTCGTCGGGATGCTGGCCGGGCTTCTTGAGGGCGGCATCGGTCTGGCACTGGTCGCGGGCGCGGTCACTCTTTGGGTGACCTTCGTGCCCTGTTTCATCTGGATCTTCGCCGGTGCCCCGCTGATCGACTGGCTGGACGGCCAGCCGCGTCTGCAAGGCGCGTTGTCGGGCATCACCGCCGCCGTGGTTGGCGTCATCGCGAATCTGTCGCTCTGGTTCGCGGCCCATGTCTTTTTCGCCCGCGTGGTGACGGTGGACGACGGGGTCTTCAACATGATCCTGCCCCGACCCGAAACGCTGAACGGACCAGCGCTGATCCTAGCCTGCGTGGCGGCTGCATTGCTGCTTTGGCGCGGTTGGGGGCTGCTGAGCGTGCTGGGCGTCACGGCTGCGCTGGCCGGGATCGCCGGACTGAACGGCTTGGTCTGACGCCCCTTTTATCCCCCCGCCAAGCCACCTATGGTGTCAACGGACGGGACAGACCAAGGGGCACGGGCGATGTCTGACACGATCGATTACGGAAATCTGATGCATCAGGCGATGCGCAGCCTGATCCGATCCGTACTGGAGCGGATCGCGAAGGACGGCCTGCCGGGTGAACATCATTTCTTCATCACCTTCGACACGATGCACCCCGACGTCGAAATCGCGGATTGGCTGTCGGACCGCTATCCCGGCGAGATGACCGTCGTGATCCAGCACTGGTTCAGCAATCTCGAAGTGACGGACGAAGGGTTTTCGATCACGCTGAACTTCGGTGACAGTCCCGAGCCGCTGTACATCCCCTATGACAGCATCAAGACCTTCGTCGACCCCTCGGTCGAATTCGGTCTGAGGTTCGAGACGCCCGAGGAAGCCGGTGTCGATGACGAAGAGGCCCCGATAGACGTCATGGCCGAGGATCAGGACGGCGACCAACAGCCAAAACAGGCCGAGGTCGTCAGTCTCGACAAGTTCCGCAAGTAAGTTGCGTCCCCCCGCAGTGCTGGCTAAGTCTGACGCAGCGCAACTGAGGGGACCGACATGGCCGACACACGCACCGAAACCGACAGCTTTGGCCCGCTTGAGGTTCCTGCCGACAAGTATTGGGGCGCGCAGACACAGCGCAGCATTCTGAATTTCCCGATCGGCTGGGAAAAGCAGCCTGTCGCCATCGTCCGCGCCCTTGGCGTCGTCAAGAAAGCCTGCGCGCAGGCCAACAAGGAGCGTGGCAAGCTGGATGCAAAACTGGCCGATGCCATCATCGACGCAGCGGGCGAAGTCGTCGACGGCAAACTTGATGACAACTTTCCACTGGTCGTGTGGCAAACCGGGTCCGGCACCCAGTCGAACATGAACGCCAACGAGGTGATCGCCAACCGCGCAATCGAGATGCTGGGTGGCCAGATCGGGTCCAAGGACCCCGTCCACCCGAACGATCATTGCAACATGGGCCAGTCGTCCAACGACACTTTCCCGACAGCTATGCATATCGCCGTGGCCACCACCGCGCATGACGTTCTCATCCCCGGACTGGAAAAGCTGCACGCGGCACTGAAGGCCAAGCAGGACGAATTCAAGGACATCATCAAGATCGGTCGCACCCACACGATGGACGCGACGCCCCTTACACTGGGGCAGGAATTTTCCGGCTACGTTCATCAGGTCGCAATGGGGATCGAGCGGATCAAGCGCGCGCTGCCGTCGATCTACGAATTGGCGCAGGGTGGCACAGCCGTGGGCACAGGTCTGAACACCCCGAAAGGATGGGGTGAAACCGTGGCGGCGAACATGGCCCAGATCACCGGCCTGCCCTTCGTCACCGCACCCAACAAGTTCGAAGCACTCGCAGCCCACGACGCGCTTGTCGAGATGTCGGGGGCTCTCAAGACCGTCGCCGCGAGCCTCTACAAGATCGCCTGCGACATCCGGTTTCTGGGCTCTGGCCCCCGCTGCGGTCTGGGCGAGCTGATGCTGCCCGAAAACGAGCCTGGTTCGTCGATCATGCCCGGCAAGGTCAACCCGACGCAGGTCGAGGCGATCACACAGGTCTGCGCCCATGTCATGGGCAACGACGCCGCCGTAGGCTTTGCCGGCTCGCAAGGGCACTTCGAGCTGAACGTGATGAAGCCGATGATGGCCTATAATGTGCTGCAATCCATGCAGTTGATCGGTGACGCGTCCAGCGCCTTTACCGACAATTGCGTCAGCGGCATCCGTGCGGACGAGGGCCGCATCGACAAGCTGATGCGCGAGTCGCTGATGCTGGTCACAGCCCTCGCCCCCGAGATCGGCTATGACAACGCCACGACAGTCGCCAAGACGGCACACAAGAACGGCACGACGCTCAAGGAAGAGGCGATCAATCTTGGCTTCGTCGACGCCGAAACCTTTGACCGCGTCGTGCGACCCGAAGACATGATCGGACCAAAGTAGATCGATCGCGCAGGGACGGCGTCGCATCGCCGTCCCGCCCGAGGCCTTACCCCCAAGTCCCACGCCAGATGGCATCAAGGATCCAAACATGGCGAAAGTCGTCAATCTCAGACAGGTCAGAAAAGCCACCGTCCGCTCAGAGGCCAAAACGCAGGCCGACGCCAATGCGGTCAAGCACGGGCGCACCAAGGCGCAGCGCGTGCTGGAAGCCACACAGGCCCAACAGGCCAGCGACCGCCTGTCACAACTGAAGTTCGAGGATGAGTGACGCCCGCCCGGTCAAACACTCTTTGACCTTGCGGGGTCACCGCACGTCGGTGTCGCTGGAAGCGCCGTTCTGGATGGCCTTCCGCGCGATTGCCGAACGGGACGGTCAGACGATCAATGGTCTGGCAGTCCAGATCGACGAATCCCGTGGCGATGTTGGTCTGGCCTCTGCGATCCGGGTGTTCGTGTTGCGGGATGCGCAACGGCAGGCTCAAGCGGCGTCACGACCCGAACAGGGTCCTTCGACCGTCGGCTCCGATTTACCCTAGTTCAGTCGTCACGGCGCACGAACCGCAGCCACATACCGTCCCGCGTCCGCACCGTCAGATGCGCGACCGGCACAGGCACATGGTCATCGACCGCGGTGAACCGGAAGGCACGCACCAAAAGTGCCAGAAGAACAACACCTTCGATCATCGCAAAACCGGCGCCGGTGCAGACCCGTGGTCCGGACGAAAACGGCTTGTAAGCGGTGCGGGCGCAGGCCTTGCCGTTCTCGGTCTCCCAACGCGCGGGATCGAAGCCATCCGGGTTGTCCCACAACCGTTCGTGCCGGTGCAGATGCCACGGCGACAGCACGATCTGCGCGCCAGTTCGGACCGCGCGCTTGCGAAAGGTCTCGGGCTGTATCGTCTCGCGCACCATCATCGGGACAGGCGGATAAAGACGCAGTGCTTCCCGAAAAACATCGCGGGTGACCTTGAGCTTCGACAGGCTGGCAAAATCCTTGAGCCCGCCCGCCTCTGCCGCGACACGGTCCTGCCACTCCGGATGGGTCGCCAGCAGGTAAAGCGCCCATGACAGCGCCGAGGCGCTGGTCTCGTGTCCCGCCAGAAAGAAGATCGCCACCTGATCGACCATTTCATCGGTCTCGAACTGCTCGCCTGTCTGGGGATCGCGCATGGTCATGATCTTGGTGGACAGGTCATCGGGCGCGTCACCCTGCGCGATCCGGTTCTGCCGCGCCTGGGTCATGCGCGTGATCAGCTTGCGGATCCGGGCCGCACTGGCACGGGTGTCCTTGCGGAAAAACCGCGGCATCCAGGCAGGCGCCTTGACGAAGGCAGCAAGGTTCAGGATCGGCTGGCTGCGTTGGTATGACTGAAACTCGCTGAAGACAGCCAGCGCATCACGGTCGGTGATCGGCACCGAAAAGAGCGTGCGAAAGATCACGTCCGCCGCCACGTGGCTGGTCGCCGGCTCTACATCCACCGGATCGCCGGTGGCCTGTACGCCCCAGCGGGCCACCGCATCCTGCCCCGCCGCAAGGATCGCCGGAAAGGCATCGCGCAGCTTGCCCCCCTCGAAGGCCGGGTCGATGATCCGCCGCTGGCGTTTCCAGACCGCGCCGTTGGTCAGAAAGACGGAGTTTCCCAGCAAGGGCCGCAGCCCTGCACCGATCCGGTCGGATTTCGGAAAGTCGTCAGGCCGGTCATTCAGCACCGTCCGGACCAGATCGGGATCATTGACCAGATAGGACCGGAAGAACGGCGTTTTGAACTCTGCCATCCACGCGCGGTAAAGCTTGGCGGGCTGCGCCGACAGGATATCCGCCCGGAACAGCTTCATATACCGCCAGAGCGACACCTTTTCAGGCCGAGAGGCAGGCTTGGGCGGTGTGCTCATGCGGCCATATGTGTGTATTTGGACGCGGTCACGTCAATGCGCGATTTCGACGGAGGACGCCCCGCATAGCGATCACCCAAGGTCCGTGGTCCAGCAGTGATCTGGAAGTAGTCGTAGTCCTTTGGACGGTCGAAGGCGCAGAGATACTGAAAATGCAGCCGGAAAAAGCGCCAGCGCAATTCCTGCCAGCGCTGGGGCGACAGGGATTGCGTAAAGGCCGCCGACATGACCAGCGGCCAGCGCTTGTTCTCGGGCGCGACACCACTGACCGCCACAGGATCGCAAAGCGCGAAGGCGCAGCCATCACCCGGCGCTGTCACGTCCACCCATGCGAGGCTGTCCTGCGACGACAGAAAATGCAGGTCCGCCCGTAGACGGTGGGCGTCGGGCAGGAAGGACACCATCGGCACCACCTGCCCCAGCGACAGGAACCCCAGCGCCGGACCGTTTGCCGGCACGCGACCTGCACGGATCAGATCGGCGAGGATCGACACGCCCAGATGTGCGCCTGACGAATGGCCAACGACCAGCACTTCGTCCACGTCCTCAGTCAGTGCTGTAGCGATGATGTCGCCGAAAGCCGTCATCCGCTCTTCCAGCGCGGGCGGATTGGCCCCGTTCCAGCGGGCGGAATAGGCGTAGTCGTGCATCAGGTAATAGGCGAAGAACTTGCCGTCTTTCTTCTTGAACCAACGCAGGACGATGACAGCGACAGCTGCCGTGACAGCCCAGCGAACGACGGGCGTCAGCGCCGCAACCGACCAACCGGCCAGACCCAATGCGGTGTTCAGCCCACGCAGCGCCAGCCCCGCGACCACAGCCCCAAGGGCGACAGCGACAAGAAGTTGCAGCAGCAGCATGCCCACCGGATAAAGCGCCGCGATAACCGGGCCCTTGCGCATCCACATCAGCCGCCGCAGCGTTCCGGTCATGATGTAGGTCCATGTGGTGCGGACAAGTTGCAGATAGGTCGCCGCAATCGTGGACGACATGCTGCCGCGCACGATATCGGACCAGACCAGCACGTCGACTTCGGCGCTGACCGACTGTCCGTCTATCAGTCCCGAAACATTCCAGCCGTAGGTTTCACCTTTCGGTTTTGGTGAGATCCCGATCTCATAGCCAGAAATCGCTGCCTGATCCGCGCCTTCAGACCGGTAAAGCTCGCGGTAGCGGCGCGGATGAATAGGGTCGTATCCGGGAACATAAAACACCCTACGGCGGCGCACGAGTCTGGGGAGGGGCGCGTCCTGCATGATTTCGCCTGTTCATTGCTTCGCCATGTCCTACCGCGAAAATGGGACCGAATTAAGGACTATCCCAAAGCGGCGAGGCCGGGAAAGCTTTCAAGCAGCCAAAAGCTGAACGCGGTGAACTGACCCGTGATCATCATCAGACCCACGGTCCAAAGCAGCAGGCCGGAAATCCGCTCGATCCGGTCGAGATGACGCTTCATCCAGCGCATTACCCCTGTCAGACGCGGAAAGAAGGCCGCGACCAGAAGGAACGGGATGCCCAGACCCATCGCGTAGAAGGCCAGAAGGATCGTGCCGCGTGCCATGTCAGCCTCGGAGGCCGCAAGCCCCAGGATCGCGCCAAGGATCGGGCCAAGGCAGGGCGTCCAGCCGAAGGCAAATGCAAGACCCAAAACGTAGGCACCGAAGGCCGATCCGCCCCGGTCACCGGCGTCCATCCGGGCTTCGCGGTCCATGAAACCGATGCGGAAGACGCCGATGAAATGCGCACCGAAGATCATCACGACGACGCCCGCGATGATGACGAACCAGTCCTGAAACTGCAAAAAGGCCCGCCCCAGTGCCGATGCGGCAAAGCCCAGCATCAGGAAGACGGTCGACAGGCCGAGCACGAAAAACGCGGCGGCCAGAAGAACGCGGCGGCGGGCGACGCGGGTTTCCTCCATCTCGCTGACAGACACACCGCCCATGTAGGCAAGGTATGGTGGCACGACCGGCAGGACACAGGGGCTGAGAAAGGACAAAAGGCCGGCCAGCATCGCCACGGCCAGCGCGGGGATCAATGAGGCGTCGAATATAAGGGCCGAATCCAGCATGCTAACGGCTTATCCGCCTTTCGAGGGGGCGTCACGCCTCAGTCACTCAACTCCGCGTTTACAGGCTGAAATATCGCAGCTATTCCATCGGTATGGATGAACCGGATGTCACCCTTGATGCGCTTGGCCTGTTGTGCCCCCTGCCCGTTCTCAAGGCGCGCAAACGTCTTTCCACGCTGATGTCGGGTCAGGTGTTGCGCATGGTTGCGGATGATCCGGCGGCGATCGTGGACGTGCCGCATTTCTGCACGGAAGCCGGGCATACCCTGCTGGATCACCGGCGCGAGGGGCTGACCCTCACCTTCGACATCTGCAAGGGCTGACATGAAAACGCCGCCCCGAAGGGCGGCGCTTTGACTATCCTACCGACGCCACCAACCGCGCTTCTTGGGCTTGTCTTCGTCGGCATCCGGCGCGGGCGTTACAGCCTCTTCGACCTTATCGGCCACTTCCGCGACGGGTTCGGTAACCACAGCGACAACGTCCGAGATCACCTTTGATGCTTTGCGACGTGTGCGCGGCCTTGGTGCGGGCTTGGTCGCTTCGGCGGACTCAGGCTGAACCTCTGCGGCAGGTTTCGCCTCGACTTCGGACTGGGCCTCGACGTCGGGCTGGGCCTCGACTTCGGATCCGCCTGCCTCGACCTCGGCTTTGTCGTCGGCATCAAGTGTCGCGTCAACCGACGATGCTGCCTCTGATGGCGCAGGCGTTTCTTCGACCTTCTTCTTGCGGGTCCGGGTCCGGCGCTTGGGCTTCTCCTCGGGCTGGGCCTCAGCCTCGGCCGGGGTGGACTCTGCTGTCGGCGTCTCGGCCGGTTCGGATGCGGCATCAGCCTCGGATGCGCCTTCAGCCGGTGTATCGTCGGTCTTGGCGGGTGCCTTGCGCCGGCTGCGTGTACGCCGCTTTGGCTTCGCCTCGGCCTCTGCTGCAGGAGCGTCCTGTTCGGGGGCATCGGCGACCGGCTCCGCTTTTGCAGGCCGCTCGTCGTCATCCTCTGAATCGTCGTCGGACGTGTCACCGTTCTGACCTTCGGCCTGATCGTCACCGTTGGTTTTCCGGCGACGCCTGCGCCGACGCCGCTTGCGCTTGGGCTTGTCACCCTCGTCCTCGGACTGCTCGGGGCGGGGTTGCTCCTGCACCTGCTCGTCCGCTTCATCCTCGACCGAATCCTCGAGCAGAATATCGTCGTCTTCGCTGATCTCATCCATCATGTCGACAGAGCCGACAACGAAGGGGGCCGCTTCGGGCACAGAGCGTGTGGCGGTCTTGAACTTTTCAAGAGCATAGCCAGGCGAGACAAGTGTCGGATCGCACTCGATCCGGACCGACATACCGTAACGCGCCTCGACATCGGCGATATGCTCGCGCTTGCCGTTCATCAGGAAGTTGGCGATGGCGATCGGTGCCTTGACCAGCACTTCCTTGCTGCGACCGCGCACGCCCTCTTCTTCCAGTGCGCGCAGGATGGCGAGTGCTACGTTGTCGTCCGACCGCAACAGGCCCGTGCCATGGCAATGGCTGCACATCTGCGTCGTCGCCTCCAGCATACCGGGGCGCAGGCGCTGGCGGGACATTTCCATCAGGCCAAAGCCCGAAATGCGGCCCACCTGGATGCGGGCACGGTCACGGTTCAGACTTTCCTTGAACCGCTTTTCGACCGCTGTGTTGTTCTTGCGCTCGTCCATGTCGATGAAGTCAATCACGATCAGACCGGCCAGATCGCGCAAGCGCAACTGACGGGCCACTTCGTCCGCCGCTTCGAGGTTGGTCTTGAGCGCCGTCTGCTCGATCGAGCCTTCCTTGGTCGCGCGGCCCGAGTTCACGTCGATGGCAACAAGCGCCTCGGTCACACCGATCACGATGTAGCCACCCGAAGGCAGTTGGACAGACGGGTTGAACATACCCGCCAGATAGCCTTCGACCTGATAGCGCGCATAAAGTGGAAGCTGTTCGTTGTAGTGCTTCACGTTCTTGGCGTGGCTCGGCATGATCATCTTCATGAAGGCCTTGGCGGTCTTGTAACCGTCGTCGCCCGCCACGATGACTTCGTCGATCTCGCGGTTGTAGAGATCACGGATCGACCGTTTGATAAGGTCGCCCTCTTCGTAGATTTTCGCGGGTGCGCTTGATTTCAGCGTCAGTTCGCGAATCTGTTCCCACATGCGCTGCAGGTATTCGTAGTCGCGCTTGATCTCGGTCTTGGTGCGCTGGCTGCCCGCGGTGCGGATGATCAGCCCGGCCCCTTCAGGCACCGACATCGTGCCCGCGATTTCCTTGAGCTTCTTGCGGTCGGCGGCATTGGTGATCTTGCGGCTGATGCCACCGCCACGGGCCGTGTTGGGCATCAGGACGCAATAACGCCCGGCCAGCGACAGATAGGTGGTCAGGGCCGCACCCTTGTTGCCACGTTCTTCCTTGACGACCTGCACCAGCAGGATCTGGCGGACCTTGATGACTTCCTGGATCTTGTAGCGCTTGGGGCGCGGCTTGCGCACGGGGCGCACATCGTCGGCCAGATCGTCGTCGGTGACCTTTTCGATGCGGTCGTCCTTGGACGCTGCATCATTGTCATCCTCGTCGAGGTCGATGGTCTCCATGCCGGAGACTTCCTTGTCGCGCGGCATATCATCGTTTTCGGTTGTGTCTGACTCTGCGGTTGAACCTGACTCTTCGGTCGCGACCGCATCGCCGTTCTCGGTGCTGGCAGCCTTGGACCGGCTTGACCGACGACGGCGCTTTGGCGCTTCCTCGTCTTCTTCCTCGGCCTTCAGGCTTTCGGCATAGGCTTTTTCCTCGGCGATCAGCGCTTCGCGATCGGCGATGGGGATCTGATAGTAGTCGGGATGGACTTCGGAGAACGCAAGAAAACCGTGGCGGTTGCCGCCATAGTCTACAAACGCGGCCTGCAACGACGGTTCGACCCGTGTTACCTTGGCCAGATAGATATTCCCAGCAAGCTGACGCTTGAACTGGCTTTCGAAATCAAACTCCTCGACCTTGTTTCCGTCCACCACGACAACGCGGGTTTCTTCCGCGTGCGTGGCATCGATAAGCATTTTCTTGGGCATATTTTCCAATTGCAGCACACGCCGGACCGCCCCGGGTGGGGCCGGACTGCGCGCGTTCTGTCTGGTGATGGCGATGCTGTGCGTTGCAGGCACGAGTGCAGTCCCCTTGGGGACGCTTCGTCTGCCTGTCTCTTGCGCGCTTTGCATCGCGGTTTTTCCTTGGCCAGCGCGTCAGTCACGCCGACCGGTTTATGAGCCCGATGCGATAATATCCTGCACCTTGGGCGTTCGTCTGACCCGGCTTGCAGGTCATATCAGCTGGGACGGATCGGCGCGCCTGTAGCGCGGGGATCGGTCCGCAGAGAAACTCCCGGATGACACCACACACCTTTGTGCGGACACCCGTCTGCCCTACATACGGGAGGTTGATGTCTTATGACAAGGGTCGAATGGCGTCCGGAACACCGAGACCGGTCCCAAATTGCACCGATTGTGCCCTTGGAAGGCTATATTGCTTCGGTTGGACGCCTTACAAATATTCGGAACGACTGAGATTATATTTCGCCATCTTCTC